>Ga0315334_10002234_pt1 | contig 12082 bp, 9 predicted proteins | sample M150034915metaG_FD_205555 | JGI IMG/M metagenome (GOLD analysis project Ga0315334, IMG submission 205555) | Ammonia-oxidizing marine archaeal communities from Monterey Bay, California, United States - M1 500m 34915 | ecosystem: Environmental > Aquatic > Marine > Intertidal zone | place: USA... | reverse complement strand
TGAGCGCCGGAGTTGTTGTTGCTATCGCAACGGTTTGGGATGACGAACCGGGCATCGGATACGCCGTCTACTGCTCACTGGCCGGACGGCTTCTCGCTCGCCGTCGGCCCCCAGGACGTTTTCTAATTTCCGCATTTGATCTTAGCGGGCCTACTGATTGCCCTCGGCTCCGTTTTCCTCGCGCCACTCTTTCTCCCGCACTCTCGCTCCCTGCAGGGTGCTGGCCATGGCGTAATTGCCTTCATGGCAGGCATACTCGTAGGATCGTTGGTCGGTCTTCGGCCACACCAATTCTCCGCTGTATGGCGTCTCGTAGTCTGGATCGTCGACGGTGAAGCTATAGAGTAGACCGCCGGCATTGATGGGGCTAAAACGCTCAATCACCCGGCGCTCCACATTGGGCTGGAAGGGTTCATCGAGGAAGTTGATGGTTTCTACCACCAGGGTATCCCCCTCCCACCAGCCGATCGAGTCACCATCGAGTGAGCTTAGTTCGGCGGGTTTATGCTCGGAGTCGAGACGAATAACTCGCGCCCAGTGCATCCACTCGATCATGATCATCACATAGTCATCGGTCTGCACAATGGTCTTCAGGTTGTTGTAGGGCAGGGGACGAATCGCAACCGAAGCGCCGGGTTGATAAATACAACGCACACCAAGAACCATATTTTCGGGGCCGTCGTAGGGGGTATCGCCTGTCTCTAACCACCAGGCGCCCTCTCTTTCTGGCCAGGCGAAGCGTGGCGCCTTCGCGAGTTTTTCCCTGCCTGCGGCAGTACGCGCGGGCATGCGGCCATCGGCAGGAGAAGTCAGGACCGAGGTACGGAACTTGCCATCGATGGCGAAGCCGTCGGTACCATAATCGAACCAGAAGTCGTTGTACGACCCTATATCGCCCCCTGCCGCGGGCGCACCGTTTTCGGGATTACTGGGTCTGGCTCCCTCGGCTCTTGCAGACAAGGCCCGATCTCGCATAGCTTCCACTTCCTTCGAGGACAGAAAGAGACGTTCACCATAACTCGCGGGTCTCTGAAAGGGAGTGAGGCTTGCGATATCGTAGTTACCAGAGAAATCAGGCTTGCCAGCAGGCGTACGGAGAAACTCATCCTGGGCACTTACAACGGTTGCTAGCACCATGGCAACTGGGAGTAAAACGATGACAGCTAATATTCTGGTCTTCATGATTTTCTCCTCAGGAAGAGTCTACAATGGAAACACATCGCGTTCGTTAAGGAGGTAATTCAAGAGGCTTATTCGGCCTCCTCACTCGCCACGAACCCATGGGGAAACCTTCTTCTTGCATTGGCCATCGTGGCGCCGACTACAACCACATCTTGACCAGGCATTCTCCAGCAGTCTAGCATACTCCATCGACCGCTGTATCAAGAGACGCCTGCAACTTAACAACTTAGCAACTTAGCGATTTTAGAACTTGTGACTGGGAGCCCCTACCCAAAACCGAAGCATTCATTAATAGAAATTTCTGGCTTTGGATCAATAGAGTCAGAGTAATTTGATCTGCTTGGCGTAGGTGGGGAACAGGGTAGATCAAATTACTCTGACCCCTTTGATCCCAGCAATCTTGAATTACGAATCCTGTACGAGTAACAGGTTCTGAGTTGTCTCTGTATTAAGCCCACGAAGAAGACCATAACAAATCAACAACATTACAAGGGCCAAGGGCAGGGCGCTGCCTATGGTAGCTGTCTGTAAGGCCGTGAGTCCTCCCGCAGCTAACAACACTGCAGCAACAACTCCCTCTGTTACAGCCCAGAAAATACGTTGCCAAACCGGAGAATTCAGATCGCCATTGGATGTGATTATATCGATTACCAATGATCCAGAATCTGAAGAAGTAACAAAGAAGGTCACAATAAGCACTGTCGCGATCAAAGAAGTGATCATCGACCACGGCAGTTGCTCTAACAGCACGAATATCGCCGTCGGCAAATCATTCTGAACGGCGTCGACTATATTGCCGCCTTGGCCTGCCAGTTCAAAATACAAAGCAGAATTCCCAAAACAGGTAAACCACATGAAAGTGAAACCGGTCGGCAGCAGTAAAACTCCAAATATAAACTCTCTTATTGTTCGCCCTTTGGAGATTCTTGCAATGAACATTCCAACAAAAGGTGACCAGGAAATCCACCAGGCCCAATAGAAAAGCGTCCAGTTTCCCATCCAGTCATTAGTAGCAGTACTAAGCAGCGATACATTCAGCGGAATAAAATTCACAATATAAGAGCCAATATTCTGAAAGAAGCTGCTGGCAAGAGTGGCAGTTGGCCCCATAAAGAATACAAAGGCGAGGACAAATATTGCTAGATAAAGATTGAGAACGCTTAATCGTCGAATGCCTGCATTTAACCCAGCAACAACTGACAGCGTCGCCATCGTTGTTATCGCAGCAATTAGCAGAACTTGAGTCGTAACTGATACAGGCACATCGAAAAGATAACTCAGCCCTGCATTCACTTGCATTACACCTAATCCGAGTGATGTCGCAATACCAAACAAGGTGCCTAGCACGGCAAAAATATCCACCGCATCGCCTACGGGTCCGTTAATACGTTCTCCGAGTACTGGGTAGAGGGTAGATCGAATAGTTAGAGGTAGACCTCGCCGGTAAGAAAAATAGGCAAGGGACAAACCAATGACGATATATACAGCCCAGGCCTGCAAACCCCAATGGAGAAATGTTATTTGCATGGCTTGCCTGCTGGCATCCGCAGCACTGCTCACAGCAATCGGTGGAGCGTTGTAATGAGTCAAAGGTTCAGCAACACCGAAAAACATTAGCCCAATACCCATGCCGGCGCTGAATAGCATTGCAAACCAACTCAAATAGCCAAATTCCGGACGTGAATCATCTGCACCGAGTTTTATGCTGGAAAATCGACTGAAGGCTAGGTACAAAACAAAAACAAAAAATGACGCTACAACAGCAATATAGAACCAGCCCATATAAGCGACCAACCAGGTTTGAATGGCTGTAAATGTTTCCTCGGCAGATGTGCTGTATACAGCTCCGAACAGACTGAATAGCAGTACTAGCCCTGCAGATATAAAAAATACAGGTCCAAGTGAGGGGTTGATGGTCGGTTGGTTGCTCATTTACTCGCTCACTAGTAAGCCCGCCAAGACGCTAGTCGGCGGCCAAGTAGCTGCTGTGAAAAATATGATTGATTCCTTCAAAACAGCTACCAATCAGGCATAATAAACTTCAGTGACACAACTAACACAGTAAACTCGGAATAGTAAACCGATGGCTGACAATTCAACAGCGTCCAATGCGGAACCTATCGTTGGTCCTTTTACCGACATGGTACAGCAATTCCCCACTGCAGTATGGAATGCAATTGCAAGCAACATTCCAGGTGATTTACACTGGGATAGAATCCTTATTACCTTGTTTTTTGCGATTCTAATTTTCTTCTACTATCAAGGGCGCGGCTCAAAGGGAGCCGATGGTTACGAACGCAAAGTTGGGATTCTACAATTCCTTCTGCCGGTGGACATTTATACACATGTGTCTGCACGTGTAGACATTTGGCTTTGGGTGTTGGAGCGGGTCTTGCGACCCTTCTGGGTAGTTGCTCTATTTGCAACCGTAGGCCCATACACTGAGCAGTCAGTAATCGCAGGACTCGAATTCTTACTCGGTGCGACACCTGCACTGGAAACCAATTTTATCTGGATGTTGCTCTATGCCCTAGTAAGTTTGCTATGTTATGACTTCATCTTTTACGTGATTCACTACACTATGCATAAAATCCCTGCCTTGTGGGCAATTCACAAAATACATCACTCCGCAGAAGTATTGACTCCTCTTACACGATCCCGGGAACATTTTCTGGCAGGACCTATTTGGGCTGCCGGATCGGCTCTCAGCTTTGGTTTCGCTGCAGGATTATTTGCCTACCTATTCGATGGTGGAATTACTCAGGCTACACTATTTAATGTTGGGTTCTTTTCGTTTCTATTCGGGTTGACCGGTGCCTTTCGTCACTACCATGTTCAATTTCGCTATCCCAGATGGTTGGAAAAATGGATTCAAAGTCCTGCTATGCACCATACCCATCACAGTTATTTGAGGAAACATTGGGATACCAACATGGCCGCCGTCACTAGCATCTATGACAGGATGTTTGGCACTCTTTATATCCCTGAGCAAGATGAATACACCCCCTGGGGTATCGGGCCGGAGACACAACACGAGTACCGAACATTCTGGCAAAACACTATCGGACCATTCCGAGACTGGTACAAGATGATTGCCAGTGGAAGTTCGCCGCAGGCAGGGGCAGCTCCCGAGTCGGACTGAGGGGGACACTAATAGGATAATAGCTTAAGGTTTTTGGTCGACATATTTCTGCTCAACTATGAACGATCATAGCACCTGAAAGTTAAGCTATTAAACTATTAGTGCTCCCCGAATACAGATATCGCCTACAGGAGATTTACTATGAATAAAAGAATTGCCATTCTAGCTTTAATGCTTATGTTGGGGTTTCCAGGTGTATCCTTGTCTCAGAGAAACTCCCTTGTTCCAGCCGAATTTGACGTGCCCATCGTGTTGGAGAATCAGTACTTCCGAATTAGGATGCTTACTATCAATGATGTAATTAAAGACTACGATGCTGTGATGAGCAGCGTTGATCATCTTCAAGGGGTTTTTGGTCCGGGTATAACTTGGCCAATAGGTTTGACCCTTGAGGAAGATTTAATCGACCTGGGTTGGCATCAAAAAGAATTCCAAAGGAGAACCTCTTTTGCTTACACGGTGGTTTCATTGGATGAAGAACGAATCATCGGGTGTCTATACATCAATCCAACAATGAAAGGCAACTATGACTCCGATATAACTATGTGGGTTCGTGAAGATGTAGTAGTGGATGGATACGACGCACTTTTATTTAATACTGTAAAAAACTGGATAGAAGGCGACTGGCCATTTGAAAAACCGGCTTATCCTGGCCGGGAAATAAGTTGGGCTGATTGGGAGTTGTTGGAATAACGATTCAGAGCTGAGGGGGGCACCAATAGGATAATGGCTTAAGGTTTTTTGGTTGACATAATTTTGCTCAACTATGAACGATCATAGCATCTGAAAGTTAAGCTATTAAACTATTAGTGTCCCCCGAATTCCTTATTAATGGCGTTATGCGCCCGGGAGAATTCAGTGTCTATCAGTGGAGAATGTTTCTGCGGTGATGTTAGCTACTCAATAAATGGGCCGCTTCGCGATGCGCGATCCTGCCATTGTTCACGGTGCCGAAAGGCTTTTAGCGCGCAGGCTTCAGCTTATGCATTAGTGAGCCCTGAAGATTTTGAATGGATAACGGGTGAAGAGCTATTAACTCTGTACCAAAATAGTTATGGGTTTGGTCTGCAGTTTTGCAACAAGTGCGGCTCAACTCTCTGCGGAGTGTTCAATGGAGCTGTTCATGGCATAACTCTTGGCTGTGTCAATGGTGATCCAGAAGTTGAAATCGGGCGTCATATTTATGTTGGCTCGAAAGCGAAATGGGAGATAATTCCAGATGGCGTCCCCCAGTATGATGAGGCAGCGCCAGGCGACCCATAACAGACCAATAAAAATCAATGAATTATAGGGACACTAAATAGTTTAATAGTTTAACTTTCAGGCGCTCAGAACATGCATAATTGCCCAAGATTAATTCAACAAATACCTTAAACTATTATCCTATATAGTGTCCCCCTTCCTCTTCTAGATGCAAATTCCGGGTCAAATTTGAATGCAAATCAACATATTTAGGTATGTATTTGGGTATGAATAAGAAGGAATTCGTCTGAAAGGTCTTGTTTACGGGGAATAATAGCGGACATAATAAAACGCCCCCCATCCCTGTTTCTCAGCGGTCGAGTGGGTACAGGTAATTCATCATTACATCATCGGTTTGCTGTCCGCCTCTGCGTGCAAACTTAGGACGAAACTGCATTGCCTTGACAGCGTTTTGAGCGTGGCCTCTTACTCTGGCAGAGTCTGTTGTTGCCTCGACGGCTTTGGCATCTCTTGATTTGCCCCGGGAATTGATGGAAAACTGCAGCTGCACTGAATTAAGTTCCCTCTTCGCTGCCGATGCTGGCTCCGGTAGTGCGGGTAGTCGCGAGGTTGGCGCTAGTTCGTTCCAGGCAACGAAATCTACCAGGTGATAAGTATCCTCGGCAGCTTCCGCACCAAGTACCGCCGAATAACCAGAAGCGGTTTGCTGTGTAATCGCGTCATCCAGAGAGAAATGGAACTGAGCTACCGGTAATACTACCGGTCGTGCAAAAAAGGCTTCGATTCGTCGCTCGTCTATGCCGGCGTCCTTGAGCTTTTCCCCGGCACTTTGATATGAGCCGGTAGCGCTACCTTCCCTCGCTAGCAATCGGAAGTCAGCAACGTACATCATTGCCATTGCTTCCGCTTCAGGGTCATCCATGGTTCTGCTAACATTGAGGATATGATTTACTATGCGTAATGCATCCCGCAAATAGCCTGCAGCGCCATGAAATTCTGGCGAATAAGAGCTGTTGCTCGGCGCGAGTGCGTTACTGGATGCTGCCCAAATTAAATCAAACAGGCGGTGCCGTTCGAGAGCATAGCCATAAAGCCGGGAAATCCGTTCCCTACTGTCCCCAACTAGCCGCGTTTCAGAAAGAGACATCATTCTCCAATAATTCAATGTGCTCGTATCGAGGTGTTGCTTACGATTTCTCGGCTGGTCAATAAACATATAGGTCAGGTACCACGTACTCAAATCGTTCATGGAATTCAGTAGAGCGCTGGTATCGACATCTGGATTCCACATATGTATCGAGCGAATGTATTCAAAGCGCTCGGTAACGGATTGCCATCGTTGAAGGCGGACATCATTGCTAATCAATTCGGCGAGAAGCGGAAGCTGATTCAGACTTGTAGGACCTTCCACAGTGTGAAGCAGATGTAAGCGTCGATTGAGAATTCGACCTGCTCCAGCAAAGTTTCCCGCATCAATTAGCAGTGTGGTGAGCCCCTGCAAAGGTTCTAGCAGAGCGTAGTGGTAAGGGCCGAATTCTGTTTCCAGTGCCGCAATCTGTTCCTCGAACAGGGACATTTGTGTCCCCAATCGAGCACTGATAGCAACCGCCGACTCTTCAAGCATGGCCTCGGCCTCCGGCGAATCGGCAGCCAGGGTACGCTGTCCATGCAATATCACCCAACTTACCGCCACGAAGGCGGCAACCATTTTAATGACATTGTGATGTTTAGAATCTGGAACCAGATTAACCATTGTGGAAATCCTGTTCTTTTTCTATTTGTTTAAGCATTAGCCGCGAATTCGGCTAAGGAGTCAAGCACTGCTTTTCTTTCTCATCATTACTTCCTCTTGGAGTTAACGATGAGCTAAAACTGTATCTTACGCAATCAGGCAGCTATGTCCAACTGGGGCTGACGGGGTACAAGGGTAAAGTGGTAAAGTAAAGGGTGTTTGTTCTTCTTATACGCATTTCCTGATAGTGCTTGCATGTTCGGTAATGTAGAATTCAATTGCTTATCGCCGTGCTGGTATACTAGTTCTTCTTACTGCCTCGGTGGTTCCTCTTTTCATTTTGTTAGCGTGTTACCCATGATTCAAAGTACCTCAAAATTGTTTCTGTTAATTCTACTTTCAGCAAGTGCATTTACTCACAGTGTGGCTGCAGAGAAATCAGTCGAAGGACAGGCTGCATTTGCCATCCCCGATAAATATGCCGCTCAAGTCGCACAGGACATACTCAATGCAGGGGGTAACGTCGTTGATGCTGGTGTTGCTACGGGTTTTGCCCTGGCTGTCACCTACATCGATGCTGGTAATATCGGTGGCGGTGGATTCATGTTGATTTACATAGATGGCAAACCCTTCTTTCTGGACTTCCGGGAGGTGGCACCCCTGGCGGCGGACCGAGATATGTATCTCGACGAAGCTGGCAATGTTATCGAGAACGCAACGCTCATAGGCGCTAAAGCTGCCGGTGTGCCAGGCACTGTTGCAGGTTTTTGGGCTGCACACCAGCGCTTCGGAAAATTACCCTGGAAGGACGTCGTTGCTCCCGCCATAGAACTGGCAGAGGCTGGATTTATTCCGGGAAAAACCCTGGCTGAAGACATTCAAACTCACTTCGACTGGTTTGGCACAAGTACGAATTTCAAACAGTATTTTGGAAAAGTCACAACCGGGAAATTATTCCGACAACCGGAGCTCGCAGCGACACTGAAACGGATTGCTACAGAAGGGGCAAGAGATTTTTATCTGGGGGAAACCGCCAGATTACTGGTGGCACAAATGCAGACCAGTGGCGGCATCATCAACGCTAAAGATCTTCAGGATTACAAAGCCATCTGGCGCGAACCGCTACAAGCAAAATGGCGTGAGTACGATATCTTGTCAGCACCTCCACCAAGTTCTGGCGGTTTTGGGGTTATTCAGCTATTGAAGATGAAGGATTACCTCACAGCTGAGTTTTCTGGCCTGACCCATAATTCTTCACAATACGTTCACCTGGTCGCGGAAATGGAAAAACGGGTTTTTGCTGATCGCGCTGAATATCTTGGAGACCCCGGGTTTATAGATATCGATATGACAGGCCTTATCAGCGATGCCTACATAAAAAGACGCGCCGCAGAAGTGAACCCGAAGGGCATTTCGCAATTGGATTATGTCGTTCCCGGCCTCGAGTCTCCTAATACAACACATTTTTCTATCATTGATGCTGAGGGGAATGCGGTTTCCAATACTTACACGATAAACTGGTCCTATGGTACCGGGGTTATTGTTGAGGGCGCGGGCTTCCTGTTGAATAATGAAATGGATGACTTCAGCGCAAAACCAGGTGTCCCTAACGTTTATGGTGTGGTGGGCAATACCGCCAATGAAATCCAGCCGGGTAAACGCATGCTCTCATCGATGTCACCCACCATCCTGCTGAGGAATGACAAAGTCTCAATGGTCATCGGTACACCGGGGGGCTCGACAATATTTACGTCAGTTTTCCAGGCGATCATCAATATCCTGGATTTTGATATGTCTCCATTGCAAGCAGTTGGGGCTACTCGATTCCATCACCAGTTGTCGCCTCCTGATTTAATTACCCAGAGCCCTTCTCTGCCACTCCCCTCGAAAACCATCAGTGAATTGGAACAAAGAGGATATCGGGTTGAACCTCACAGCTGGGAGTTTGGCGATATCCAGGTGATATGGATTGGAGAGGAAGGCATTATTCCCGCATCCGATCCCCGAGATCGTGGGGTCTCAAAGGTACTTACCCTAGATTAGATCCGACTGTGTCCATGTATGCAGGATGCCTTTAATCGCCACTATGGTTGCCATGGGCTCATCAAACATAAAATGGTGATGAGTCCCTGGAATCGAGATTATCGGTAGAACGTGGACTTGTGAATATCCAACTGTCTTAATGTTTGCCGCATGGAGAGACTGGAGTTTTCGACCAGATGGATCATTTCAGCTTTTTCAGACGCTGAATACCTCATGTACCGTCCTCCCCATCCCCTTCTTTTTATTTGGGCTACCTAGCAGACCCCACCCCCCGGGGTATACCCCCTTGCACAAGGATGGTTCCATCTGCACCCTATACATACTATTCTTGATCCTTCATGTGCCACTGCCTCGCCAATAGATGGAATGGCTAATTACTAACTCCAAATTTTGAATAAGCCGAGTTCAATTATGATAAGAATTTATTCTCTCGCGCTTGTAGCTAGCGTCCTATTCGTCGTCCTTTATCTTGTATTCGCGCTTACGGGCGAGATATTCTTTTATGAATCAGGTGAAGCTATAGGCACGATTTCTGGTTGGTGCGAAAGAGTCAGTGGAGGTCTCTTTCGAGAACCTGCAAATACCTTAAGTAATATTGGATTCATGATCTCAGGCCTTTTCATGTTGAGGATACTGACGGCTGAAAATCAATCGAACACTGAGTTGGGTAATGCGTTTACCGGCCTCAATAAAATTAGCGTCTTATATGCGGTCGCAGTTATCTATCTGGGGCCTGGCTCATGGCTAATGCATGGCACGCATACAGCGTGGGGAGGATGGGCGGACAATTTAAGTATGGTCATGTATATCATTTTCCCCTGGCTGTATAACCTTAAAGAGATGGGACGTTGGAGTGTCAGTCGCTTTCTCTGGACTTATTTTATAATCGTCATTATCTACTCTTTAGCCAGATGGTTCTTCGGAGGAAGGTTAGGCATTGGGCTTGATCTATTTGGTTTGTCGATAGGTCTATGGATTATTTCTGAATCGCTGTTTAAATTTTGGTCGCCAACGTTTCGTTGGATGTCTGGATTTGTCGGCTTTATAGTTGCTGCAGTCTTTGGTATTTCACCGCAAGAAATACTGTCAGATCTTGTTGAGTACTGGTGGATTATCTTGTTTTGGGTTCCTGCTCTTTTCTCAACGAGTCGTCCAGCTTTAACAAGGACCTACACACCATGGTTTTTTCTGGGTATGTTTTCGTACCTAGCCGCGTTTGTGATTTGGCTTCAAGGTTATCCTGATACGCCTTATTGCCAGCCTGATTCGTGGATTCAACCTCACGCTATTTGGCACTTAATGACGGCGTTATCAACGTGGTGTATCTTCAAATTCTACAGAACAGAGCGTGAGCGCTAGGCTAAACCGCAGATAGAGGCCGTTGCCGTCAGCTAGGTTGTACTCTTTTTCGCGGGGCTTAGCTTGCTTTACTTCGGTATTAGTAAGAGGGTATGTCATTATTCCAGAGGGGTTAAAGACCATATCGGACGATACTGGTCTGGTAAAGGGAGCATTAGAAATTCTGTGTCAATTCCTTAACTCGCAGCATAATGCTGTATGGAGAATTGATTATGACAGAAAAATTCAATTTCGATGAATCCATAGCACACTCTGTAGCACACTTTGATTTCGTAGGTTTAACTTATTGATTAGATTGAAAAATCGGACACGCTGTCTACTGAAAATCCTCGTCTCGGTGGTTCGAAATATCGTTCTACTCTCTGTTTGCTTGCACTACTGGGCATACAGATTGCGTAACACCTGATAGAGCAGAGGGCGGATGTTCAACTGGCTATAATCGTCCTTGAAATAGCTGGCATAGATCGCCACCAGGTCCAGACTGGGATTCACCAGTAAACCCTGTCCGCCCCATCCCCCCTTGAACAAGAAACCATCCGCTGAGACACTGTCCCACTGATAAATATTATGACTTCCATCTGCACGAACCAGGTTTGGATTAGCCCCGTTAAGGAGCAACTCAATATGCTCGTCAGAAATAATTTGTGTTTCAGACACGGTGGAATAGGACGGAGTAAATAACAAACCAAATCTGGCCAGGTCACGCATATTCGATAGAAAACCACCGTGGCTAAGTGGAATACCATAACGATAAGCCAGAAAAGAAGCATCTGCTTCGGCGCCGATATGCTGCCAGATTTCTCGGCTTACGGTGTCATGAAATGGCTCTCCGGTAAGTTTTTCCACCAGCCATGCCAGAGCAAAGGTATTCATGCCCGAATAGGAAAATTGCTTGCCCGGCTCAGCGTGCCGCGTGGTCTTAAGCGTCTTCAGAAAATCGTAGGGGTTGTCCGGCGCGTTATCTCCACGAAACCCATCCCCTATAGCCATCGAATACTGGTAGTAGCAGGACTGGCGGTCGTCGTACTCATCCTGACAATCCAGGCCCGTGGCCATGTCGAGAATATTGCGGATACTAATCTGTGCGATGTCCGAACCGGCCAGTTCCGGAATGTAGAATTCGATTGCCTTGTCGACGTCGACGCTGCCACGTTCTTCGAGAATTCGAATTAGCGTGGCCGGCAGAACCTTGGCAACCGACCAGTAGATAGGTTTTTCATAGCTCTGCATGCGGGGATAGCTTTCAAAGACTATTTTCCCCTGATGCAGAATTACCATGCCCATGGTGGTCGACTGCTCACTTTCTAATAATTCGCCGAATGCTTTCTGGCCTTCGCTTGTGTCGAGTTTATGCTCGGCGATCCGCGCATCGAGCGCATAAGCCAATTCCTTAACAACGCCACCACGATATACGTTTACCG
>Ga0315334_10002231_pt1 | contig 12086 bp, 9 predicted proteins | sample M150034915metaG_FD_205555 | JGI IMG/M metagenome (GOLD analysis project Ga0315334, IMG submission 205555) | Ammonia-oxidizing marine archaeal communities from Monterey Bay, California, United States - M1 500m 34915 | ecosystem: Environmental > Aquatic > Marine > Intertidal zone | place: USA... | reverse complement strand
TGGACCTAGTGACCTTTGTGGTGGCCAACGACCCGTGGCAAAAGACTTCCCCGACCGGGGATGGGGTGGTGGAGGAGGTGTCCCCAGTGGGCATCCGCCTAGCCATGGTCGCCGCAGCAATCGACGGTATGGACCGCGTTCGGCTGGATGACCGGGAGGTACGACGAGGTGGGCCGTCATACACAGCGGACACCCTGGCCGAGTATCGCACCGACTACCCGGAGGCGGAGCTGTTCGTTCTGGTGGGCAGCGACGTTGCACCCGGGCTGGACACCTGGGTGCGACCCGAGGAGGTCCGCCGCCATGCAACGATCGTGGTGATGGAGCGACCGGGACACGAGGGGAGTCACCCTCCCGCCGGCTGGGTCCACCAGATCCTCGACGGCTCCTTTCCGGACCTGGCCGGCACCGACCTCCGACGGATGGTGGCGACGGGCCAGAGTCCGGAATCTGCTGTCCCGCACGGGGTGGTGGCCGTCATCGCTGAGTACGGCCTCTACGAGGCCGGGCGATGACCGAACCCGTGGACGGTGATACCCCGTCGGACGATGATCGACGTCGCCTGGCACCACCCCTACCCGCTGGGTGGCGGTGGGGGTTTCCGATCTTTCTGGTGGTGGCCCTGGTCTGGGCGGGGGTGCTCCTGGTTGATGGGCTATCAACAGTGCTGGACAGCGAGGGCGGTGAGACCCGAGAGGCGGTGACCGATCCCTCAGCGCCGGGCTTTGAGGCATTCGTCGAACAGACGTGGTCGATGCTGGTGGCCACCGAGGACGGCGACGGAGAGCTGGTGCAAGTGGCGGTAGTGGCGGCCACCGACCGGGCGGGAGGAGGGGGGACAATCCTCCTGGTTCCGCCGGAGGTGATGGCACAGGGCTGCGAGGCCTCGCCATGCCGTTTGATGGAGCGCCACCGCGAGGGCGGAATCGACCATGTCCGGGAAACGGTGACCCGGTTGCTGGAGGTTGAGGTGACAGCTGCCGTGCTGATGACTCCCGACCGGTGGACCAGCCTGGCCGGACCAGCGAGCCCCGTGCCCGTTGACCTGCCAATCGACCTGGTGGCCACGGCGAGTGACGGTACGTCGGTGGTCCGGTTCCCGGCGGGTCGGGTGGACGTGGCCTCATCGGACGTGGTGGACCTCCTGGCATTTCCCGATGGTGCCGACGGGCTGGGGCGGCTGGAGCGACAGAGCGCCTGGTGGGCCGCGTGGCTGGTACGAGTGGGTATCGGGGATCCGTTGGAGAACCTCCCGAACTTGGAGTTAGACCTCGTGGACTTGATGGCGTTGGTGGCCGGAGGCTCAGTTCGGTTAGCGGACCTGCCGTGGACGGCGGTCGAGACGGACCTCGTCTCGCAGTTGGTCGCAGATAATGGGATGGTGGCCGAACTGGCAGTGCAGATGTTCCCGTTTCCGATCCCGTTGGTCCCCGGGCAGCGACCGACGGTCCGGCTGCTGAACGGAACCGGTGATCCCTCCCTCGACTCCCCAGCGCGCGAGCGGGTACTCCGGGCCGGAGTGGATTTGGCCGTGGTAGGGAACTACCGCCATGACGGCGTGATTCAGACCCGGGTCGTCTACCGGGATCTGGCCCTGGCTGGGGCAGCCAACGATCTGGCGGCCGCCCTCGGCGGGGGCACACTGTTCGACGAGAAAGCCAGCCCGGTGACCGACCTGACCGTGATAATCGGAGCCGACTTCTGGTCTGCGGGCTAGCGTCCCGTTCCCGTGCCCGAACCGACCCTGACTGACCCCACCGAGCCCACGTTGGCCGACTGGGCTCGACGGGCGGCCCGGGCAGCCGACGACAAGCTCGGGCGGGACACGGTGGTAATCGAAGTCGGCGACGTCCTTGCGATCACCGATTTCTTTGTGATCTCGGGCGGCGGAACGGTTCGGCAGGTCCGAGCCATCGCCGATGAGGTTGAGGAGCAGCTGACCCTCCTGGACGGTCCGAAGCCGGTCCGGGTGGAGGGCCGGGATGACTACCGGTGGGTCCTCATGGACTTCGGGGGGTTCGTGGTCCACCTGCTGGACGAGGAGGCCCGGGTCTTCTACGACCTGGAACGCCTGTGGTCGGACTGTCCCCGCCTGGAATGGCAGCCTGCCTGACCGGTCAGCCTGGACGGCGACGGTGGACGGTCACCGTTACCGCCCCCTCGTCGTCGACCTCGGTGCGAGCGTCGACGCCCCAGTGGCGGGCGATTAGTTCTGGGGTGAGGATCTCGGCCGGACGACCATCGGCCACCAGCCGGCCGGCGTCCAGGACGGCGATCCGGTCGGCGAACTGGCCGACCACCGATAGGTCGTGCAGCGAGCCGACCACGGTCAAGTCCCGTTCGGACCGGAGCTCGGCCACCAGTTCCAGTACCTCCAGCTGGTGGCCGAGGTCCAGGAACGAGGTTGGCTCATCCAGCACCAGGACCGGTGTCTCCTGGACCAGGGCCCGGGCCACTACCACCCGCTGACGCTCGCCACCCGACAGCGAGTCCACGGCCCGGTCGCTGAACGGGGTGAGATCCAGGCGGTTAAGGACCGCGGCGGTGGCTCGACGGTCGGTGGCGGAGGCCGAAAACCGGAGGCCCTGGTGGGGGGATCGTCCGAGGAGGGCGTAGTCGAACACCTGCATGCCCGGTGGGATCACGGGATGCTGGGGAACCACAGCCAGAAGTCGGGCCCGGTTTCGCCCGGAGGGTTCCGAAGTTTTCGCTGGCCCGACCCGGACCGTCCCGGAATGTGCGACGGTGCCGGCCAGGACGCGCAGCAACGTGGTCTTACCAGCGCCGTTGGGGCCGACGACCGTAGTCCAGGACCCGGCGGCCACCTCCAGGTCTACGCAGTCGACAACCGTCCGACCTCCCAGGTCCACGGAGACCCCTGACCAGGCCACGCCGATGGCCGTTGCCGGATTGCTCATGAGGCCATCTGCCGACGGAGGATGGCCAGGAAGAACGGGGCTCCGACGAAGGCGGTGATTACGCCGATAGGGAGCTCGGCCGGGGCCTGGACGGTCCGGGCCACCACGTCGGCTAGGGCAAGGAAGGCGCCACCGAACAGCAGGGACAGGGGGATGACCCGCCGGTGGCTGGCGCCGGCCATCAGACGAACCGCGTGGGGAACGACAAGGCCAACAAATCCAATGAGTCCGCTAACCGCCACAGCGGCCGCCGCACCCAGCGATGCGACGGCCAGGATCGCCCGACGGGCGGCACGGGGTCGCAAGCCGAGCGTACTGGCCTCCTCGTCGCCTACGGCCAGGACGTCCAGGGGGCCGACGGCCAGCACTAGGCCGACCACACAGACCGCGGCGTAGGGGAGAAGTAGTCGGACCTCGGCCCATCCGGCGGTGGACAAGCGACCCAGGATCCAGGCGAAGACCTGCTGAAGGGTCTCGGAGTTCTGCTGCTGGACGAAGGTCTGGATGGCCGTGAAGAAGTTGGCCACAGCCACCCCGGCCAGGATGAGGGTGGTTGGTGAGCCGACCCGACCTCGACGGACGCTCAAGGTGCCGGCTGCCGTGACGGCCATCAGGGCCCCGGCGAAGGCGACCAGTGGGACGGGGTCGACGCCGAGGACGTCCCGGAGCTCGGCCACGATGGCGATGGTGGCGCCCAGGCCCGCCCCGGCAGCGATTCCTAGCAGGTAGGGGTCAGCCAGCGGGTTCCGAAAAACACCCTGGTAGGCAGCCCCAGATCCAGCTAGTAGCGCTCCCACCAGCAGACCCAGGACCACCCGGGGTGCCCTGAGGTCCCAGACAATGGCCCGGTCGGCGGCCGACAGGGAGGAGTCAACCTCCAGAAGAGGCAACCGGTCCAGGAGTTCCCGGACCACTTGTCCGAGGGGAATGGCCACCGGCCCGGTGGTCACACCGATCACAGCCGAGACCAGGACCGCACCAACCCCGGCCAGGAGCCAGCGAATCCCGAGGAGCGACCGTCCGCCACCCTCGGGGTTTAGTCGGCCTGCCTTGGAGGTCATCGGGGGCATCCGGATCAACTCAACTGATGGCGTTCACCGAGTCGACGATGACCCGGAGAAGATCGACGATCCGCGGGCCCCACCGGGAGGCCACGTCGTCGTCCAACTCGACGACGGTGCCGTTGGTCACCGCAGTGAGCGTCTCCCAGCCCGGGCGCTCGGCCACCGTGACAGCCGTCTGGCTGCAGCATCTGGTGTCGGCCAGGAAGATCAGGTCGGGGTCGGTGTCGAGCAGGTATTCGGCTGACAGTTGCGGGTACCCCCACGAGGCACCGTCTGGGTCGGCGGCGTCGGCTGTGTTGACCAGCCCAGCCAGGGCATAGATCTCGCCAATGAACGTCGACGACGTCACCGTGTAGAGGGTGTCGTCCAACTCGTGGTAGTAGCTGAGCGGTTCGTCACGTTCCTGGACTGAAGCCGCCAGGTCAGCCATCTCGGACTGCATGTCAGCCACGAGAGCGGCCGCCTCGTCGACATCGCCGGTAATGGCACCCAGAGCGGTGATCTGGTCGTAGGTGTCGGCCAGCGTGTACGCCGCACCCTGCAGAAGGGTGGCAACCCCGGCGGCTTCCAGGCCGGCCATTACGTCGCCCGGATCGTAGGAGAGGACCACCAGGTCCGGGGCGAAACCGAGGATGGCCTCGACGTTGGGTTGGTAGCCACTCAGGTCGGTGGTCGGTGCTTCGGCGGGGTAGTTGGACATGGAGTCCACGGCCACGACGCGGTGGCCGGCGTCGATGGCGAACAGCATCTCGGTGGCCACGGTGGAGATGGACACGATGCGTTCCGGACCGGCAGGTTCGGCGGCGGCCGGCACGCCGGACATAGCGCTGGAGGCTTCGGTGCCGCCACAGGCCGCGATGACGACGACCAGGAGCGGGCCAAGGATCTTGTGGGCCGTCACGGTGGGTCCTCCTGTCGTCGAGGTGTGGTCGCCCGATCGACAGGACCTTTGTCCGTCGGCCGAACCGATCCCCTTGCCTCGAGGGTGTCTGGTTCGCACGGCGGAAGCTGGTTCGGACTCGCCGCCGCCGAAAGGCGACGGCATCACCGCTGCGGGACAGTGCCGGGATCACACCGGACTTCGGTCCTCCGACCGCACCGGGATTGTATAACGGGGGAGGGCCTACGAACGGAGGAGGCGCTGGATTGCTGCCACAACCTCTTCGACCGTCTCGTCGGCGGTGTCGCCCCCTTCCTGAACGGCCTCGCTCACGCAGTGCCGAATGTGCTCGTCTAGGAGAGCCACCCCGACACCCTGCAGCGCCTTGGTCACCGACGAGATCTGGGTTAGGACGTCGATGCAGTACGTGTCCTCGTTGACCAGGCGTTGGAGGCCGCGGACCTGGCCTTCAATCCGGCGGAGCCGGACGAGGAAGTCATCCTTGGAGGGGGAGTAGCCAACCATAGGGGTAGGGGGTATCGTAGCGCGGCGAGGAATGGACGCCACGCCGGACGGATGGAACAGGTGACGACGAGGACGATCGACCTTCCAATCGACGGGATGACCTGTGCCGGGTGTGCGGCCCGGATCGGTCGCGGATTGTCGGAACTAGATGGGGTGGCCGATGCCCAGGTCAACTTCGCCACGGAGCGGGCGACCATCTCCTACCACCCGGAGAAGGTGGACCTTGGGGCCTTTGACACGGCCGTTCAGAGACTCGGATACAAGGTGGTAGTGGAGCCGTTGTTGGAGGGGGTCGTGGACGACCGCGAGGTGAACGGTTCCAACCGGCGGCTCATCCTGGCCGGCGCCCTCACCGTTCCCGTCGTCCTGCTCTCCATGGTCCCGGCTCTGGACTTTCCGGGTATCGAATGGGTAATCGGCCTCTTGGCCACGCCGGTCGTGTGGGGGGTCGGGTGGCCGTTCCACCGAGTTGCCATCCACAACCTCCGCCACCGGGCAACCACTATGGACACCCTGGTCTCGATGGGAACGGTGGCCGCCTGGACCAGGTCGGTTATCGCGCTGCTCCTAGGGCGCGGCCACATCTACTTCGAGACAGCGGCGGTCATCGTGGCCCTAATCCTGTTCGGTCGGTGGTTGGAGGCTCGGGCCCGTCGTCGTTCCGGAGACGCCCTCCGGACACTGGCTGGCCTGAGTGTGAGGGAGGCCCGCTGCAAGGACGGCACCCTGGTAGCCGTCGATGACGTCCGAGTCGGCATGCGGCTGGTAGTCCGCCCCGGCGAGAAAGTCCCGGTGGACGGCCGGGTACTGGATGGATCGTCCACCGTGGACGCTTCGATGATTACCGGGGAACCGATGCCCGTAGCGGTGGGCGTAGGCGACGAGGTGGTTGGTGCCACCATCAACGGCAACGGCGCCCTGACCATCGAAGCCGTCCGTGTGGGCCCGGAAACCGTCCTAGCCCAGATCATGCGGCTGGTCGAGCGGGCTCAGGGCTCGACGGCCCCCATCCAGCGGCTAGCCGACCGCATCTCGGCCGTGTTCGTCCCAACCATCCTCGGTGTGGCCCTGGCCACCGTGGCCATATGGCTGCTAGCCGACGGGTCGGCGGGGGAGGCATTCACGGCGGCCGTCGCCGTCCTCGTCATCGCCTGTCCGTGCGCCCTCGGCCTGGCCACGCCCACGGCGATCATGGTGGGCACCGGTCGGGGCGCCCAGCTTGGGGTGATCGTGAAGGGAGGCGAAGTGTTGGAAGCCACCCGTCGGATCGACCACGTCGTCTTGGACAAGACAGGCACGGTCACCGAGGGGCGAATGTGTCTCGAATCGGTGGTGGCGACATCAGGGACTGATCCCGACGTTGTGTTGCGTCGTGCCGCCTCGGTGGAGGCGGCCTCTGAGCATCCTGTGGCCATCGCAGTAGCTGCTGCCGTTGCTGACCACGACCCGGTTGAAGGCTTCGAGAACCTCCCGGGCCTCGGTGTGCGGGCCGTGGTCGGCGAGCGGGTGGTCCTAGTTGGCCGCCGTCTGCTCTTTGCCGATGTGCCGACCGACCTGGACCGGGCCCTCGACGACGCCGAGAATGCTGGACACACCGCCGTGGTGGTCGGTTGGGACGGGACGGCCCACGGCGTCCTGGTGGTGGCCGACGAACTCCGTTCCACTAGCGCCGAGGCGGTGGCCGGGCTCCGCGCATTGGGCCTAGAGGTGACGTTGCTGACTGGCGACAATGAGCGCACAGCACAGACGGTGGCGGCGGCTGTCGGCATCGACCGAGTGGTGGCCGGGGTGTCGCCCGACGGCAAGGAGGCCGAGGTTCGGAGCCTCCAGGAGGCCGGATCGGTGGTGGCCATGGTGGGGGACGGGATCAACGACGCACCGGCCCTGGCCCGGGCAGATCTGGGCATCGCCGTGGGCACCGGGACCGACGTGGCCATCGAGGCCTCAGACCTGACCGTGGTATCCGGTGACCTGCGGGTAGTGGTGGACGCCATCGCCCTGGCCCGCAGCACACTGGCCACCATCAAGGGCAACCTTTTCTGGGCCTTCGCCTACAACGTGGCCGCCGTTCCGCTGGCCGCCGCCGGCTTTCTCAGCCCCATGGTCGCTGCAGGGGCGATGTCGTTCTCATCAGTGTTCGTGGTTGCCAACTCGCTGCGGCTGTACCGATTCACCGGCCACCGCGAGGCAGAGGTCGTCCTAAGTGGAGCTAGAGGGAATTGAACCCTCGACCTCTTCCATGCCATGGAAGCGCTCTGCCAACTGAGCTATAGCCCCGGGGAGCCGACAATCTACCAGCGGCCCATTGGGACTCGACTCGGCCATCGGGTTTCCGGGCACCGGACTACAGCGCCCCCGTCGTAGCCTCAACGGCGATGTCCGAGCGCTACGACCCCCAGAGCATCGAGGCCCGCTGGCAGCAGCGGTGGTCCGACGAGGGCACCTATCAGGTCGACAACGACGACGACCGCCCGCCCTTCTACGTGCTCTCTATGTATCCGTACCCGAGCGGTCCGGCCCACATGGGTCACGTGCGGAACTACACGATGGGCGACCTCCTGGTCCGCTACCGCACCATGCAGGGAGACGGCGTGCTGTCGCCCATCGGGTTTGACTCCTTCGGGCTGCCGGCCGAGAACGCAGCCATCCAAACCGGTACTCACCCCCGAATCCACACCGACGCCAACGTTGAGGCCCTCTCGGACTCGTTGCGGCGGATCGGTGCCGTCTACGACTGGCGCCGGGCGGTGAAGAGCCACGACCCCACGTACATCCGGTGGACCCAGTGGATCTTCCTGAAGTTCTACGAGGCGGGCCTCGTCTACCGCGACAACGCGCCAGTCAACTGGTGCCCAGGCTGCCAGACAGTGCTGGCCAATGAGCAGGTCCTGGGTGACGGCACCTGCGAACGCTCTGGCGACCCGGTCGAGCAGCGAGACATGGAGCAGTGGTTCTACCGGATCACCGCTTACGCGCAGCAACTCCTTGATGACATGGACAACGTCGACTGGCCCGAGAAGGTCAAGGTCATGCAGCGCCACTGGATCGGACGGTCGGAGGGAGCCGAGTTCGGCCTACCTGTATCCAACGCCGACGGATCAGCCCGAGAGGATGTGGCGCCCCTGGCCGTCTTCACGACTCGACCTGACACGTCGTTCGGCATGACGTTCGCCGTCATCTCACCCGAGCATCCCCGGGTCGACGAGTTGACTACCGACAACGAGAGGGCCACCGTCGACGCCTTCCGGGCCTCGGTGGCCGGCCGCTCTGAGATCGACCGGCTTTCCACCGAGGGTTCGCTGGACAAGCGCGGCGTAGCCACCGGGTGCCGGGTCGTGAACCCGTTCACCGGACAGGCCATTCCGGTCTTCCTGGCCGATTACGTGCTCATGACCTACGGGACGGGGGCCATCATGGCCGTACCCGGCGAGGACCAGCGCGACTGGGACTTCGCCGTTGCCCACGGCTGCGAGATCATCCGTACCGTCCAACCACCCGACGACTTTGACGGCGAGGCCTACGTCGGCGAGGGGCCGGCCATCAACTCGTCGTTCCTAAACGGCCTGGAGGTGGCCGAGGCCAAGGTGGCGGCCATCGACTGGCTGGAGGCTGGGGGGCACGGCGTCCGGAAAGTCAATTACCGCCTGCGAGACTGGTTGCTGTCCCGCCAGCGGTACTGGGGCTGTCCGATCCCCATCGTCTACTGCGATGGCTGCGGTGAGCAGCCGGTGCCCGTCGGCCAGCTTCCGGTAGACCTGCCCGACGACGTTGAGTTCATGCCCACCGGACAGTCACCGCTGACCACCCACGAGGGCTTCCTGAACGCCTCATGTCCGGCCTGCGGGGGTCCGGCTCGCCGCGAGACCGACACCATGGACACCTTCGTGGACTCGTCCTGGTACTTCCTCCGGTTCGCCGATCCGTGGAATGACGAGGCGCCCTTCTCGCCCGATGCGGCAGCCCGCTGGCTGCCCGTTGACCAGTACATCGGAGGCGTGGAGCACGCCATCCTCCACCTCATGTACGCCCGCTTCTTTACCAAGGCCCTGGCCGACCTCGGCGTAGCCCCTGCAGGGCTTCGAGAACCATTCCAACGGCTTTTCACCCAGGGGATGATCCGCCTCGGCGGCACCAAGATGTCCAAGTCGAGGGGCAACCTCGTGGCCCCCGAGGAGATCCTCGACGACCAGGGGGCCGACGCCCTTCGCCTGGCCCACCTCCAGGTCAAGCCCCCGCAAGAGGACGTGGACTGGGAAGACTTCGGGATCGACGGGTGTGCCAAGTTTCTGGCCCGAGTTTGGCGCCTAGCTGTGCCCGGTTCGGATCTGTCCGCCGAGGCGAGGACCGGTGAGACCACCGAGGCCGACACGGAGATTGACCGAACGACCCACCGGCTGGTGGCCCGCATCACCGACGAGTACGACCGATGGTCCTACAACACGGCTGTTGCCGGCTTCATGGAGTTCACCAACACGCTCTACCGGTACGTCCAGACTGACGACGGCCCGCACGCCGCCACCCTGGATGCCGCGGTAGACGCCCTGCTTCAGGTCATGGCTCCGGCCGCTCCCCACCTGTGTGCCGAACTGTGGGAGACACGGCGGGGAGGCCATGTGCACCTGGAAGCGTGGCCCGAGGCCGACCCGGCCAAGCTGATAGACGACATGGTCACCATGGTCATCCAGGTAAACGGCAAGGTCCGCGACCGGGTCGAGGTTTCGGCCGACCTGGATGAGGCGGGTGCCGAAGCCGCCGCCCTGGCCTCCGAACGGGTCCAGGCCGCCCTGGCCGGTGGAGAGCCCCTGAAAGTCATCACCCGGCCGCCTCGCCTGGTCAACGTCGTCGTTTGAGCGGCCGTTAACGGCCTAGCCGTCGTCGTGACTGCGGAGGAACCTCTCTAGCTCGGCCGCCAGCTGGTCGCCGTCGGGCAGTTGGCCCCGGACGTCGTGGAGGTCGTCGTAGGCCGCCTCCAGCTTCTCCAGCATCGTCACGTGCTCCGGGTTACGGGCCACTAGGTCGTCCAACCGAGCCCGGGTAGCCAGGGAAGCTTCAGATAGCGGACCCTCGTCGACTGTGACCCCGGAGAGCTGTGCTAGGCCGGCAAGCAGAGCGAGGGCGGCCGGCGGATACGAGGTAGCCGAAAGGTAGTGAGGAACCTGAGCCCACAGGCCAATCGCCGAGATACCGGCCCGGCTGGCCTCCATCTCGATCACGGCCTGGGCCCCAGCAGGAACCTCGACGGTGGCCGTCACAAAGTCCAGACGTTCGGTGAGGTCGGAACTGCCGGCCGTACAAGACAGGCGGGTTGGACGAGTGTGGGGGACGGCGGCCGGATAGGCGCCGAAGCCGATCACCATCTGGACACCGAACTGGCGGCATAGGTCGACCACGGCGTCGGCGAAGGCCCGCCACTCGTGGTCGGGCTCCGGACCATGCAGGACCAACACGTCGGTTCCAGTGGCGAACTCAAGTAGGAACAGCTCGAGAGCCGGCCACTCCATGCGGCGGCTCACGCCGTCCACCAGGTAGAGGGTGGGGCGCCGGGCCCGATGGTCGAGTAGACGGTCGGTGTCGAAGCTGGCGATCCGACGCCCCGGGTCACCCTCCAGTAGACGCTGGCGGGCCTCTGCTGCAGCGCCGGCGGCGTCGATCCAGCCGTCCAGGGCCAACAGCAGGACCGGTCCGTCCAGCGCGGGAGTCTCCAGAACCTCGACGAGAGGACGGTCAGCCACGGTCAGGTTCCCGCCGGCAGCCGGGAAGCCATCTCGTGGGCCAGATCAGCAAGGTCGACCACCCTCTGGCCAAAGGCCTCCACCAGCCGGGGATCGTCCTGGTCGCCCATCACGCCCGCTGCGTACCTCGAGTAGACCCCCTCCACGATGCAGGCGATCCGCCAGTATGCGAAGGCCAGGTAGTAGTCCAACTCGGCCAGGTCCCGTGTTCCGTGGGCCTCATAGAGGGAGCGCACCTCGTCGGTGGTCGGGAACCCCTCGATCGACGTAGGGGGTAGCTGCCCGCCGGTGGCTCGGCTATCGGCGTAGGCCACCATGCCGGCCACGTCGGCCAGTACGTCGCCGGTGGTACACAGTTCCCAGTCCAGGACAGCCGCCACCTCGCCGGCGGTCGACATCACACAATTGTCAAGCCGGTAGTCACCGTGCACGATCCCTGTTCCCTGCTGGGCTGGAACCCGGGCGGCCAGCATCTCGTGGGCCTCCAACACCTGAGGCAGGTCACGGGTGGTGGATCGCTCGAACTGGGTTCGCCATCGCTTCAGCTGGCGTTCGACGTAACCGTCGTGGCGACCCAGGTCTGACAGCCCGACGGTTTCCAGGTCAACATCGTGGAGACGGGCTAGGACCTCTACGAGGGCTACACCCATGCGCCGGCGGACGTCGACTGGGACCAAGGCCGCGTCTTCCACCGTACGCACTACCAGGCCAAGGACGAAATCCATGACGTAAAAGGGCGCACCGGTGACCTGATTGTCCTCACACAGGCCGACGACCGACGGGACGGGGACGTTGCTGTCGGCCAGGGCGCTGATGATCCGGTACTCGCGGGCCATGTCATGGGCGGTGGCCAGAACGTGGCCCATGGGGGGTCGCCGGAGGACCCACCGTCGGTCGTGATCATCTGACACGGTGAAGGTCAGGTTGGAGCGCCCACCGGTGATCAGCTCAAAATGCAGGTCACCGT
>Ga0315334_10002230_pt1 | contig 12088 bp, 10 predicted proteins | sample M150034915metaG_FD_205555 | JGI IMG/M metagenome (GOLD analysis project Ga0315334, IMG submission 205555) | Ammonia-oxidizing marine archaeal communities from Monterey Bay, California, United States - M1 500m 34915 | ecosystem: Environmental > Aquatic > Marine > Intertidal zone | place: USA... | reverse complement strand
GAAAATAGATTCCAGCTCTCTTCTTGGATATTTCTTTCTCGGAGAAAACCCATAGTGGGTGAAATTCAGGATTTTAGTTCCGATCTTGTTTGCCGCAGCAATCAAATCTTCGGTTAGATAAGTGACATCGTCTTTCCCGTTAGTCTTGGGAACCAAAAGTAATGTTGGTTTGACCTCTGTAACGATAGCTACTTCACCGGCTAAATTACATGCCTTTGAAGCTTTCTTAATTAGCTCCTTACTCCACCCATAGCGCTGGCAGATAGCACTCAATGTCGTAAAATCGTTTGTATTTGCCGTTGCAGAAATCGCGTCAGCTTCAGGATATGGGGTGAACCTGTGAAGCACATGTTGAAACGTAACTTTCATTGTCATAATTCTCGAAAATACCTAACCGCATTAACAGCAACTAAAAAGCCTATAAGGGTGATTATTTTGTTAGTAGTTTTTATTTGATATAGAGAGAATCCACGTAGGTTAACCCTGCAACAAAAAATGAAAATCTTTCGCCGGGGTGCTCGAGGTGTTCTAAACAGAATCGGTCCGAAAGGTCAGCAAGGCGGTAGGTATACCATTCGCCGTATTTGAATTCGTGGCCCGAAACTTTAACTTCTAACGTATCGATAAAGATGCTAGAGCCTTGACGTTCTTTTTCTATAACTTTTATTTGGGTTATACCATCGTAAAAGAGTTTACGGTGCCATAACTGCTTAGGGGGCGGGAAGCCACAATTAAACGGCTCATAAAAGTTGCAATTATTGTCACCTGAAAACGACCCGGAAACAGAAGTGCCAATACTGGCTATCCGGCCAGTTGGATCAAACCATTCCGTTTTCCAGCCCTTGCTATGTAAATAGTGAGACAGAAGCATTCCTTCTTCCTTACTTGCATCAGGGCTTGGTGGTGTTTTAACTAGTCCATTTGCCTTGCTTGCTCGTGTAGATTCTTCTTCATCTAGAAACGCTGTTCTTTCATTGGTAGAAAGGTTTTTTGAACTTTCATTACTCGCAGAATCGGCTAAATCGATTTTCTTATTTTTATCTTTTATAGATTGTTTAAGGTAATACGCCTTTAACTCCGCATCAGTTGATACCCAATGTTTTACTCCTTCTTGGTCTATGATTTTATAGCCACCAGCCCAGAGAGGCATAAAAACTCTAATATCTATTTCTTGTAAATCTGCTTTAATTTGCCCAAACGACACTTGGGGGGCTGCAGCTGCTTGCGCTTTTTCAGCCTCTAACCCAGCCTCATCTATTTTCACATACCAATCACCGTCGATAGCACGCCCTTCTATGAGTTCATTTTTACTCTGACCCCATTTATCGGCAGATCTACGGATCTTCCAGCCTCCGGCCCGGGCAGCCAGACCCATTTACTGTAGTCACTCTGAGTAGAGTAACTCCCCGATTAGCGAATGCGTCGATGTCGGAACAGCGCACAGCGGTGAAGCGCAAGTCTAGCTCGTCGCCCGCTCCGATGCCTTACGGGCGAAGACGGTTCTTCTGGGCATCGAATACTTCGACGACCGCAACAACGAATTGTACGTGCAAGACCGCGGGGCCTGGATCAAACACCAAGGCGACGGCATCATCGTCTATTTTATGATGGGGCACTCGGCCAAGGAGTTCGAAGACGTCCGCCAAACTCAAATGATCCTCAATGCGATCCAGTGGACGCCGTAGGCTGCGGGTGGCAGCCGGATTATAATTGAAGCTCATCGGATCAGTGCAACCGGGAATAAAAGGAAAGAAGTGGACCCCATCCCTGATACAGTGATTCAGCATTTATAAGTGTATACTCCAAGTCTGTTTCATGCTGCTATCGGCAGCCCGGAAGGCAAATCATAATAGACTTGGTCCGGCGTCATTCTGCTCAAGCTAGCGTGCCGTCGCTCCTCATTGTAGAACACCGGATCTCATATCGACACCGTCCCAAACGGTGGGCATTACGATGGCATCGTCGGTGTGATGTCGGCGATCGAGGTGGCCCGTTCACTCGATGAGGCGGATTACGTTCTGGATCATCCTCTGGAAATCGTCGTCTGGTCGAACGAAGAAGGCGGCAAGACTGGCAGCCGTTCTTACAATGGTTCAGTCGGGCAGAGAGATTTCCAACTAGAGAGCCTGGGCGACAAGACCATCGGTGAGGGAATTCGTTATATCGGTGGCAATCCTGACCTGGTTACTGAGAACACCAGACAGCCAGGCGACATGGCAGCCCACCTGGAGCTGCATTATTAGATCCTTAGCGAAGAAGTCCACAAATGAAAAAGAGCAGCATTTGCATCCCGATTTTTAGTGTTTTCCTTGCCACCCTTACCAACTACACTATTGCCGAGGACAGCCTTTCCAACAACACACTCGCCGACATAGAACAAATTGTGGTAACAGGAACTTATGCGCCAGTAGCAAAATCCCTGTTGGCATCAACCATTACCGTCATTGATCGTCAGCAGATTGAACAACTACAGAAAAGTTCGTTACTGGATGTATTACGGACTGTACCCGGGTTGTTTATCGCACAGGAAGGTGGTGCCGGCGGCATAAGCAATGTCTCGTTGCGAGGAGCTGAATCCAATTTCACCGTGGTGCTGGTGGACGGAGTGCAAGTAAACAACCCCACCGATACCAGGGGCGGTGCTTTCGATTTCAATAGTCTCGCCCTGGCTTCCATCGAACGTATCGAAATCGTTAGAGGTGCCCAATCTGCCATCTATGGCTCTGATGCCCTGGCAGGAGTGATCAATGTCATCACTCGAAGTGGCACAGAAACCACCGAACAGACACTGGTGGCTGAGCTGGGAGAGAGGGACTTTCATCGCCTGGCCTATTCTGCATCTGGTTCCACAGCTCGCTCAGGCTATGCTCTGACCGTGCAACAAAAAGACAGTGGGGAGCAAATTAAGGGCAGCAGTTTCAAATCCCGGGAAGTCTCCGGCCGTTGGAACACCCGCCTCAGCAATTCCGCCTCCCTGGATTTGGCATTGCGCTATGGCGATTCCGAGGGAGGTGCTTATCCTGAGCAAAGCGGCGGTCCAAATTTGGCACAGGCGAATGATCTTGATGCTCGAGAGGCAACTGATGTGACCGCCAATATAAAGCTCTTCCAACAAATAAACTCGGACTGGCTCAGCATATTGGGGGTAAGTGTTTACTCTCGGGACGATCAGGTGCTTTCACCGGGTATTGCTCCCTATGGCTCGGTACCGCCGAACTTTGCCGACAATGAGTATCGGTTTACCAGAACCTCATGGCTGAACAGTGTCACGATTTCCCCTTCGCTGTCCGTTAATGCCGGAGTCGACTACAAATCTGAACACGGCGACAGCACAGGGTATGTAAATTTCTTTGGCATGGAGTTTCCCGCTGACTTTAGTTTGGACAGGGATATGCTCGGAGTATTCGTAGACACTCACTACCAGCATGAAAGTGGTGTGAATCTGGATGTGGGTTTTCGGCACGATGATTCCGATAATTTTGCTAGTGAAGACACTTGGCGCGTCGGCTTGAATGCACCCTTGTCACGACAATGGCGTTTATATGCCAATTGGGGCGAAGCCTACAAATTACCGAGCTTTTTTGCACTCGCCAGCCCTCTTGCAGGCAATCCCGACTTGAAACCGGAAACTGCTGCCAGTTGGGATGTAGGCGCCCAATGGCTGCTCTCCTCCACTGTTTCTGTGGACTTGAGTGTATTCCACTACGAGTATGAGGATCTGGTGGATTTTGACCCAGCGACTTTTAGCACTGTCAATCGTTCCAGTATTGAAACCGCAGGATTCGAATTGTTGGCTCGGTGGCAGATACTCGATATTTTGGATATATCAGCCAACACCACCTACGTGGATATTGATAGCAGTGAACCGGTAACCTTGACCGGTCGCCCGCAATGGAAAAGCGGACTCAATGTGAGCTGGGCGATATCCCAGGACTTGAACGCAGGGCTGAATGCCCAGTGGGTGGACACTACTCTCGGTACCTCTCTGTACACAGGATCTACCGAGGTGACCGAGTTGGATGACTATCTGCGTGTCGATGCCAATGTGCGCTGGCAAATCAATCCTGCCATTAAACTAACCCTGGCACTGGACAATCTGTTTGATGAGGATTATCAGGAAGCTGTGGGTTTTCCCTCTCCTGGACGCGCATTGCGATTTAGTACTGTGCTGCAATTCTAGAGCGCCCTAACAGTTATCATGCGTTGCTACTTTCTCCAGAGCGGCGAGCCTTTCCAAGCCCATGGACCGCGAGCACCACAGACCATAGCAACACCAGAGCGAGGCCCCCTACTTCACGGGCCTCCTCCACGGCTTCGGTTTTCATACTGATGGATTCCACAATCTCCGCCCAGCTGACGATATTGATGAAACTGGGTAGCAACAGACCAATCCAGATTATCGAAATGAGAGCGAAGACCATTGGCACAAAAGCAGGTAGCTTCTGTCTGTGTTGAGCCATGCACATCAATGCAGCTGACAGATAGATAGTCATCCACAGGGCGGGATCGGGATCATTATACTGAACCAGGGTCGATAGCAGGAAAGCGATAAGAAACACAATATTCAAAAGGCGTAGCATAATTTAGACTAAGTTCGGTTTATTCAGTTATTCGTTAACAAGAGTTTAAGCACGGCAATCATTCCGCTAGTCGGCAATACTATTTGTTTGTTAACCATCAATACTTTTTGTTTATTAACCATCAATACTATTTGTTTGTCGGGATCTCCACAATAGAGAACAAATCAACAGGAAAAATTACATCTGTCCCCTTCTGCACATTTTCGGTGCTTTTTCGGCCACTGTCAGATTTAGCTGGGTGCCCCTTGCAGCTAAGAATCCATGGACTTAATCTGAGATAGCCACTATTCTTCCTCTGCTCTGTGACCAGGCCTGCAATGAGTTAGCGGTAAAAGTGGAGGTGATAATGGAAATGAATGTGAAGCCAAAGGTGATCAATCAAACAGCCATGTTGCTGATCGCAGCCGGACTGGTCGTCGCGTTACCGTTTCAATCTGTCGACGCACAAACACCTCAGGAGACTAACCCTCACCGGGTAGTCTATCAAGGTACGGAAGGACCCGGCCTGGGCAAACATATCGTCCTGCTGGCCGGAGACCACGAATACCGTTCGGAAGAAATCCTGCCAGCACTGGCCCGCTCTCTGGCCAGCAATCTTGGCTTTAAAACCAGCGTATTCTTCACTCTGGATGCCGAGGGCTTCATCGAGCCAGGCAGTTCAAATATCGCCGGACTGGAGGCACTACGCTCGGCAGACCTGTTGATACTTGGTCTGCGTTTTCAGGATTTTCCAACCGGGGAAATGCAGCACATCATAGATTTTCTGGACCGAGGTGGACCTTTGCTCGGCCTGCGCACATCGACTCACGCCTTCAACATAAATGAAGGCCCTCACAGACGTTATAGTTGGAACTACGAAGGTGAGGAATATAAACTTGGGTTCGGCCGTCAGGTGTTGGGTGAAACCTGGGCGGGACACTATGGGACCAACCATGAACAGAGTTCCCTCATAGAACCCATTGAGCAGCAGGCCGCTCATCCAATCCTCCGAGGGGTTAGAGATATGCACGTCCAGTCAGGGGGTTACAAGGCTGATCCCCTGCCCGTGTCCGAGGTGCTTGCCCTGGGTCGCGTACTTAATGGCATGGAGGCCGATGCTGAGCCTGATCCAACCAAGGAACTTCTGCCTGTTGTGTGGACCCGTATCCACAAGGGTCGCGATGGAATTCTGGGGCGTGTGTTCACAACCACCCATGGCGCCTCCGAGGATTTTCTCAATCCAGGCTTTCGCCGGATGTTGGTGAATGCATCACTTTGGGCACTGGGCATGGAGGACTCCATTACCGCAGACCTTAATGTGTCTCTGGTTGGCCCATACAATCCCGTCGCATTTTCCTTCGGTGGCTACCGCCGAGGAGTTCGTCCTGCCGACCTGGCCGGTTGGGATTCTCCGATACTATCTACTGAAAAACCGACGGGTCCTGTCCAATGAGTCCAGTCGACCGCTTCGCCCGAGTCGGGCCAGGAATGGTTTTACTGTCTTCGAATAACTGACAGACCGTTGCAAAGGTGAAATAGATGATCGTCCCACGTACAACACGTGCACAAATCATGGCAAAACTAAATGCCAAGGTTGCCGCTCATGAACCGATCTTCATCGCCAGTGCCGGTGCCGGACTGGTGGCAAAACTGCTGGAAAAAGCTGGCGTCGATTGCATCAATACCTTCTCCGGAGCCCGACTGAGATCCAACGGTATGGGCACCATGTCGATGATGTGGCCAATCCTGGATTCGAATCAGCAAACTCTGGATTACACTGAGCAGGACATCATGCCCGCTATTACTGGTGATGCTTTCGTTTGCGCCTGCATCAATGCCAATGATCCGCTGCGCGACATGCGCACCGTGCTCGAACGGCTGAAGTCCATGGGTGTCATGTCGGTATCCAACATCGGTCCCTCCATCAGCTATGTAGACAAGGGCACCACTATCTACAATGTACTCACCAAGAGCGGCATTACCTTCGACAATGAAGTAGAGATGCTGGCCCTGGCCAAGGAGATGGACATGGTCACCGTGGCGCTGGCCTTTGACATGGATGATAGTGTGCAGGTGGTGCAGGAAGCCCGGCCAGACATCTTTTGTTTCCACGCGGGAACGACTCAGGGAGGAATGACCGGCTACGATTCCGGTGAAACCATTGCCGAAACCGCACAGCGCACGGAAGCGGTTTGCGTGGCACTACGGAAGATCGAGCCGACCACCATTCTGGTCGGCCATGGCGCCGCAATGGAGACACCCGAAGACGTCCAATACATGCTCAACAACACCTCCTGCAATGGCTTTTGGACCGGCTCGTCCACCGAACGCCTGCCTATCGAGCGAGCCGTGCTTGCCGCTGCCGAGGAATTCCGGGAATTGAAGTTTCCCCCGCCGGCAGGAGATCAATCATGAGCCACACTGTTGTGGTACTTGCGACCCTGGATACCAAGAGCGAAGAAGCGGACTATCTCAGAACCCAAATCGAATCCCTCGGTGGTACTGCCTTGATCATGGACATGGGGGTGATCGGCGAGGCACATACCAGAGCCGACGTGGGCAGGATAGAGGTGGCCGCTGCCGCTGATGAAGATCTGGCCGTGTTACTCGACAATGCGACCCGCGAATCTGTCGGCCCCATCATGGTGACCGGTGCCACCAGACTGCTTCTGCAATTGATCGAACAGGGAAAGGCCCAAGCCGTCCTTGGGATTGGCGGCACCCAGGGCACTTCCTCCTGTACCCAGGTCATGCAGTCATTGCCCTACGGCTTTCCCAAGCTGATGGTCTCCACGGTTGCATCCGGTGACACGGCACCCTTCGTCGGCATAAAGGACATCACCATGATGTTCTCAGTGAGCGATCTGCTCGGTTTGAATTCATTCACCCAACGCATACTCGCCAATGCGGCAGCTGCTGCCTATGGCATGTCGTTGGTGGAGGGAGCTGCACAGTCCGAGGTTCCAGCTGATGACAATGATGCCAAAAATAATAATCGTCCACTGATCGCCATGACCAATCTCGGCGTCCTCACCGAGGGAGCGACCTATGCCATTGAGCTATTTCGGCAGGCCGGATATGAAGTCGTAGTCTTTCATGCGGTAGGCTCTGGAGGCCGCGCCATGGAGCAACTAATGCGTGAGGGTGTGGTGAAAGCTGTATTTGACTATGCGCTTGGAGAAATCGCCGACGACGTCTACGGTGGTCTGCGAGCAGGAGGTCCAGAACGACTTACCGTAGCAGGGAGTCTTGGATTACCACAGGTTATTTGTCCCGGTGGGGCTGAACACCTTGGCCTTTTCGTAGAGCCTAATGTAGTTCCAGCGAAATACGAGGCTCATCGGTATGTCTTCCACAGCCCAGTGATCTTTGTACCCCGCCTGAATCGTGAAGAGTTTGTTCGGGTCGCTGAGGAGATCTGTGCGCGAATGCGCAGTACTACGAAAAATGCCGTGTTTATGTTGCCCCTGCAAGGTGTAGGTCGCTACTCCATCCCAGGCGGACCGCTGCACGATCCTGAAGGGGACAGCGCCTTCTTTGAAAAATTGAAGGCCGGCCTCCCATCGTCTATTGAGATTGTCGAAATGGATGCCGGTGCAGAGGATCCAGTGTTCGTGGAGGAAGCGGTGAAGCGCCTTGTTAACATGCTCGATGCTACTTTAGGATAGCGTTATTACACAAGATCATAAGCCGACCCGGACCGGGAGAATAATGAAAACAAGAAGCACGAAGATGATCAAAACAACAATGACCTTCGTGGGAATTGCCGTTCTTACCTTAGGTGCATCTCGATGCACCACCCTGTCGAGTCCCACCTCGCTAGCCATCAATCAAGGTACTCACATCGTATTGCTGGGGAATAATCTGGGCTCAAGGATGATGAACTACGGTCATTTCGAGACTGAGATGCAACTTCGCTATGCCGACAGCCAACTCACTATTCGCAATATGAGCGATGGAGGTGGCACACCGGGTTTTCGACCACATTCAGGGCGCAATACTCCCTGGGCCTTTCCCGGCGCCGAGAAATTCCAGTCTGAACTGGCTTCAGATTCTGGCAGTGAAGGGGATTTTGCAACCCCGGATCAGTGGCTTGCTCGACTGCAGGCAGACATTATCATCGCGTTCTTTGGCTATAACGAATCATTCGAAGGACCCGAGGGGCTGGACAGATACAAAGCCGAGTTGACTGCATTCGTTAAGCATACCAGAGGGCAAAAATACAATGGCCGGTCACGTCCAAAACTCGTTCTTGTCTCCCCCATCGCCTTTGAAGATCTATCCAACCAATTCGACTTACCCGATGGTCAACGTGAAAACGAAAACCTGGCGCTCTATACCGAGGCCATGAGAGAAGTAGCAACCAGGACCAGAGTGCTGTTTGTAGATGCCTTTACACCTACCCAAAAATGGATCAGTGACAGCGATACACCACTGACCATAGATGGTTCTCAACTCACCGATGCAGCTTATGCCCGCTTTGCTCCACTGTTGGCAGATCAGATTTTTGGACCGGTCACAGTCAAGGTTGAGACACATCGAGAGTTGGTACACGAGGCCGTGTTGGAGAAAAATTGGCTTTGGCACAGCGACATTAAAATCCCCAACGGCGTGCACGTTTACGGTCGTCGCTTCGATCCCTTCGGACCAGATAATTATCCGGCTGAGCTGGTTAAGATCCGTGAGATGATCGCGCTGCGGGACTCGGCTATCTGGCTTGCATTGAAGGGAGAAAAGTTTGATCTGGCAAGCGCAGATCGGCAGACTCCCCCGCTACCAAGCGTAGAGACTAACTTTGAAGGGGATGTTTCTTCCTATCGCTATGGGCAGGAGGCGCTGGATCATTTGACTGTGGCGCCCGGTTATAAGATCGAACTGTTTGCCTCGGAACAGGATTTCGCAGAGCTGGCCAACCCCTCTCAGTTATCCTTCGACAATCAGGGTCGTCTTTGGGTAGCGACAATGCCGAGTTATCCCCATTACAAACCGGGAGATGAGAAGCCCAACGACAAATTAATCATCCTCGAAGATACCGACAACGATGGCAAGGCAGACAAGGTTACCACCTTTGCCGATGGCCTCCACCTGCCAGTAGGATTTGAGTTTGCGCCTGAAGGGGTCTATGTTTCCCAGGGCACCAACCTGGTCCTGTTGCGGGATATCGATGGCGACGACAGAGCCGACAGCAAGGAAATCATTCTCAGCGGTTTCGATGATCATGACACCCACCATAACATCAGCGCCTTCTCTGCCGATCCCTCAGGGGCCATTTACATGGGTGAAGGGGTGTTCTTGCATACCAATGTGGAGACATCCTACGGAACAGTTCGCGCCACCAATGGCGGCTTCTATCGATTTAATCCCCAGCGGCGCCAGCTTGAACGTACTGCTCAATTGGCCATTCCCAACCCCTGGGGCATCGCCTTCGATGACTGGGGGCAAAATTTCTTCTCCGAAACCTCCTCACCGGATGTCCGTTGGATGATGCCGGGGACAGTTAAACCCAGGTATGGCGAATCCACCCACAAGTCATTCGATTTAATTGAGGAAGAGCATGCGGTGCGACCCACGTCCGGACTGGAGTTCGTCTCCAGCAGTCATTTCCCCGACGAGGTACAGGGCGACCTGCTGATCAACAATACCATCGGATTTCTCGGCACCAAGCAACATGCCATGGAGGACGAAGGTACCGGCTATACAAGCCATCATCGCCTCGACCTGGTACAGGCAGACGACCCTAACTTCCGTCCTGTGGATATGGAGTTTGCGCCCGATGGCTCGTTGTATCTGGTGGATTGGCACAACGTACTGATCGGTCATATGCAACACAATGCACGGGACCCCCTGCGCGATCATGTGCACGGTCGCATTTACCGCATCACCTACCCTTCACGACCCCTGGTTAAACCTGCCGAGGTAGCAGGTGCCTCTATTGATGTGTTGCTGGATAACCTCAAGCTGCCGGAATACAGAACGCGTTACCGCACCCGGCGCGAATTGCGAGGTCGGCAGAAAACAGAAGTCATGACCAGGCTCAGGCAGTGGGTTGCCAACTTAAATGCGGATGACCCTCGCAAAGAACACCATCAACTGGAAGCGCTGTGGGTAAGCTGGAGCCTGAATAAAGTCGATGAAGCTCTGCTTCGTAAGCTTCTTGAAGCGGAAGATTTTAGAGCCCGCGCCGCTGCCGTAAGAGTGCTCCGATATACCGGTCACCAAATAACTGACCAGGCCAATCTACTGCTACGCGCGGCGAGCGATGACCATGGTCGCGTACGGCTGGAAGCATTGGTGGCTGCATCCTGGCTGGATCCGGAACAAGGCATCCCCATTGTCACCAAAGCCAGCGAAGCGCCACTGGATAAATGGATGTTGAATGCCCATGTCACCGCCCTTGCACACCTTAATGACGAGGCGGTGGTTGCACCGCCTGAAGCCGAGGTCAAAACCGATTTGCAAGGCGAAGAACTGGCGTTGTTCACACAGGGCAAGGAAATTTACCGACGCGATGGCTACTGCGGAACCTGTCATCGAACCGATGGCAGCGGACTTCCTGCTTCCGGCTTCCCACCCTTGACTCAAACCAGATGGGTGCTCAGGGATGAAGATCGCCTGATCAGTCTTACCTTAAAAGGGCTTCTTGGCCCCATTCAGGTAGCGGGTCAACAATATCCGGGGCTGGTACCGATGACACCGTTCGAGGGCTTACTCGATGATGAAGAGATCGCCGCCGTACTGACCTATGTGCGAAATTCCTTCGGTAACGAGGCTTCGGCGATCTCACCAGAACGGGTGAAGGAAGTACGTGCTGCCATTGATAGCGAACAAGGCTTCTATTCCCCGGCTGAGCTGCTCGAGGAATATCCACATTAGTGAAACAATCGGGACATCTCCGGAAAGGGTACTGTCAAGTTAACTCGGTTCATATGAGAATTATCACCTGAACCGAGTTAACTTGACAGTACCGCCGGGCGGGCTTTAAGGCGAGCGATATATCGATCTATCGTCGGGCTATTTTCAAACATGCCAACCTGCATTGAGAAGTCCAGGTAACTGCCAACCGGGACATCTGCCGCTGTGAATTTGTCGCCGCAAATGTAGGGTCCATCGCCCACGGCGGATTCGATGGTCGCCATGGCTGCATCGACGCTACCAAAATTTGTCGGGTGTGTAGGTTTCAAGATCTATTGTTTACATTGTCATAAATTATGAAATTTCAATTTTAGTAAGCTGTGAGCTATTGCCGCGTTCGTACTTAACTCCCTGATTGAACTGGGCGATTGCATCACCTTGTTCTGCTAATCGCGTAGTTTCTTCAAGTTCCGACACATCTTGCCCACAAGACCCAATAACCAGAAGAAGAGCGAGGAGAGTTGTGTTGAGGAGGGCTGTAGGGGTAAGGAGCTTCATAGTAACTCTCAAAATACCTAACCGTTCGTCCAGAATAGTATGTATAGGGTGCAGATGGAACCAAATAGGGCAAGTGGGGGTGCCCCGGGGGGTGGGGACTGCTAGATAGCCTAAATAAA
>Ga0315334_10002229_pt1 | contig 12094 bp, 15 predicted proteins | sample M150034915metaG_FD_205555 | JGI IMG/M metagenome (GOLD analysis project Ga0315334, IMG submission 205555) | Ammonia-oxidizing marine archaeal communities from Monterey Bay, California, United States - M1 500m 34915 | ecosystem: Environmental > Aquatic > Marine > Intertidal zone | place: USA... | reverse complement strand
GCCTTCTAATAGTATTCTATCCCACCCAAATATATTAGCACATGCATCTTTTAATACACCTGCAAAACTAACTCTTTCAAATCCTTCTTCAATTAAGAATCCTGCCGCTGTATCTTTTCCGTGCCCGATGAGTCCACATATACCAATTATTTGTTTCATGTACGTATTATACTAAACTATCGTTTACTTGTCAATCTATCTTTTATTAAGTATTATCTATCAAAAATTGGTGTGGCTGATATAACGTTTGACCCAGTATTTGCAACAAGAAGATCCGTTGGATGCTTTTGTAAGATAACCGGTTGTTGTTTAGTTATATATATTTTACCAATTGATACATAGGGATTTGTAGCTTCATCATGCGGTAGATTTTGGTCAGTTAGTTGCTTATGTTCAACATACTTACTCTCTGGACTTATTTCATACTTTACCCAAGATATGTAAACTCTTTTAGCATTGCTTACTGTAGTTCCACCAGTTTTAATAAACTCTTGCTCGCCTGTAATTGTTATAATCATTTATATCTCCTTCTATACCTATTTATTTATCTTTTACTTAGATTCTGCATATGTAGCAATAATTGTTCCCAAGTAACTTCCTTTTTTGGTTCCTTAAAGCCTTCAGCATTAATTTTTTTAAACTTAAGATTATAAGTTTTAGGTTTAGGTTGGTCAGGTTGTGTACATTGTTTACATCTACAATGATCACAAACTTTTATTTCTCTATACTCACCGCCATCTACTTCATAGTCTTGTTCTGTAACATAACGAGGATTGCCGCAGTGAGAACCTGCGCCACAATTTTGACAATAGGTGTTAGAAAATGAGTGAATTGTGTTTGGGTACATATTATCCGATTACAAAACCAAGTCCAACACTTCCGTCATTGTATAATGTTAATTCTGTTTCTAAATTAGTGATGTCGGTCATAGCGTCTTGACGTAATTGGTCTGCGTTCATTGTAGTTCCACCTTGTGGGCCTGCAATTTGTGTAAACTTACCACGTGCTTCTGCCAGCATTAATTTAGCATGTGCAAACGCATAATCCTTTATCCAAGGACCTGCGTATGTATCTGCTAATAAGCTCTCAGTTGGTCTGTAGTTATAACAATGCAAAACTGCATTGTCATCTGCTTTGATTTTTCTTTGTAGGATTAGTCTCTTATCTTGTGGGCGCCAAGTAAACATAAGTTCAGCACCGAATAGTCTACCCATTGCTTCTCTGTTTTGTTGTAAGAAATCAAAAGATGTTAGTCCACCAGATCTAGTACTACCTAAAAGGTATGTATTAAGATATGCGGCTTGAAACGGTTCTATATCATTTCCTGTTCCACTACTTACACCAGTTGTACGTCTATAAATATCTCTTACTTCCATTACTTCTTCTGGTAATGTATATTCATTTTGACCTTCTAATATTTCTAAAATAATGAAACTTTCTTCTACTGCATTTTCTGCACGTTGTCTATATTTTTGAAGTGCTTTATCAGCGGCAAGTTCATAATGTTCTGGATCGAGTTCAACATCGATCATTCCGCCGCCTAGGCGTAGTTCTATTTCTTTTTGAAGTTTATTCAATTGAGCCATTATTTAATTCTCCTACTATGTATTTATCACAGTATCACTTATTGAAGGCGGCTATTAGGATAATCTCTCCATTGACACGTCCATTTAGTTTCGTTTCTGTTGTTTTTAACGATTGAAACAATTTTTCTGTTTTAGCTCTTGTGGCTTTTTTAATTTGAGGTAAGAACTCAGCTGGTTTACGTACTGTTCTTTGTAAACTCTTTCCTTCATCAAACCCTTTTATTGTGGTTCCTTTTACATTAAGTCCACTACCTTCACGTTTTAATCCCATAGGGTCAACATTACGAGCATAATACAGCCCGATCTTGCGGTTTTTAGTGTTAAAAACCACCAGTATTCGCGAGTAAATAATGTCTGCTGGTAAGATGCTAGCCAAACCATATTCGGTGTCTGTTTGCTTAAATTTGAGCTTCTTAACAATGGCTTCTGGGCTTCTAATTCGTACTTTACGTGGCTTACGATTTGCTTTACTTTCTGCCGCAAGTATATCACATGCATCTACTATTTTTCTATATACTTCAAGACATGCTTTATGTTGGACAGGAGTCATATGACTATATCCTTCTTCCAACTGTAAACGCCAATCATCTTTATCTTCTTTTGATACTTTTGTAAGAAGTTCTACAAATTCATTTACATTATCTATATATAAGTTACGAATAATACGCGAATGTGCTTGTTTTACTCCTGCTTGTCTAAGAATACTAACTGGATTAAAGTCTTTAACTGTTTTAGGAGTATACCCATTATCAATCCAATCTTCAAGCCAACATTCAATACCATCAGTCATTTGATATGCGGCACGATGTAGTAATTCTTGAATAGTAGGCTTGCGATTGTTTTCTTTATTTTTTGCTAATTGTTTTGCAAGTGCTTCTGCTTTTTCTACATGAACTTTGCCATCTTCAATTGCGGCTTTAATATTCTTGTTAATAAATTCTGTATGAGGCTTTGGAGTTCCCATTGTACCAGCAAGGCTCTCCCAATATCTATTATGTGCTTCGTGTACATCTGGACATCCCATAGTAAGCATTCTACAATAATATCCTAATGTAGAGCTAATAGAAGACCCTGTAGATGCTTTAGCACATTTTACATCATATTTACTATATCCATTTTCTAACATCCAATCATATGCATATCCATGCAAGATTGCCGCTTTATAATGTCTATAATAATAGTCAGTTGCACCTGATAACTTACGATGCATTTCTTCGCCAGACAATTCACTAGCACCTTCCCAAGTAGGATCTTTTAATTCACTTGCACGAATCCTCATAGAAGGTCTTGTGGGTTTTTTTCGTTTAGTACCTCTAAGTAAGGCCATTAATTTCTCCGTAGTATTCTTTGTAGTTATCAATTAGAAGAAAAATCCGCTGGTTTAGCGAATTAATCTTAATCAAAAACAAGTTTACAACGAAAATGGATTTTAGTCAACCTTTGCAAAACCAGAGTTGGCAACAACGTGTTTAACTCCGTTTGGATCTTCTACAATATCAGCAACACTAAGGCTATGCATTTTAGTTAACCTTTCAATGTTTTCTTCTGGACCCATATTTCCAACATGAAACACATCTTCAAGTCCATCAGCATTAATATTAGCAACGTGTGTGTAATAACCTTTATCAAAAGCATCTTTAGCCTGTGAACCCATATTATCACTAAATTGCATATCTAACTTTGCTTTATGATGAGGAACACTATTATGTCCTTTGTCGTTGATCATATCAACGTCTGCGTCTGAAAGTTGTATTTGGTAAATTTTATATGTTTTATTTAATTCGTTACTTCTCATTATAATGCTCCTTGTTTTGATTTCCAATTTTCCATAACAGTTGTATACCAACTTGGATTAGTGTCTTTAAGAATTGTTAATGGTGATTCACCTTTTTCCATAGCCGCTGTATAACTTTCTACAGTATGACTATTAAGAAGTTCTTTAAGGAACTTGGCTTTAGTAAAAGGTCCACCATGTTTAAAACGTGCAATAAAAATGTCACGTTCACCGTTTTCTAGGTTATATGTTAAATACCCACCAAAATAACTAAATTTCTCTTTTTTAAACATATTTTTAACTCCTTATTTTTAATTAACTATAACTATAGTATACAGTAAGATGTCTTACTTGTCAAGTTTTTCTGCCACAAAAAAATCCTTATAAATCAAAGACTTACAAGGATTTTTAATTTTTTTTGAAAATAATACCCGAAAATCGTTAAATTATCGGGTATTTTTGGTTATTACATCTCTTTTATCTTAGCCTCAAATTCACGTAAACGTTTGTAAACACTAGCCAATTCAATAATAGTTGGCCATGCTTTAAACAAGTATTGAAGTGAACCTTCAACACGTCCAAATGCACGTAAAATCTGTTGCATTACACCAAGTGTCATAACTCCTGCAATAATTGCAGGTGCTAAGAAGATGTATCCTGCTAACACGTTAGCCTGCAAGTATGCTAGGCGTCCTATGTTAAAATACAAATATCTCAAATAACTCTTATAGTGAATCTTTCTTACACCGTCAAATAGCTCTTCTAAAGTCTTCGGTCTCATAGTTCCGTCATCTTCTGCAATAACTAGAACTTTTCGATAAGCCGCTTCCTTCTTCTGTAGGTCATATTCAATGCCTACAAGTCTTAATACCCATGCTAATACAATCATTAGTATAGTACCACCAACTGCCCATAAAAGAGCGCCAGCTATTAATCCATACTCCCAATCGCCAAACCATAGAATAGGAATACCAATAGATAATCCCACTAATAATGGGAAAAATTCTATCAATACCATAATACTCTCAATCAGAGCAGTACCAAGTCCTTCCATAATTCTGCTGAATTTAATTGTATCTTCTTGTACCCGTTGAGCCGCACCTTCAATGGTACGTGCTTTATCGTATACACTATGATACCATTCGACCATACTAGCTCTCCAACGGAATAAAAAGTGTGCTGTTAAAAAGCTGGTAGCAAGTCCGAGAACAATCCACAAGGCCGCTAATTTACCAAAACTGGCTAAACTACCCCAATATTCACCTGCTGTGATAGCATTAGGTGTTCCCAATGCTTTTTGAATCATGTCGTAGAATCCACCAAACCAATGGTTAATTTGAACATCTATTTGCACCGAAAGCCAAAGAGAAGTTAAAATTGTTGCTGAGCCAAGATAGGCCCAAATGGCCCATTTTTTAGATTTGAAAAAATCAAACATAATGTTGTCTCCTTATAAAATGCAGCGACAACTCCTGTACTGTTACTAAACTAAAGTTATCTGCATACATAACTATTTAGCCTATATAAGAATATATAATGATAAAGAAGGATAAATACAATATAACAAGGAAAACCACATGCCAAGACTAAGTTTATATAAAGGTTATAAAAGTAACGACTATACATTTATGGATAGAGCTATCCGTGAACAATTTGATATAGGCGGCACAGGTGTTCATGTACATAAGTACCTAGGACCTCTACCACAATCAAAAAATACAGATGCAAGTGAACCAAACTATGGCAGTGGTTTAGAAATAGACAACATAACTGGTGAAGAAATTAATCCAGAAGGATTAATTGATGAAACTAATATACAAGATCTATTGTTTATGGAAAATAGAGATCGTAAATACGATCCAGATATTTTTGATTTACGTGGTGTATATAATGTAAGTGATAACGACTTTGATTTAACACAATTTGGTTTGTTTTTAACAAACGATACATTGTTTATTAGTTTTCATATTAACGATATGGTAGAACGATTAGGTCGTAGACTTATGCCCGGTGATGTAATAGAATTACCACATTTACGTGATGAGTTATTACTTACTAATGACAAAGAAGCTATTAATAAGTTTTATGTAGTGCAAGATGCCGCTAGGGGAAGTGAAGGTTTCTCCCAAACATGGTATCCACATATTTGGCGTGTTAAAGTAGCACCATTAACAGATACACAAGAATACGCAGATATACTTGGTACTGCTAGTGATCCCGATAGTCTTAAAAACGATCTTAGTTCTTATAAAACAGAACTTAATATTAGTAATGCTATTGTAAGAAGTGCAGAAGAAGCTAATCCAAATAATTTACCGTTAGCAGATCATTTATTTGGTCAAGAAGATACTAGCAAAACATATGAACACGGTGAAGTATTACAACAAGGTGATCAGTTTCCTACACAACCAAACGAAGGTGAGTATTTTGTAAGAACGGATTTTACTCCTAATAGATTATTTGTAAGACGTGGAAGTAAATGGCATAGACTATATGATAATATTACTGATCAAACTTGGAGTGATACAACATATAATGCTAGTCAATTTATTAACAATGATGCTACAACAATCATTGACAATAAAGAAGTTCCAGAAAAACAACCTCTATCTAAAGTTATTAAACCAAAAAGTGATTTTGAATAATGGCACAACAATATTTTTACGATAAACAAATTAGAAGATACATTCAACAGTTTATAAGACTGTTTAGTGGATTTAGTGTACAAATGGGTAAGAACGAAAATGATCTTCCTATATACCAACAAGTACCTGTACGTTATGGTGACATTAATCGTATGGCGGCACACATAACAAGAGAGAACAGTGAGAACATTGTTAATACTGTTCCGTTTATAAGTTGTTATGTAACATCATTAGATATGTTTGCTGAAAGACGAACATATCAAGATCATGTTGATAAAGTACAAGTCAATGAAAAGAAATATGATGAAGCTACTGGAAAATATACTAACGAACTAGGCAATCAATATACTGTTGAAAGATACGCACCTGTTCCTTATATGCTAGTAATGAACTGTGATATTTGGACATCAAATACAGATCAAAAGTTACAATTAATGGAACAAATCTTAGTATTGTTTAATCCAACATTAGATATTAGAACTAACAACAGTCCAGTTGATTGGACTGCTTTAAGTCATGTAGAATTAACAAATACATCATGGAGTACTAGAAGTGTAGGATCAAGCATTGATGATATTATTGATGTAGCCACATTAACTTTTAATATTCCAGTGTATATTACTCCTCCTGCAAAATTAAAACAGCAAAAACTTATTCATACTATTATTAGTGAATTATATAGTTTAGATGATGTTGACTTAGAAAACTTTAAAGAAAATAAAACATTTGATACATCAACATTAAAATATACTGTTGTAACATACAAAGATAAAAAAGCAAAATATCTAAATGGTAATTTACAAATACTAAATGACAAGGGAACAAATCTAGGCGACGATGGAGTAGTATTAGAATGGGATAAAGTATTATTACCATTTGGTGTATTAAGAAATGGAATAAGTCAATTAAGACTTAGAAAAGGTAGTGATATAGATGATGATTCAAACGATATAATTGGAAGACTAGAAGAACACCCATCTGATCCTAACCTTCTTAAAGTTACAATAGACAATTCAACATTACCAACAAATACACTACAGGCTATAGATGCTGTTGTAGATCCTGCTAAAAATTATCCAGGTGATGGAAGTGTTCCAGCCGCAGTTACAGGACAACGTTATATTATATTAAACAATGCTCCTATAAATGCTTTATGGACTAGCGTAGTTGCTAACAAAAATGATATTATAGAATACAACGGTTCAACTTGGACTGTTAGTTTTGATAGCTCTACAATAAGTGATACACAATACGTAACAAATGTTTCATCCGATGACCAACTTGAATGGAATAGCAAAGAATGGATTAACAGTTATGAAGGCATATATAATTCAGGTTACTGGCGAATATATCTCTAATTTTTAATATGATAGTAGCGAGCGGTTGCATTTTTTTAAGCATAGACACTGGCAGAGTAATGCTACAGCAAAGAAGTGGCGCTGTTAATCATCCTAGAACGTGGGGATTCTTTGGTGGGAAGTCTGAAGGGAATGAACGACCTAGTGAAACTTTATATAGAGAAATGGAAGAAGAAATAGGATTAGTACCTGCTATTGATAAAGTTATTCCTATAAACAAGTTTACTAGCCCTAATAAAAAATTTATATATAATAGCTTCGTTGTTACTGTAGATGATGAATTTATTCCTGTACTTAATAACGAAAGCGATGGCTACTGTTGGGTTAAAATAGGAAATTGGCCTAGACCATTACACCCTGGTGCAAAAATACAATTTAATTCAAAACAGTTTGTTAAAAAACTTAAAACTGTACACGCACAGCAAATAAAGAAAAAATAATTTATTCAGTTATTCTCTTTTTCATACTAGCAACAAACTGTTCACGTAACCATTCATAATCATTAATTTTATTTAATTCTTCTGGGTTATCTTTATGTTCTATACCGTATGCTTTACCTTCTAATGCACCTTTAATACAATAACGTCCAAAACGTCCACCATTATCAATTGTACACCATGCTTCTAATCTTGCATCTGTTTCATCTTGTTTTTGATTAGGGTTTACAGAACTTGCTAACTTAACACATTCACGGAATGCACTACGCCATGTTCTATATGGGTCTTTATTAAATCGAGTAATATTTGATATATCACTTACTGGTTGATAAAATGCTGAACCTGTTGTATAATCTGGCAATTCATGTCCTAATGAAAGTAATTGTTCTTTTGGAAATAACTTAACACCACCATAACCATATTCTAAATCGTTAATTGGGTTTCTTGCACTCCATACAAAAGTTGTATTTTTTCTACTACTCATTGGTGGAATATAATCAAAACTAAAATGTCCTGTTATATCTGCATCAGCGTCAACAATATAAACCATTTCTGTTTTTGCTAATTCACCTGCACGTTTATGTGCATTGCCAATACCTTCAACATTTTTTACGTGTTGAGCATCTTTAAATCTATTTCTTAATTTTTGGAAATTTTCATCTGCTTCAGCTTCATGAAAACTAATCATGAAAACATCAAATTCTGCTACATGATAACTTGATACAAGTTTGTTTTGTACTATTCCATGTGACATACTGTTTGTAGGAACTAATTGAATATCGCCCCAACTAACTGGTCTGTTAGTTCGTTTAACTACTCTAGGAAATGTATGAATAAAATTCTTACCCATATCACTAGGTCTATATTGCCATGAAAACGTTGGATTTACTTCAATTTCATCAAATACTATCCAAGCCATATCATGTTCATCTTTATATTTAGATGCTAACTCTAGTAACGCTTCTTCGTCCGTTAATTTTATAGGTGTTTTAATAATTGGATATGAATCAAACATAAACTTTTTCAATCTATCCCAAGGTGTTACAACACTTTGTCCTTGGAAATCTTTTCTTGTATTAATTAAATTAATCATTGCAATCGTCCTTAATTGTATATGCACGTGTTCCTATATGTGCAATTCTATCACTTAACTCGTGACTAATATTTACTTCATACCCATTGTTATTTGCAAGGCTACAAAAGTATATATCTTCTCCTACTAAATTAGTATAATCTTTGCTATACTCAATCTTGTAATGAGGTCGAGAAATATTTTCGTATACTTCTCTTTTAACTAACATCATTCCACTTCCTACTGCCCAAACTTTTTCAATTCCTTTTCCTGTAAAAACTCTGCTATCTAAATCATTTTTACTTTTAAAGGCAACTGGCCTGTGTGGTGGAACTCTTGTTGAATAATTTCCTGCTATAATGTCTTTATCAGCTGCCAATAATATATTTAATGTATCTACTGGAAACTGCATATCTGCATCTATCCACATTATATGTGTGCATTTTGTATCTAGTGCTTGATCAACTAACTGTTGTCTTTGCATTGCTACTTCACTGCCCATATTAAAATGCAATGAAGTTATGAGTCCAGTTTCACCACACTTTTTTTGAAGCATGGCTAAACTGTACGCAAAAACCGCTGTAACTTGATTCTGCACAGGAACACAAATTGCTACATCTGCGGAATTATTCTTTTTATAATAATGGTTTGTTGTACTGACCATTAATTACTTTTCAGAAGCGAGTTCTGATTGTAGTTCTGCTTCAATTTGCTGAACTTCGTAATTAAGTTGTTTAGCTATTGATGTAGCCGATTTAACACATGCGGCAAACGCCTCATCTTCTAAGGCTACCATGTAATTCATGTGTTCTGGTTGTACTTTACCAATTGTTAAAATATCAATCGCCGCTAATTTTGCTAAACGATTTACCCAATATTCTTCTTCTGAAGAATCAATATCAGCCAATAATGCGTCTACATCATGTTCTGCACTAAAGTCTTTATAAATATCTTCTAGAATTTGAAGATCTGGGTGTTTTTGTTCTCGAGCCTGCATAAGCTCTTGGGTTAATACTTGTGCTTTCCTCGCTGGTGTTGGGTGAGCGCCAAGTACAAACGTTTCAATTTCAAAACGTGTTCTAATACTCATTGTATGTTTTCTCCTGTGTCTTGAGTTTACTTTTGTAAATTAATCTCAGTTGTTTTACTGTATAATAACAACGCTGTCGTCGACAGCGTTGCTATTTATGTTATTCGTATGACTTACTATTAACCGTCTTGTCCTGTTGGATTAGGATTCTGCCATCCGCCAAACGTAGCTGATAGCTTAATGTTTGTCGTTACTGATGGTGAAATGTAGTTACCAAGTGTACTCATAGAAATTGTTCCACTAAGTCCAAAGTAGTTACGTACTTGTCCCATTGTAATAGTTGCGCCTGTTGCTGGTAATGCCATAATTTGACTCCTTGCGTGTAATTATCGATAAATGCACTGCATATTGCATTGCAATTATATTTATCTAAATGCCCTCAGAGCATATAGTAGTATATTATTCTTTATTTTTTATTAAATGATGCTCGTTCTGCATCATTTTGCCAGAACTCCATTAGCCAATCTATTTGCTTTTGTTGTTCTTTAATTGCTTCAATTAATAAACCTGTTATATTTCCATATGCTACAGATTTCATTCCTTCGCTATCAGTATGAACTACTTCTGGAAAAAATTCTTCTACTTCTTGTGCTATAACACCTGTACTATGTCTTCCATCTTTCTCAAAGTTTACACCTCTTAAACAATTAACTAGATCTATAGGATTATTAATTGTTTCTATGTTTCTTTTTAATCTCTTATCTGAGTATGCTGTAATATCACCAGTTGCTGTAAAACTACCAGTGTATGAACCACTCATTTCAAATTCTGTAGTATTTAATGTTAGTCCATTACCTGCTGTATATGTTGTGTTGCCTGTGTTAGTATAATTACTAGCATGAATAGTTCCAGCAGATGCCGCTGACCAATCTATATGTTCATTTGCAACAAAGCCTGATAAAGTATCATGATTTAAAGCCGCTATTGCGTTAGTTGTACTAACAGATAATGCAGAAATTGCGTTAGTTATTGTTGTACTGAAATTAGCATCATCACCTAACGCCGCGGCTAATTCGTTTAATGTATCCAATGCACCTGGTGCTGAATCTATCAATGCATCAATTTTTAATTGTGCTCTAGCATCTGCTCTAGCATTAGTAAAATATAAATTACTTGCTTCTGCTATATCATCTGTGTCTAAAGATCCTGTTCCTGATGTTACTGCTGAACTTACATATGCTTCATATGCAGTTGTAATTGAGGCTGTTTGTGCTGTATCTGCCGCCGCAAATTCTGTACGAATTAACGCACGATCTGTTGTAGCCGCCGCTGTTATAGTTGAAAGTGCTGATACTGCTCTAGCGTCTGTAAAGAATAACTTCGTTGAGCCTTCTGTTAGGTTATCTGTGTTTATTGTTGATTCTATAGCATCAAATACATCTACATTCTTTAATGTAATAGTACCGCCACTATGCGTTAACACATCTACACCGTTAATTTGTAATCTATCTAAATCACTACTAGTTGAAATACCTGCACTAGCATCTGTATCTGATATTACTTTATCTGTACCTATATAGAAAGCCATAACTCTTCTCCATTGTTATTAATGTATTTATGATTTATTAGACCTAAGTTCATCTATTTGTTTTTGTTGTTCTTTAATTGCTTCAATTAACAATCCTACTACGTTTCCATATGCAACGGAATGTAATCCTTGTTCGTTTGTATGTACTGCTTCTGGAAGAACTGCTTTAAGTTCTTGTGCAATAACACCAGTTGATGAAGATCCATCTTCTATACGGTCAAATGTAATGCCGTGTAGTTGTTCTACTTTTCCTACTGCATTATTAATTACTTGAATGTTAGTTTTTAGACTTTCATCTGAGTATGCAGTAATATCACCTGAAGCAACAATATTACCAGTAACATCTAAGTCACCACTATCTATAGTTACATTACCAGTATTATCAATACCTACTAATCGGGCACTATTCGTGCTGGTTCTAAACTGAACGCCATCAGTTCCTCCGTAAAAGTATGTCATTGTAGCATCTGTCTGTATAACAGCATGACCACTACTTGTAATGTAAGAGTTAATATTAGGCATATTTAACCCTCCAGTTGAACCATTGCCAGCTGGTAAAACAAGAGTACCTGTCATAGTGCCACCTGCTAGAGGAAGTTTGGCA
>Ga0315334_10002227_pt1 | contig 12100 bp, 8 predicted proteins | sample M150034915metaG_FD_205555 | JGI IMG/M metagenome (GOLD analysis project Ga0315334, IMG submission 205555) | Ammonia-oxidizing marine archaeal communities from Monterey Bay, California, United States - M1 500m 34915 | ecosystem: Environmental > Aquatic > Marine > Intertidal zone | place: USA... | reverse complement strand
TGCTCTCCTACTACCAGCAGTTTCAGCAGCACGTGAAGCAGCTCGAAAAATGTCGTGTAGCAATAACCTGAAGCAACTCGGGTTAGCGATACGCACTTATCACAACACCTACAATTCAATGCCAGCAAATGGCGGCTATTTTTGGACTCGTCAGTCTAACAATGGTCAAACTTGGCATAATACAAGTCATGGTTCTGGATTGGTAAAGTTGCTCCCATTCGTGGAACAAGATCCTTTGTACAATCAGCTGAACTTCCAAACCATTGGTCGGCGTCAAGCTGGTTATGGTGCAAGATGGATGTCCGCGTTTGAAAGTACGACTATTTCTCAATCCGCCAAAGGTCGGTACTTTTGGTCAGAAGTGATCCCTACCTTCATTTGCCCTTCAGCAGATGTTGATCCATACGGTCGCCGAGGAAACGAACCCCTTTGGGCTCCAGCCACGGGTACCTATGGGTTCTCAATGGGCGCTCAAAGAGTGAGTTCTAGGAGTAACATGTGTCCTAACTATCCTGGTAACATGTTCCAGACTGGTCCTGCCAATCATGGTAATGAAGGCCGTGCTTACCGAGTCTCGGGCGCATTTGCTCGTGGTATGTGGGCTGCTCGTTTCCGTGATGTCACCGATGGTGAAAGCCAAGTGATCGCCATGGGCGAAATACTACCTGGTAAGTCGGATCACATCACTGATCGTGGATGGGCTCACTGCAACTCGCTTTGGTTCGCTACAGTTGGGCCTGTTAACTTCCCAATTGTTGGTCTTGGTGAAGCAGGATTTTCATGGGGCAATAACAATCCGCCATTGAATCCTCATGGATGTTCACACTACACGAACTGGTCAACCTCGCAAGGATTTAAATCTCGCCATAAAGGTGGAGCTCAGTTCGTCCTCGTAGACGGTAGCGTTCAATTCTTGAGCGAAAATATCGACTATGTGACCTACAACCGACTCGGCGATCGCCGTGACGGTAACCCACTAGGTGAAGAATGGAAGAATAACTAAACATTAGTTATATCCATTTAAATTATATACCCCTTTGGTTCAATAAAATATTGAACCAAAGGGGTTTTTTTATGAATGAGAGTGCTCCGTCAGTCGTGTAATGCTAGGCCTGCGCCTATACGCCAAATTTTTCTTATGAAATTGTTCGCGCTCGAGCACCATTTTTCAATTAAAACGGTTTTGCTATTTGACGCATAAACGAACGTCGATATAATAACCGAGCAATCTACTCTACTTACATAGCTCTATATATTCCCTCAAAGTGTTTATCACACTTTAATAAGCGGTGATATCCACATTATTTGATGGGAAGTAACGGCACTTTTAGTTGAGAAACAGGGGTTCGTTTTCAGAGATGGAACGTGCGCTGTCTTTATTTATTGGAGTATTCATATGAAAAAGCATACAAACCGCAAGAGTGGTTTCACACTTGTTGAATTGTTGGTCGTGATTGCAATCATCGGTATTTTGGTTGCTCTCCTACTTCCAGCAGTTTCAGCAGCACGTGAAGCAGCTCGTAAAATGTCGTGTGGCAATAACCTGAAACAACTCGGATTGGCGATACGCACTTATCACAACACCTATAACTCAATGCCTGCTACAGGTAGCTATTTTTGGACGCGTCAGTCTAACAATGGTTTGACTTGGAATGATACAAGTCACGGCTCTGTGTTGGTAAAGTTGCTACCATTCATGGAACAAGATCCACTCTATAGCCAATTAAACTTCCAAGACGTCGGAAAGCGCACATCGGGTTTTGGTGCTAATTGGATGTCTAAGTTTGAAACTCGGACGATTGCTGGTTCTGGACAAGGTAAATACTTTTGGTCACACGTCATCCCTAGCTTCATTTGCCCTTCAGCAGACATTGATCCATTGGGTCGCCGACCACAACGTCCAAAAGAAGGTCCAGCAACGGGTACCTATGCGTCTTCGATGGGTGCTCAGAAGATGACTTCTTGGAATAACACGTGTCCTAACTACGCTGGTAACCTTTTCCAGACTGGCTCTTCCAATCGTGGTGGTGATGCTCGTGCGTTCAAACTCTCGGGCGTATCTGCTCGTGGTATGTGGGCTGCTCGTTTCCGTGATGTCACCGATGGTGAAAGCCAAGTGATTGCCATGGGCGAAATACTACCGAATAAATCAAATCAAACCAATAATCGTGGTTGGGCGCACCACCGAGCGTTATGGTTTGCAACGGTAGGTCCTCTCAACTATCCAGTTGTTGGTCTTGGTGATCCTGGATTCTCATGGGGTAGTGCAAACCCACCATTGAACCCTCATAATTGTTCACACCACCGCAACTTAGTAACCTCGCAAGGTTTCAAATCCCGCCATAAAGGTGGAGCTCAGTTCGTCCTCGTAGACGGTAGCGTTCAATTCTTGAGCGAAAATATCGACTATGTGACCTACAACCGACTCGGCGATCGCCGTGACGGTAACCCACTAGGTGAAGAATGGAAGAATAACTAAACATTAGTTATATCCATTTAAATTATATACCCCTTTGGTTCAATAAAATATTGAACCAAAGGGGTTTTTTACGACTAATGGTTACCAAGGCGAGTGCTTCGTCATGCATGTAATGCGGGACCAACGCGTACCTGCATAACCGGAATTTTTCATTATTTTTTATTATATTCCTTTCTAAAGACGTTGTTAGTTGTGTACACTGAACAATAGTATTAGCTGACTTTATACATTACTTACTGGGTTAGCTTAGAACTGTCTATTTGTTAGGCATTATTTATTCTTTTTTTGGAGTTTTTATCAATGACACGGACTAAACCATTACAGTCATCTAAGCGTGGTTTTACGTTAGTTGAGCTGTTAGTCGTGATCGCTATCATTGGTATTCTGGTTGCACTTTTACTTCCAGCAGTATCAGCGGCGCGCGAAGCGGCTCGTAAAATGTCATGCAGCAATAACCTAAAACAACTTGGGTTAGCGATGCGTACTTATCACAACACCTATAACTCACTACCTGGTCAGGGTAGCTATTTTTGGGCTCGTCAGTCCAACAACGGATTGACTTGGGAAAACACCAGTCATGGTAGCCAATTGGTGAAACTTCTTCCATTCATGGAACAGGATCCTCTTTATAACCAATTAAACTTCCGTTTAACTGGTAAAAATGCTCCTGGTACCGGCCAAAACTGGGCGGCCAACTTTGAGCGGATCAATACTTCTTCCCCTCAAACTAGATTCTTTTGGTCAGCCATTATTCCTAGCTTCATCTGTCCTTCAGCGGACAATGACAGGACTGGTGACGGTGGACATGTTGAAAACACAGCGCCTACGATGCATAACTACGCTTGTAGCATCGGTTCACAACGAATTAGCTCAAATGCAAACCTGTGTCCAGAATATCCAGGTAACTTGTTCAAAACCGGACCTGCCAACCACGGTAATGACGCACGAGCCTATCGTATCTCGGGTGTATTTGCTCGTGGTATGTGGGCTGCTCGTTTCCGCGATGTTATTGATGGTGAAAGTCAAGTGATCGCTATGGGTGAAATTCTTCCCATGAAAACATCACTCGCTAAATCCGGTGGATTCGCTCACGCTGCCCAATCTCTTTGGATCGGCACCGGTGGTCCTATCAACTATCCAAGTCACGGTCTTGGCGAACCAGGCTTCAATAAAGGACCTAACGCTCAATATCCTGGGTGCTCTCACTGGAACAACTGGGCAACCTCGCAGGGATTCAAATCTCAGCATAAAGGTGGGGCACAGTTCGTTCTTGTAGACGGTAGTGTTCAATTCTTGAGCGAAAATATCGACTACGTGACCTATAACCGCCTCGGTGACCGCCGAGATGGTATACCACTTGGTGAAGAATGGAAAAATAACTAAACACTAGTTATATCCATTTGCCATACAAACCCCTTTGGTTCAATCACGTATTGGATCAGAGGGGTTTTTTCACCACTATTTTTTACAAATTACACGGATGTGGTTGGTTAATCATTCGCGGTAGAAGTTCATCAGGTATCGTATAATCAAGCTACACACCAATCGCTTATTTTCAACAACGCTCCAAATGACCAATCTCAACAATACCGACCACTACCATCTTGGATTTGATCTTGGTGGTACTAAGATGCTCGCCGTCGCCTATAACAGCTCGCTCGAGCCCATCGGACGCAATCGCATACGCACCAACAGCCATGAGGGAACCCAGTCAGTAATCACTCGGATCATCGATAATATCAATGCCGCGTGTACAACTGCCGGCATCGCATCCTCAGAGTTGAAATCAATCGGTATCGGTGTCCCCGGAGCCGTCAATATGCAAGCAGGTACGGTACTCGGAGCGGTGAACCTCGGCTGGCAACACGTCGAACTCGTGAAAATTCTCCGCGAACACTTCAGCTGCTGCATCCACTTGCTCAATGACGTCGATGCCGGGGTATACGGTGAAAGCCAACGGGGAGCTGCCCAAGGAGCTCAAAACGTGATCGGTGTATTTCCGGGGACAGGCATCGGAGGAGGAGCCGTTTTCAACGGCCAGATCGTTACTGGGCAACAACAAACCGCCATGGAAATCGGACACATCCAAGTCGTTCCTAACGGAATTCCATGCCCCTGCGGTCAACGAGGCTGTCTCGAAACGGTAGCCAGTCGTCTCGCGATTGCCAGCCAAGCGGTTCAAGCAGCTTATCGCGGCGCAGCGCCTTATTTATTTGAAGCAGTCGGCACCGATTTACGGAAAATACGCAGTGGTGTTCTATCCAAATCAGTGGCCAACGGTGATCAGGCAGTGGAGGATATTATCCGTTCTGCCTGCGGGTATCTGGGCCAAGCCATCGCTAGTGTGGTCTCTCTGTTTGCACCGGATATGATAATTCTCGGCGGGGGCCTAGTCGAAGCAATGCCCGAACTGATGGTCGCCACAACACAATCAGCTGCTCGTGATCGCTCTATTTCCATTTTGCGAGATTCCTTTGAGGTGCGCCCGGCCCTGCTCGGTGATGATGCCTCTGTTTTAGGCGCCGCGATCTGGGGGGCCTACGAGGCAAATAAATAATGCAAACAGATATCACTTATCAACCAGTTGCTGTGATTGATATCGGCACATCCTCTATCCGCATGGCCATCGCTGAAATCGGGTCCGACAGTTCCATCCGGATCCTCGACCGCCTCACACAAGCAGTAAACCTTGGCAAAGATACATTCACGCGTGGTTCAATCCGACATCAAACTATCGAAGCCTGCGTCCAAGTCCTACTCAGCTATAAACAAGTGCTGCTTGAGTATGAAATTACGACCCCTGAACAGCTACGCGTAATCGCCACCAGTGCGGTTCGCGAAGCGACCAATCAACTCGCTTTCCTCGATCGCATCTACATCGCCACGGAGCTCCAAGTCGCTGCGATGGATGAAGCAGAAATTAATCGCATTACGTATCTTGGCATCTGCAATGAGCTTGCCCAGATGTCCACAGACACTACGATCGTCGTCTGTGAAGTCGGTGGCGGTAGTACCGAATTACTCGCCGTCCGTAACAATCAGATCAATTTTGCGCATACCTACAAACTAGGATCTTTGCGACTGCGTAAAACGTTGGATTCCTATGGAGCGCCCATAACACAGAGTCGTCACTTGATGGAAGCGGAAATCAAACGAACTACAGGTCTACTACATGACCACATCAACTCGGATCACCCCCTGCAACTTGTCGCACTCGGCGGAGATATCCGTTTTGCGGCAAACCAAATAAACGGATCTTGGGATAGTAAAATCGGCGCGACGATCGATCGAGACGCCCTAGAAACGCTGACAAACAATATTCTGGCGATGCCGCTCGATACAATAGTCCAACAATACCCACTCGATATTACATTTCAAGAAGCAGAGACTCTCGGACCAGCCCTGTTAGCCTACGTAGAAATCGCCAAACAACTGGAGATCCATCAAATTCAAGTATCTGGAGCTAACCTGCGAGACGGGCTATTACAAGAAATGGCCTTGGGGGAGGCATGGAGTCGAGAATTTCAGAATCAAATTATTGGATCGGTCCTCGATCTCGGACGCCATTTTGATTTTGACGAAGCACATGCTGTACACATTGCGTCATTGGCCTCGGATCTCTTCGACCAATTACAACCGCAACATAATCTCGATCCACGCTATGGAACGTTCTTGCGTGTTGCCGCTTACTTACACGAAATTGGAATGTTTATTAGCAATCGCGGTTATCATAAGCACACAATGTATCTGATCAACAACAGCGAGCTATTTGGGCTCGGAAAAACAAACCTATTGCTCATCGCCCTGATCGCTCGCTACCATCGACGAGCATCTCCGCAACCAAAACACGACGGCTTTTCCACTTTAAACCGCAACAATCGAGTCGCTGTTTCCAAGTTAGCCGCTATCTTGCGAATTGCCGTTGCTCTCGACGCTTCACGCAATCAAGTCATACATCAAATCCACTGCAAAACGGACGAAAAACAACTTGTCGTCTCTACACCCGATGCCACTGACCTCTCACTCGAACAACTGACTTTAAAACAAAACGGTAGTTTATTTGAAGAAGTATTTGGCTTACGGATTTTACTACGCAATCACACCACAAAACTGTTCTAGTTTAATCGGCCATGCCACGACACAGTGCACTACCGCAGTGCTTCCGTTTCTTTAATTACTACCACCAACCAATCCCATAACATGAACAACTCTAAATTCCCAAACAGCCGCTTGTTTAACCGCGAACAAAGCTGGCTGCAGTTCAATCAGCGTGTGCTCGGTGAAGCACTGGACGAATCCACCGCATTACTGGAACGTGTCAAGTTCTTAGCGATCACAGCTTCGAATTTAGATGAATTCTTCATGGTCCGAGTTGGTGGCCTCAACATTCGCATCGCTCAAGGTCATCTTAAACCAGATGCCTGCCAACTAACTCCCCAGCAACAACTGAACTTGATTAGTGAGCAAACTCATGAAATGCTCGCCACTCAATATGCTTGCTTTAATGACTCGTTATGCCCACTGTTGGAAAACGAAGGCATCCAGCGACTTACGATCGACGAGGTATCTCAAGAACAACACCAGCGTCTAAGCGACTTTTTTGACGAAGAGCTTTTCTCGGTAATTTCACCGCTGAGCGTCTCTAGTGATGGCAAGCTACCTTTGATCGGCAATCAGCAACTTCACCTAGCACTGCGGATACGACAAGACGACGAACAACAGTCGTTTCGGACTGCCGTCCTGCCTATCGGTGGGCCCCTACCAAGATTTATTACAGTCTCCACCGAAGAACGCCACGCATTCATCCTCGTAGAAGACGTCGTTGCATTTTTCTGCCAGAACTATTTCCCCCACGAAGAGATCGTCGATTATGCTGCTTTTCGCATAACACGCAATGCGGACATGCGAGTGCAAGAAGAAGTTGCAGCGGACTTGATGGAAGAAATGGGACACGTATTAGATGAACGCAAAGTGAGCGAATGTGTACGACTCGAAGTTGCTGCTAGTTGTAGCCCAGAACTGCTGGAATCATTACAACAACTGTTCGCCGTCCCGGCAGGATTCACCTATTCGTGCGATGGACCGCTAGATCTAAAAGCGTGGTTCCAGATTGCCGAAATGCGAGGATGTGAAGAACTCCAAATTGATCCTTGGCCCGCAGTGACACCGCCACAAATTGACCCAAGTGTTAATATTTTCGACCAAATCAAACAAAATGATATCGTTCTACAGCACCCGTTTCACAGCTTCGACCCTGTCATTGAGTTCATAGAAACTGCCGCAACCGACCCACACGTGCTAGCCATCAAACAAACACTTTATCGGACCAGTCGCCAGAGTCCCATTATTGACGCACTGGTTGCTGCCGCTGAAAACGGAAAAAGCGTCACGGTAATTATTGAGCTGAAAGCTCGTTTTGATGAAGCACGTAATATTGTCGTAGCTCAGCGATTAGAGCAGGCCGGAGTGCATGTCATTTATGGAGTACGAAACTTCAAGACACACGCTAAGACGCTGATTGTCATTCGTCGTGAACCACAGGGAATCTGCCGTTACATGCACTTTGGTACTGGGAATTACAACGAAGCAACCGCGCGGTTATATACCGACATTAGCTTGTTCACATGCGATCCCGTACTAGGTAACGACGCAATCGCATTTTTCAATGCGGTGACCGGTCGTACGCAACCACAACGACTCGACAGCCTTTGCATGGCACCACTGGGAATGCGGCAGCGGATCCTAGATCTAATTGCTTTTGAAACGCAACAAGCTGTTAAAGGAAGGGAATCTGGAATCACTGCGAAACTAAATTCACTGGTGGACCCACAGATAATCAAAGCACTGTATAAAGCATCGCAGGCTGGAGTAAAAATCGAACTGAATGTGCGTGGGGTGTGCTGCTTACAACCCAATGTTGCTGGGCAAAGTGAAAACATTCGAGTTATCAGTATTATCGATCGGCTCTTGGAACATAGCCGTATCATGCATTTTGTGCATGCTGGTGAGCAGCGTGTCTTTATATCGAGCGCTGACTGGATGCCTCGAAATCTAGATCGCCGAATCGAACTACTCGTGCCGGTGCACTCGCAATCAGGCAAAGAGTTTCTGCTCGATTCACTGCGGTCCAACATGGCTGATAACCAAAAAGGCCATGAATTGCAAAATACTGGAAGCTACCAACGAATCTCTGTCGAGGGGGTACCGCCACACCACAGCCAACAGTTTTTATATCAACAAGCGTGTGATTCTGCCAAACAAGTACAACAAACTCAATCAGCCATTTTTGTTCCCCACCAACGCATGAAATCATGAAAACCGTTATCTTATTGAGACACGCAAAATCTAGCTGGGATAATCCGGCATCATCCGATTTCCAACGCCCACTTAACTCCCGTGGAATTCGTGACGCTCCTCGCATCGGTGCTTGGATAGCAGAGCAGGGGATCAAGCCCGACTGGGTACTGTGCTCTGCGGCAACTCGGGCCCAAGAAACCTTGGCCAGGCTACAAACAACACTCGATTTAGGCGTAAACATTACGATTACAGATCACCTGTACTTAGCACCTCCCACAACAGTCGTCGAATTGTTATCGCAAGCCGACGATTCTGCTAAATGTTCCCTCGTGATTGCTCATAACCCCGGCATGGAAGGATTGCTCTGGGGATTGTGTGGTACCGATAACAGCATGCCAACCTGTGCTCTCGCTGTCATCGAACTTCCCATCGATTCTTGGTTAGCAACCGACCTGAATTGCCAAGGCACTCTGCAACACTACATCACACCACGAGAATTGCCTAATTCGCGCTAATTCGTTTCATTCGTGGACACGGATTTGGCTATAATCGAATACCCGCTACAACAAAACTGACCACTCTCCAACAATACACCGAGAATACTCCATGCGCAATATCATCCTATCCCTCATCGCTTGCTGTCTTGTGCAATCTCACTTATCAGCACAACAAAACACAACTGACACTCGACATCAACCTCTGCGTGACCTCAACGGTTATTTCCCAATGCAGAGTCCCACCAATATTGCTGAGTGGAACATCCGCCGTGAACACGTGCTGCGACAAATCCTTGTTTCGCAAGGTCTCTGGCCAATGCCCCAAAAAACCCCGCTACAAGCTACCATTCACTCAAAACAACAAATGGATGGCTATACGCTAGAAAAAGTTTACTTTCAAAGCATGCCCGGATTTTACGTCACTGGTAGCCTATACCGACCGCTTCACGCAAAAGGTAGTACCGACAAATTCCCAGCCGTGCTATGCCCCCACGGTCATTGGCCTCAGGGTCGTTTTTACGATGCTCCCGCCAGCACGCTCAAAGATCAACTAGCCTCGGGTGCTGAACAATTTGGACAAGGTGGTCGCAACCCGATTCAAGCACGCTGCGTCCATCTAGCACGCCTCGGTTGCATCGTCTTTGCCTACGACATGATAGGCTACGCTGACAGTCAACAGATTACTTATGAACTGGCCCACCGATTTGCCAAACAACGACCAGAAATGAACCACCCGACTGACTGGGGATTCTTCAGCCCTCAAGCTGAATCTCATCTACAGAACATTATGGGACTGCAAACTTGGGATTCAATCCGGTCACTCGACTTTCTACTAACGCTACCCGACGTTGACACGCGGCGAATTGCTGTGACGGGTGCCAGTGGTGGCGGAACGCAAACTTTTGTCCTGTCGGCAATCGACCCACGCGTCAAGGTTTCAATGCCCGCTGTAATGGTTTCAACCGCAATGCAAGGCGGTTGCACCTGTGAAAACGCCTGTTTACTCCGCGTCGGTCAAGGCAACATCGATTTTGCGGCCTTGTTTGCCCCCAAGCCCCTAGGATTGACCGCCGCCAATGACTGGACAGTCGAAGTGGAAACCAAGGGCTACCCAGAACTTCAAAAACTATTCACATTGCTCGGCAAGCCCGAGCATCTACACCTAGAAGCGCACACGAACTTTCCCCACAACTACAACTACGTCTGCCGCCGGGCGATGTATCAATGGTTTAACCAACATCTAGCACTAGGTTTTTCTCAAGTACCGCCAGAACGCGATTACAAGTATCAAACTGCCGAGCAGCTAACCGTGTTCAATTCAGAGCATGTTCGCCCAGCTGGTGGTGTTGCTTTAGAAAAGAAAGTCTTACGCCATTGGGAACAGCAAAGCCAACAGCAAATCGACGCATTGCTCGGCAACGGCAGTCGTAACACCAAACGATTCCAAGAAATTATTGGAGGTGGTATTGATATCGTTCTCGGTAAATCTTTACCTCCCGGTGCAGACATTACCTATGACCAGCAACACGAAACTCAAAAATCTGGCTACCTGCAAATGAATGGGATCCTATCCAATTCAAAAAACGGCAGCGCCAATTCAATCTTGTTTCTTTATCCGGACAACTGGAACAAACAGGTCGTGCTGTGGCTAACCGACCACGGTAAATTGGGTTTGCTTGACGAAAGCGGCAACCCCAATAGCGACGTACAAACGTTACTCGGCAAAGGCTGTTGTGTTGTTGGATTAGATATGCTGTTTCAAGCAGAGTGGATCACTGGAAATGAATCCGAAGCACACCGCACTCGCAGTGTCGCCAATCCACGAGAAGCTGCTGCTTTCACCTTTGGTTACAACTACAGCTTATTTGCTCGACGAGTCCATGACATCCTGACGGCCGTCTCCTTTGTCACAAACCATGACATGCAACCAACGAGCGTTTATTTGTTAGCGTTGGACAAGACGGGGCCCTTAGCAATTGCAGCTCGCGCCCAAGCTGGGGATGCCATTGATCGCCTTGCTGCAAACACCAACGGCTTTCGGTTTGCAAATGTGACGGATCTACAGTCACCAAACTTCTTGCCTGGTGGAGCACGATATCATGACCTGCCCGGTATGCTAGCGATCGCAGCACCTCAAGTAACTTGGATCACCGGAGAAAAAAAGATCCCACCGATTGTGACACAGGTTTACCAAGTCGAAAAACCAGCAGACGCTATTACGTTCAACGCAGCACCAACGTCAAGTTGCTCGGCAGCCATCACTTGGTTACTCGAGTCAAAATAGTCACCAAGGTCCGTCTTACAATTTCTCGCGTTCATGCGCAGTCATACGTGTTGCGGCAGCAGCTGAACCTTTACACGCAAAACGGCGTTCAAGCTTCTCGAGAGCTTCGGACATTTCAAAACTAAAGTTGAAATACCTCTCCATCTCGACAGTAATGCGTCCGAGCCCACATTCCTCATACAGTACCACTCTAAGTTCTGTATCATTCATCGCACGTCTCCTTTCACAATGCGACTCCGTAAACCCTCTCGGGTCGAAGTCTGCTAAAGGGGATTGCCTCTGTACCTCTATTATTTCCAACGACATATTAAAAGAAATAGTTCAGTTTGATTTCGATTTCGTTGATAATTGATTCGATGCGGTAAGATAGGTACTTTTCCAGTACTTGCTAATAACCCCTAAAAAATGGTTATTCTGACAGTTTGCCACAGGACACTTCGATTCAACTTGCTTAATGTGCTATGATTCTTTATACTCTTTCAGCTTTGAGTTCCCTCATAAATGCACAGTAAAAGTAGTCGAAAGTGAAATTGTAATGCAAGT
>Ga0315334_10002226_pt1 | contig 12103 bp, 10 predicted proteins | sample M150034915metaG_FD_205555 | JGI IMG/M metagenome (GOLD analysis project Ga0315334, IMG submission 205555) | Ammonia-oxidizing marine archaeal communities from Monterey Bay, California, United States - M1 500m 34915 | ecosystem: Environmental > Aquatic > Marine > Intertidal zone | place: USA... | reverse complement strand
CGATCAAATTTTGATCGGGCGGGTGTCGCAGAATTTATCGACTTGCGGGAAGGAGACATTCTCGAACAGTTAAAAGATATCGAAGCGCCGATCGACTTTATTCTGATGGACATCTGGGGACCGATACCAGCACCGCTCCTGAAAATGCTTAACCCACGACTTCGAGCAGGTGCAGTCATCATTACGGACAACACCGAATCCTATCGACATGGTTATCAAGACCTTTTTGAGTTCATCGATGACCCGGTCAGTGGATTATCCACCATGACCCTGCCGTTCGAGGGCGGTCTGGAATTCACCGTCAAATCCTGACTTGTTAGGCAAGCCGCCTCAGCAGCAACCCGGCTTTAAAGTCCCTGGTGAGGACCACGTCGTACCAACCGCCCTCTACCGGGCAGGCCAGCAATGTATTTTTTATCCTCAATAAATGGGATCGAATAAATGGGGTCAGGGCAGTAACTTGCGACTAGGGACTGGATTTCATCTACCAGCCAGTCAAAATCAAGGCTATACGTTGCCCTGTGACCCGTGTCTGCAGGTGATTGCGGAAATGGCAGATACCGAATTTCAGATCGTGTTATATGATGCTGATGGAAACAGCAAAACCTGCACGATAGACGAATTCCTCTCCCATGCTCTTACGGCTAACCTGGTTGGCTCCTGTATTCGTCAATATAGTTATCTATTGATCAAAATAAACAATGAACCAGGCACGGCAGAACTTAAGTTATTGGTTTAATTGATAATGTAGTCGCGGCACGAATATTGCTACTTTCAAGGATACAATTGTTGAATTCATCATTTTGAAAACCGAGGGTCATAGTGAATCAAAAACAGGCTGAAGAAAGAATCCAGGAGCTTAAGGGTTATTACTCCCATGTCGCTGCCTATCTCGCGGTTAACCTCTTCCTGATAGCGATCAACTTAATGAACTGGGAGGGGGAAGTGTGGTTCGTTTATCCTCTATTCGGCTGGGGAATAGGGCTCTTCATTCACACCATGACGGTGTTTGTGGCGGGGCATGATTGGGAGAAAAGAAAATTACAGGAGTTGAGGGGTTGGAGTATTACCCAGGACGAACTGGCAAAATTATCTGAGCGAACAGACAACCTTGTGAAAATTCTTTCCAGTATCAATTGGGAAAACATTGATCCGGATTTAATCAATACACGAGATCAAATAAAGAGCACCATTAACAGAATAGAAGAACTTCAAAAACATGGCCACCTTGAATCCGATGATTCGCTGAGTAAGGAAGATGTTTTCAAAGAGATAGAAAAGTTAGAGGAATTTGTAACCAGCACCAAATTTAGCTTTTACGACAAAGCGCAAACTTAACCCTCGCATTGCATTTTGCATTACTGACCGATTCTGGAATATCCTTGATGGTAATTCAAAGGGCGGGAACCAGATATGCGGGTTACATTTTGCCTTACTTTTTCTTGGTGCAGTTGAAACAGATGCCATTGATACGGTCATCACCAATGGCCGTGTAATAGACCCAGAGACAGGCCTGGATGCGATTAGAAATATCACAATCGATGAGGGTCGTATCACGGCAATATCTAAACACCCCTTGGAGGATAGGAATTATAAGCCTGAAAGTACAAGCCACCTTCGTGGCCATCTAATCAGTAACAGCCCGCGCTCATCGGCTGTGTGCAGTCGTTTTTTTGTAGACTTAGGGACACACTAGAAGCACGGCCAAGGGCTGTCATCGGTGTGAAAGGAGCGCGCAGTGACAGACAAATGGCTGGAGCTGAAGATAGGAAGTATAAACCACATTTTCCGAAGAAGGGTCATGTATGGTGATTGCTGATGGGCCATAGTGAGGGTGGCAGCGTTTGCAGGATTCATAGCCGAACCGGTGTGACTAGTTGTTGATTTGGTATAACCTGAAATAGTAATACGCAGAAGTAATGAGAGGAGAAAATTATGTTTGTTTCGGGGTCGGTCGTCGTATTTATTGTCATTCTTGTAGCGGTGATTTCGACACGGCGACAGAAAAGAGATCAGGAACCGAAATAATATTACTGATTCCTGATGCAACAGAACTTAAGGTAAGTAACGGCCTTGAGGATAGGCATTAAAAACCACATTTCCGAAGAAGGGTCATGTATGGTGATTGCTGATGATGCAGTGGGCACAGAACAAGGTGTGGGCCCCTCGGCAGTATGGAGCAATCAGCTTCAAGGGGTTTTGATTTGCCCTGAGCTATTCAATTCGCTCCAGCGGGCTGAGTCCCAACACCTCACTGAAAGTACTGTGGAAATGATGCAGTGCAGGTTCATTGCGGCCGAATATAACATGCTTGAGCTGTCCGCTTTCCGCTGACCTTTGCTGCAATTCACCCATGACGTAATCTTCGTATTCGATGGTGCTGGTAAAAACCTCCATCGTGCCTTCGACACTGGGTAGACGATTGCCTTCTTCATAAACAGTATCCGCTGAAACCTCCGCCGCAGTGCCATCAGCTTTGGCAGCTTCCGCCGCGTCAAGGTGAGCCTGAGATAGATACACCATAATGCGCGAAGTGGAGCGACCTGGATTGTCCGGATCCGGATACATTTTCACCATCGTACAGGTGCCATTACCTGGTATAAGCGTGATGTTCGGGAACAGGTAGTAAAGAACGAACGCAGCACCAACATGAATATCCCAATCGGCCTCGGGGACATCTTTGTACTCGGGTAAGACCCTTGAAGCCGTCACGAAGCGATGATGACGGCCAAACTTTTCCAGGTGAAGATTGTTGCCTGGGATGATCTTACCCAGCGTATTTTTGTGCAGTTTCCCGAAATGATAAGTTTCTCCAAAGGTATCATTCGCCAGCTTCCAGTTGAGATTCATCGTAAGGTTTTTGTTACCGGCATAAACGATCTCGCCTAAATTAAACGATGCCAGTTCCTCCGCAAGTTCAGGCCCCAGTAGCGCATCGATATCCAAGTCGCCATCCGGCTGCGGATGCACCCACAACAACCCGTCGCGCTCAACGGCAGGCAATTCAATCAAGCCGTTACAACTCTTATCGACCATACCAAAATGGTCCTCATCCGGAATCGCAACAAGTTCGCCCGCATTCGAGTAAGCCCAGGCGTGGAAAGGACAGGTAAAGACATTCTTACGCCCCCGGTCTTCTTGGGTCAGGCGCGCAGCACGATGGCGGCAGGCGTTGAGAAACGCGCGAAACTGGCCGCTATTATCGCGTGTCGCCAGCACCGGGGTACCGAAATCATCGATCGCCATATAGCTGCCGGTTTCCGGAAGGTCGCCAGACAAGCCAATCAGTTGCGGATGGTTTCTGAACAATAGATCCCATTCTTTACTGGCAACGTCTGGACAAACATAAGGCGAAGTAGACATGCGATACTGCACACCGGCATCTATATTTTTGCCTTCTTCAACCTGCCGCATTAATTCCTTGAGGATATCAACCACGTCTTCCTGCTTCATCCGAACCTCCCGTGTTGTACGTGTCTTAAAACCATGCCCTTTCGATGATGGTATGGCTGTGAGGATAGACCTCATTAATCACATTTTTTTAAGCACGGTCAAGTAGTGTGAGTGCTGATTGCCAGAACCCAAGCGACGGAAGATAGGAATTATAACAGGGCTTTTCGAGCGAAAGTCTGAGTATCCTGATGTTATTCAGAAAATACTGAAGCACCTGGGGCTGGATCAGCCAGAGGATCCACAAAACCGCTCACCGCCAGTAGACCTGACCCACCAACAAACGACGCTATTCTGAATTCCAGCCCATCGACTACGCATCGGTGACGGTCGCGATCGGCCACGACTCGGATTCGAGAGCTAATTCGCCAAGTTTTCGATCACTCAACTCATGTGTAAAACAGCCATTGGGGAATGCTGGCGACACCCACGTAGGGCGATACTTTTCTGAATGTTGAAAAAAGGTGTTTATTCTTGCTAATCGCGCCCCGCTGGGTTGACAGGGCCAAAGCGTAAATGTAACGCTTGCTTTCAGGCTGTAGGTTATTGCCGATCACGCCGTATCAAATGCCATCGACTTCTAGGAGCTTATTCATGCGTCAACTGTCAGTGCTGTTCCTAACACTTCTCCTCAGTTTCAAAGCCCATGCTCTGAACAGCATCGAGGATTACATCAAGGAATACCCGAACCAGGAGCAGGTCAAGATGATGCAAGCCTGGCTTGAACACAATAGTCCCGGCACCTTCAGCTTTACCGGTCTGGTCGACCCCAGCGACACCACGGTAGTCTCACCGCAGGCGACTGTCGATTACGGCTATAACTGGTTCAGCCTCTCTGAAGGACCGGCTGTGCTGCAAACGCCCCGCTACGAACGATTCTTTTCGGTATCGATCTTCGACATGCTGCACAACGTGCCGGCGGTGATCGTCAACCCGGAAAAGCCGATCGTACTGATGCGGCCCGACCAGACCGTGCCCACTGGTGACTTTCACGTCGTGGTGCTCGAGACCGACCAGGGCCTCGCCCTCACCCGGATGGTGGTAGTCGGTAATAAAGACGAGGTCACCCGGCTCGGCCAGTCGATCCGCATGCAAGGCGGTGACGGTGACACACACCGCGACGTGCAGCGCTTCTCGCCGGCGATCGAAAAGGCGGCACTCGCGATCATCACCGCATCGATTACCCACATCGAGCCGGACAAGGCCTTTGGCCAGAAATCAGGCGATGTCGGCGATATCACCGCGGCGGGCGCCGTGATGCTGGGCCAGTTGGGCACGCCGTCTGAGACGGTGCGTTACGGCACCATTTTGGGCGATGAGAACGGGCAGCCCTTCAATGGCGCCAGCACCTACGTGCTGACGGTACCGGCCGGCATCGTGCACAACGACGGCTATTTCTCAATCACCGTGTACGGCTCCGACAACAAGTTACTGATCGCCAACGACAAGAAGATCTACGACCGCACCAGCTATTCGTCAGAGCAGAACGCCGACGGCACCTACACCGTAACTCTCAGCCCCGATGGCGAAGGCAAGAACGGGATTCCCACTGGCAAGCCGTTCTACGCGGTGTTGCGCGCTTATGTGCCTGTTGCCGGTGCGGACATAACCGTCAAGATCGAGACCCGGTAAACCGCAGCAATGCCCTGATCCCAGTCCACATTAACCGCGCCCGCTCCTGATCACCTTGGGATTCGCGGCCTGGACCTGGTTAACAAGGTGTTCGACTTCAACATTGCCAACTGACAGTCCACGGCTATCATGGATGATGCTGTGGCGCTATTGCCATCATTGATATTCCCATCCCAAAGCATTCGCTCGCCACCTGACCAGGTCGAGCAATCGTTGGAATCCCAGGCAGCATCTTCGTCAACAGGAGTCGACTGCTCCGATAGAGCGCACTGGCGCGCAGGTTCCTTGGCCGATAAACGGCTGCGAAGGGTGTTGCTTGGGTGCAACCTATCTCTTGGTCCTCCCTGGCGAGAGATAAAAAGGATAACTTCCTAAGGCTCGCCAGCCTGGTTTATGTGTAAATTGTATTGGTGATTGTCCCTGTTCTCCGCGAAAGGCCCGGGCTAAGGGTTCGGAATGATCAAAACCTGCATCCATGACGCTATTAACCCTAATACTTGTTTAACCAATCCAGCATTATTCAATATTTTCAATCTGCAACCCTGACCGAAATTGCTTTTCAGTAAAAATGCAAAATAATCCCGGAGAGTTTAGAATCTCGCACATGTGAAAACCTCAATACACACTCATCATGACTAAATTTTCCGCCTACCTAAAAATTGGCTTTGCCGTTTTACTGTATATCATCAGTGCCTTGACTTTTGTTGACTATATTTATTCTCTGTTAATACCCGATACTGTGACTGCCATGGAAAATGCCTTTGGCAAACTAGCAATTCTTATTTTCATGCTGGTACTGGCAAAATTTACCCTGGCAGCTGGCAAAGCCCAACTCGAGGAAAAACAGGGTGATGGCACCGAACAACCTGGATCGACCTCCACCAGTGAGACCAGTGAGACTAATCAGCTAAACCGTCCTGAAAGCGAAATTCCGGAGCAAGGCAAAGAGGCTGATCAATAGAGGGAAACCCTTCTGGACCCCCAAGCCGTGGGCATGGGAACAAAAGAGCGTATTTTCTCTGGTGGCAAAAGTATCCCCATGAAGGGTGTCTAGACTAGAAGTTGCGGCTAGTAGACCCCGCCCAGTTTGCTGTGATCCCAGGTGACAATTTTGTCCGGGGTAAATTTCATGCCTATTCGTTTGGAAGCGGTGTTCATCATGCCTTCGCGAATTTTTTCACCTGCATCGGCTTGCAGATCGCCGCGTTGTACTGAGATGTTAAACAGGATATCCCGGGTGGCCTCTACATCGTCGATCAGTTCCACCTCTGTGTAGATAAGAACGCTCTTTAGTTCCTGGTAAACATCTCCAGACTCCACCAGCAAAGCAACTCTTGGGTCTTTCTTCAGGTTGTTTATTTTCTGGCTCTTACTGAAGGTTGTCATGTAGACAACATTTTGATCGTCAACGGTGTACCACATTGGCATGGGATGCGGGAAGCCGTTCTTACCATTTGAGACCAGAATAATGGTGCGAGAATCCCTGAGGTAACTGCCGATTTCGTCATCGGTCATATTTATCTGATCACGTCGTGACACATTTAACTCCTGTTTTTAAGTATGTGGCCCCCTCGGAGGGTACCTTGCCTACCAACTACCCGTAAAGGTTCATCTTACCCGCCATTGCGTACTCGAGGTAATTCATTGTTTGGTCGAGGTTCTGGCCGGGGTTCCGGTGCTCTACGTTGAGCTCACTGTGCATTTGCAAGAGCGCTGGAGAGTTTATTTGTTTCCAATACATCGAGCGCTTGATGGGTACTTGAGAGTACTCTAGCGGCCCCTCAGCAAATTCGCTGGAGCATATTGGTCCGTGAGAATCCGCTTGTCGGTCTTCCAGTCAGGATCTCTGTTCATATTCGGTACGTACTTCCGTAAATCGATTTTGTAGTGTTCGAAGTCTGGTTTCAGCATCATAGCGTTTGCCATTAGCGTCGCGCTGTCCGGCAAATCTGCCGTGCTTGCGACGATAACACGGTTGCCAGTACCCGGCATTTTAAGGCTGAACAAAGGGCCAAACACAGCCGAATAGGTCAGTGATTCGTGGTGATAAAGGGAGCTTCCCGAGAACGTATTTGCGATGACGATACCACCGGGTGCTAGCAGACTTTTGATATTTTCCAGAAATTCAACAGTCATTAGATGTTCAGGAATATATTCCCCTGTAAAGGCATCCAGGATGATCAGGTCGTATTGTTCCTTTCTGCGAAGCGCGCGTCTGGCGAAGACTCTTCCATCAGCGACATGAACATCAATCTGGTGCGTTTTTCTGAACCCGAAGTAATCAGTTGCCACCTTAACTACCGCCGGGTCTACTTCAACGAGATCCATGGTCAGGTTTGGATAGATGCTGGTCAATACAGATGAAATTGTGCCGCCACCCATACCAATCATCAGGCCGCGAGTAGGTTTTGGATTAACCAGCAATCCTGCGAAAATCATGCGCACATATGCAAAGACAATATGCTTTGGGTCGTTAATGTCGACGCAGGTTTGATTTCTTTGTTGGCGCTTTATGGAAAAAACAAGACACCGCTTTCCAGCTTTCTCGGTCACGACAATATTTCGATAGAGCGATTTTTCCCTGTGGACCACTATGTCACTATATGACGCAGTGGGAATAACCAGCAGCATGATGGCAAAGAATAATTTCATGTGTGGCACGATCAAACCCCGGACCCTACCTTGCGGTCAACAACGACAGCAATGAGAAAGCAGCAGACAAGGGCGATTACCATGGTAACCAGAATCTCATTTATCTCGAACAGCAGAACGAAGTAAAAAGAAGTGAGCAATGTGCCGAGAGCGCTTCCCAGGGTAGAGATGAAGTAGAGTCCTCCTGCAACACGACCGCTGTGATGAGTTTCTTCAACCAGAAGCCTCACAGAGTAGGGTGCAATCATGCCTAAAATTGCAGTTGGGACGAAGAATAGCAACATCGCGGCCAGCAGCGATCCATATCGAGGGTCTTCAAATCGAAGGAAGACCCAGTCCATGAGGGCATCGCCGAACAAAATCGTCGGCACAGCGGTAATGGCTGCCGCCACAAAGAAAAGCCCGTATTTACTGAGTCTTGGTGCCTTTAGTGAAAGATGACCGCCGATCAGGTAGCCGAAGGACAGCGCAATCATGAACACGGTGATAATGCTGCCCCACACATATATGCTGCTACCAAAGTAGGGTGCCAAAACTCGTCCACCCAGCAGTTCAATAGACATGATGATGAATCCACTGGTGAATGCCAGCGTCAAGACAGTCCAGTTTGTTATGCGGCGTTTGATTGGCATTTAAATCGGCAGAAAAACCCCATCATACACTTACCATATAAAAACCGAGTCATACAAAAACCGAGCTACAAGCTACAGGGCTGTTTGTGGCAGAATACGTCGTTTGGTATTTTGCCGGACGCGCTTGAGTTCACTTAGTCGATTACTCCCTGTAATGAAAAACTACCAGGCCCAGACCTATTTGGGTTTCCTGGCTTTTTTTATCGCTCGATTCTTTGAGGTTAGTACTTATTTCCTTGTCTCTGAAGGCATTGACCTGATAGACGAACTGCTTGATGGTAACTCCGGCTCTGCCACCATCGCCCAAATCGTGCTTGGCATCGTTTCTTGTGTGGGGATGCGCTTCCTGTTCGTCTCTTACGCACGGCGCGCGATTCGCCGGGTCGGCATCGCTGTATCTTTCGATCTCCGTCAGATGCTGTATAAGTCAATCCTCAGACAGGGCCCCGGGTTCTTTGCGAAGATCAGTGTCGGCGATGTAATGACGCGTGCAATCCAGGATATTTCGCTAATTCAAAGGGCGATTGCTTTCGGATTGATATCTATTGTCATCATGGTCTTTGCGCCCTTGTTTGGCGTGTCGGCGATGTTACTCAAATCTACTTCACTCACTTTGCTAATAGTCCCATTACTGCCTGTCGTATTTATCTATGCGCTGCGTATGGCTAATGAAATGGGCAGGAGCTCAAGGGAAGTACAGCAAAGGCTGTCTGAATTGTCTTCACATACCCAGGAGAACCTTTCGGGTATCCGTACAATTCAGGCACAGGTGCAGGAAGATAATGAGGTTAAGCGTTTCTGGTTAACCAACAACGACTATGCGAGAGCGTTCTATGACCAGGCGCGCATAACTTCCCTGATGTCCGCTTGGATGCCATTTTTTGCATCCGTCGCGCAACTCATCATTATCCTGTATGGCGGCCATCAGGTCATGACCGGCCAAATTTCGATTGGGGACCTGGTATTCTTTTTTGCCTGTCTCGGTATGTTACTGCAGCCAATTCGCATGGCTGGCATGCTGGTGATGTTGCTCCAGCGTGCTGCTGTTGCCACTGACCGACTTTATGAAATCTATGATGCGGAACCGGAGATTAGTGATCGCCCCAGTGGGCAGGCACCGTCGAATATTCAGGGCGCGTTTGATTTGAAGAACGTAAGCTATACCTATCCTGGTGCAGATAAGCCTGTCCTGCGTAACATCAACATCGAAATTGCGGCTGGTGAGTCAATTGCGATAGTGGGCCGTATCGGCTGTGGTAAGAGTACGCTGCTAAAACTGTTCACTCGGATGATCGATACACCGGATGCCTGCCTTTATATTGATGGTCATGATGTGAACGATTATCCGTTATCGCAACTACGGCAGCAGGTTTCGCAGGTTCTGCAGGATTCGTTTTTGTTCGGAGAGCCGCTCTACAGCAATATCAGCTACGACGATCCCGAGCGTAACCTTGAGCTGATCTGGGATGCCGCTGAATCAGCATCGCTGCGCGGTTCTATTGATGATTTTCCCATGAAGATGCAGACCATCGTCGGGGAACGCGGCGTGACGCTTTCAGGTGGTCAAAAACAGCGGGCGACACTGGCGCGGGGATTGATCAGGAATGCGCCGGTGCTGATTCTGGACGATTGTTTTTCAAGTGTGGATACGGAAACCGAAGAACATATTCTCAGCCGCCTGAAACGGTTACGGGCCGGGAAGACGACAATCCTGGTGTCTCACAGAATCTCCACGCTACGTCATTCCGATCGTATCGTGGTGCTGGAGGAGGGCGAGATTGTTGAAATAGGCAGTCACGAGGAGCTACTAGCCCTGGATGGAGCCTATGCCCAACTGGAAAGAGCGCAAACCCTTAGCGATGAGCCAGTAGCGGTGCAGGGTTAGAAGATGACGAATAAGGTGACCAGTAATAGCCGCGACCACAGTATGTTCGATGCAGAACTCTCAGGCGCGGTGCTCAATATGCATCTGCTTGGACGACTGGTGCGATGGCTGAAACCCTACCGGTTCAGGTTTGTCCTGAGCACTGTTCTGGTTCTGATCGCCAGTTATGCTGCGGTCGTGATGGAGATCCTGATATCCCGGGTCCTGGTGGATTACATCATCGTCGGTGAAACCGAGTCTCCGATGCCTGATATGGGCATGATTGAGCTGACCATCTGGGTTGAGCAGCAAACTGGCCTCAGCTCGCTTAACTCTGCCGGGCTCCTGTTCTTCATTGTTATGGTGATCTTTGCGCTTGCGGGTCACTGGCATCGTCTGACCCTGACCAGTGCGATTGTCAAAGGGTTACGTGACCTGCGGCAGGACCTGTTCGCACATATGGAAACACGCCCCAGCTCTTTCTATGACAAGGTGCCGGTCGGTCGGATAATGACTCGTGTAACAAACGATATCGAAGCCTTGTTTGAGATGTTGCGCGGCGTGGGAAGCCTGATCGGGGAATTCGTTCCATTCTTTGTCGCCCTGGCGGTGATGTTCTCGACTAGCGTTAAATTGACACTGCTGCTTCTGGCGCTGGTCCCTGTTGTCGGCGTAGCGACCTACTTCTTTCGTCGATCATCCCGGGAGGTATTCAGGCTGGTCCGAAACAGTATCTCCTCGCTGAACCAGAACCTTCAGGAGAATCTGTCCGGGATCCAGGTTGTACAGCTAAGCGGCCGCGAACGTAAAAACCTCGACGAGTACACCGGGCTAAACAAGCAGAATAGAAGGCAGGAGTATCGCTCGATCAACCTCGCGACTATTTATGGCGCGTTCAACGATAGCCTGACCTCAATCGGTCTTGGGTTAATTATCTGGTTTGGAGCCGGCGAGGTCGTGCAGGACGAAATGACGATTGGCGGAGTGATCCTGTTTACCCGATTCATGGGTATGCTGTTCACGCCTGTGGTGACCTTGGGTGAGCAACTCAATGTGCTGTTTCGTGCGATGGCTAGCGGCGAAAGAATATTTCAGGCCCTGGACTGGGATGAACAGATTCATGAGCCTGCCTTGCCCGTCACACTGCCACCCAGAATCAAGGGGAAGATCGAGTTTCGGCGAGTTAGTTTCGGTTATGAACCCGGTAATCCTATCCTTCAGGACGTGTCCTTTGTAGTGCCACCCGGCGAGAAGCTGGCAATTGTCGGGCCCACTGGTTCGGGTAAAAGCACGTTGATCAGATTGCTCGGAAGGTTTTACGACTTTTCTGATGGCATGTTGTTTCTTGATGATGTCGACATTAACTATTTACATAGCAGGGATGTCAGGTCGCGAGTGGGGGTTGTCCTGCAGGATTTTCACATCTTTTCTGGCACTATTCTTGACAACATCTTGCTTGGCGATCCGACGATTACCCGGGATATGGCAATTGCAGCAGCCAAGACAGTCAACGCGCATGGATTTATTTCATCACTGCGGGATGGCTACGACACGCTACTGCAGGAAAGAGGTACCAATCTCTCTCAGGGTGAGCGCCAGTTACTGGCATTTGCGAGAGTGCTGGCTGCCGATCCCGAGGTGCTGGTTCTCGACGAGGCAACCGCCAGCATCGATACAGAAACAGAGCTACTGATTCAGGACGGCCTTGAAAAGTTGATGGCTGACCGTACGGCTATCCTGATCGCACATCGACTGCAGACTATTCAGCAGGCTGATAAAATTCTGGTGCTGCGGTCCGGCGAAGTTATTGAGTACGGGAGCCAGGCGGAACTGCTTGAGCTAAAGGGTCTGTACCACACCTTGCATGAGCTTC
>Ga0315334_10002225_pt1 | contig 12104 bp, 8 predicted proteins | sample M150034915metaG_FD_205555 | JGI IMG/M metagenome (GOLD analysis project Ga0315334, IMG submission 205555) | Ammonia-oxidizing marine archaeal communities from Monterey Bay, California, United States - M1 500m 34915 | ecosystem: Environmental > Aquatic > Marine > Intertidal zone | place: USA... | reverse complement strand
ATTGTTACGAGCGCTTCGTTGTGATAGATACTATACACATGGTTATTTCACGGTATTCTGGAAAAAATCTCTTTCCGGTGTACAATATACCAGGCACTTGGTTGATAGCTATGCATATTCGAGTGGAGCGAAAGAATATGGTGGAGCGCCTACTGTGTTCTACAGTTTGGGTAGTGAGCCTTGTTTCGTGAAATTTTGCAGAAATGGGTATTCGAAAAGCCTATTGCAAAACCAACTCATCATGATCGGCATGTGGAAAGGTAGCAACTTTGATTCGGTAGTCATGCCAAGGATTGATAAATATTCGAATACTTCTAACATTTCTATTGGAAATTATCCAATTGTATATTCGGAAAAGTTTACACACGAACACGCTGAATTTATAAAGGAAATTATTGACAAGACGATCAGACAATACAAGTTTTTTGAAACTCCACAATTTCTTGCAGTTAAACACAATATAGAATTATTAAGTGCTTATAAATCAGACAATATTCCATACTTTAAATACTTCAGTGATGTACTTACAGGATTAAAGTTGGAATTGAGCAATTCAAGAACGCTTTTCTCATATGGCTATGGCGATTTTACGCCGTGGAGCAGTACCATTGTTGATCAAAAGATGTATTTGTTCAATTTTTCCCATGCCACTAGCATGCACCCAATTTTGTTTGACTTTTTTCATTTCATTTTTCATAATGAAGGAATTGTCAAGAACAAAGACTGGAGTGGGGTAAAACAGGCAATTCAAACTCAACTTGTTGATAGTGGACTGATCGAATTGGTTGATAAATGGGCAATAGATATTAAGTTTTATTTAAAACATTACTTGTTGAATACAGTATCACAGAACTTAGGATTGCTTGCTTTTCAAGACGAAGTAACGGAGGATCAATTTAAGCTAATTGATCTATGGAAAGAGGCATTGGCTGAACTCACCGAGCGTAAGTTGGATGATAGAAAAGGTATTCATTCTGATCTGGCCCATTATTTAAACAGCTATTCTCACACTTTTCTGCAGGAGTTTGAGGACGAAATAGAGGAACATGGTCCAAGTGAAGTTGAAGTTCTGATAAGACAAGAAAATCAAGGAGGTGTTATACGATTTTTAGAAAATCACCCTTATGTTTCGGAATTACGGGTAGTCAAGAAAATGCACGGCGTTCAAGTATTTTTACGCTTGATAGAGGGCCATTTCATGTTGGTTGTTCTACGAAACAAATTTATGGCCAATGGAATAAAGTACATTGATTCAAAATTGGTTTTAAACACAAGTAGGAAGCTTAACGGTATTTTGGTGCCGGATAGCAGAGTCGCTGTTGAGTGTCAACTTCTTGCTTCAGCTATTTCATCGGGTGCGGTAACAGACACTTTCATTCGACACATACATTCAGCTACACGAGCAGAACAGGAAATTATCCAAAATTATTTAAATAAGAAGTATAATTTAAGCATCCAATCTATTGGCGAATTATGTGGCATAGGGCGAAAAGAGCTATTGCAAATTCGGAATAATGTTAGAGATCGGATGGGCATAGTCAAATGGACTTCTCTAAAATTTAGATTTGCATTGAAAACAATTCTGAGAGGCAAGCTAGCCAGAGGATTCGAATGCACGTTTAGTGAAATTCCAAAAGCGGAAAAATCTAATATAATCAAGACACTTCAAATCAGATTAAAGGCAAGATACAATAAGGATGTAGTTATTCTGAGTCATCGGCCTGGTTTGATCTCTTTATTGTTCAAACGAAAACGGGATAAGAATAATGAAGCTGATTTCGGACATGTTTCTATTCCAAGAAGAAATAGAACGGATAGCTTCTTTACTTCCCTTGTCAGATTTGGATTTTATTATATAGATTATCTGATAGGTCAGCTATGCGTGAAATTGAAGTACACCTGGAGAGATAAGATCGTTATTTACGATAGCTATTATTTTGATTTCCTAAATGATTCAGCACAGGCAAAAAACAGTCTGAAAGAAAAAGCACTAATGAGGTTCTATCGATCGATGGTGAAGCCGCAGCTTGGCCTGGCAGTGTCTACACCTGTTACCATGGATTCCACTTCCATTTACGAATACGCAAACCTGGAGGAAGAATATGCTGTTCTATTCAATGAACCCGCAAAAGTCAATAAACCGGGTAATAGAGTTTCAGTTGAGAATCTGAACAGTGAGCAGATCATCCAAAAGATTATGAAAGTTCTACCTATTATTGTGTAAGTAAGCATAACGTTTGTAGCGCTTTACAAGAACCTGTATTCTTATCCTACACAGTTTTATTGATAATAGGTATGCTTCAATGATAAAAGATTTTATCTTTGTCGAGAGGCAAGTCTCACACGACTAGCTCCTACTGAATCCCCCAGGATGGGAACATAGCAAGGGTAGGTGGTTGTAGCGGTGCGATGTGAGTAGCTTGCCTTATTTTTGTGTCCTAATTTCTCGATCAATAATTAATTCTTAGAAATGTCCAACAGACTCTTTCAGTTTTATAAGAATTGTTTTACTTCGTCTTTTCTCACTCGATTAGAATTATACACATTGCATTTTTGATTTAATTCAATGAAGAGTTTTTGAAAAGCTTTTTATATTACTGGTCTGTATAAGTTTTATGAAAAAAATTGTCTTAGTAACTGGTGGCACTTCAGGAATTGGGCGTGCAATTTGCAACGTACTTACAGAGGAGAAACATGTTGTATATGGCACAGGGCGCACCATTGAAACAGGCCATCGACTGGATGGTTACACTTTAGTGCAGATGGATGTCAACGAAGACATGTCTGTTAAAAATGCCGTTGATTGGGTATTTGCCAAAGAAGGCAAAATAGATGTCTTGATTAACAATGCCGGTACTGGAATGGCTGGGGCAATCGAGGATTCCAGTGTAAATGAGATCGTAGATATTTTCAACACAAACGTCGCAGGAATGATCAGAACCTGTCAGGCAGTATTGCCTGAGATGAGGTCAAAGCAAACGGGAATGATCATAAACATCAGCTCTGTGGGTGGGCTGATGGGCCTTCCATACCGAGGCATTTATTGTGCATCAAAATCAGCTGTAGAATCGATAACCGAATCTTTGAGTCAGGAAATTATGCAGTTTGGAATAAAGGCTGTATTAATTGAGCCTGGAGACTTTAAAACCAATATCAATGAGAACCGATACGTTTCCGAAAAAACAAGGCAATCTGATTATAAAACCGATTTTGAGAGGATACATAGGATAATTAATGATGAGGTATCCGAAGGTGATGACCCTGAGCTGATCGGACGGTTGGTGTCCAAGATCATCAGAAAAAGGAAACCGAGAATGAGGTATAACGTTGGAAATGCAAGATCTAAGCTGGCCCTGTCAGCTAAGAAAATAATCAGAGACAGATGGTTCGAAAAGCTCATGATGAATCATTACAAAATGAGGAGGAAGCCTTAAGTGTATTCCCCATCACAGAAAAATTTTTGGTAAAACGCAGGAACTTTGTGATGTTATTTTTGGATTGGGATATGCTGTCGTGAAAATATCCGATTCTTTCCAATGTACACTGAGAGGGTTTTACGAGAATATGATATTTGGCTTCGGTACCGGCAAGTTTCAATGCCCGTCAAGAAGAACAGCTTGCAACTATGTAGCAGTTTTGTGTTCCTCCAAATGAGCTAAGCTACAAGGTAAGATATTGAATATTATTTCGTTATTTCGCAATAGCAATTTCATATGAAAACAAGAATAGATATATCCGTTGTAATTCCATTGCTTAATGAAGTAGAGTCTCTTCAGGAGTTAACGGATTGGGTATGGAAAGTATGCGAAAACAACAACTTATCTCACGAGATGATCTTGATAGACGATGGTTCGAGAGACGGTAGCTGGGATAAAATAGTGGAGATATCAAAGATCAATTCACATGTGAAAGCCATTAAATTCAGAAGAAACTTTGGCAAAAGTGCTGCGTTAAACCGTGGTTTCGAGTTGGCTGAGGGATCGGTTGTAATTACTATGGATGCTGATCTTCAGGATGTTCCGGACGAGATTCCGGGCTTATACAAAATGATCGTGGAAGACGATTACGATCTTGTTTCCGGGTGGAAACAAAATCGACAGGACCCCAGCTCTAAAACTATCCCGACGAAATTGTTCAATTGGGCTACTCGGAGGCTAAGCGGCTTAAAATTGCACGATTTTAATTGTGGACTAAAAGCCTATAAAAACGAAGTGATAAAGAATATTGAAGTTTATGGCGAAATGCACAGGTATATTCCGGTCATTGCCAAATGGGCCGGGTTTGAAAAAGTTGGGGAGAAGAGAGTAGAGCACAGATCTCGGAAATACGGTGTCACTAAATTTGGACTGGAGCGATTTGTGAATGGCTTTCTTGACCTGGCAACGATTACTTTTATATCACGCTTTGGCAAACGACCAATGCACCTTTTTGGTGTAATGGGTACTATTGTATTTGTTTTCGGTTTAATAATATTCATGTGGCTCGGAGTCGAAAAACTTTTCATTCATACTGATGCCAAGCTATTAGCCGATAATTCATGGTTCTTTGTCGCTCTCACTTTTATGATCGTTGGAGCCAATTTTTTTGTTGCCGGATTTTTGGGCGAAATGATAGCGAGGAACTCCCCTGAGAGAAATAACTATCGAATTGCTGATACGGTTGGATTTCGTGACGAAACCGATTAATCCGTTTCCCATCTTCGCAAAGAAGCGCAGGCCTATGAAGCTAACCTTAATGCATTGTTAGGCACAGTTTAGTTATCTCACAAACTTCAGTTCATACTCCCTTCCGGCACCAGTAGATTTCAACCATAGTTTACGTGAAGTTAGTTTTCGTTTACCCCTTAATAACAGTCTTAACATACCACCTTTCATTGTATAATACTTTCAGAATGTATATTCCGGATCTTAAGCAAGAAAGATCCAGGTAATTTTTTTTATCAATGAAATTTTCTAAAATGATTCTTCCAGAATAATCTTGTAAAATTATTGTTAAGTTATCCCCTAAGCTCTCAGAGCTTAAGTCAAAATTAAGTCTGTCAAAAAATGGGTTTGGAAATGCATTTAGTTCCGGTTCATCTGAAACATCTGGTTCGAAGATGGATATAGGAAAGGAACACGTAAACGTTCCTCCAATCTGGGCAGCACCAACAGGTGTTGTAATTAAACAAGGACTAACAGTATATTGTTGCAATGCATGAATGAATCCATAATTACCACCATCAGTAATATTTACCCGATCACCTTTAACAGTCCCCCAATTATAGAAATATGATCCACAATCGGTTTCCAGATTATATATCCCGCACAGCGTTGCAGAGCTATCAATTTGCATATATCCTGAAGAAGGAACGTTCAAATCTTGATTAAAAATTATAAAGTGGTGAATAATTACTGAGTCTGCAAGATCAGGCAATACTCCTCCTTGCCAGGTTGCAGTATCGTTCCAGTAGCCATCCTGTATACTGACATAAGTTATTGATAGGAGATCTTCATTAGCCCAAAATGTAACTAAAGCTAAAAGGATAACATTTCGGAATATTTTTTTCATCATGAAAACTAACATTTCAAAATAAAGATAGTGAGACTAGCCGAACCTTCAAGGAGGAGGGCGAGGTTTATACTCAGAGCATCTGTGCGATCCTTACATGAATCGAACGCCAAAGTCTTTGTTCAAATAAACAAAGTGAAGGTGAATGCGAGCATACACTTACCATTATCAAAAACTCATGATTTGGCTTAATGTGTAGCCAAGTAATCAGCTACTCCTTCGAATGTGTCTTTCAGAGCATCGTCACCAGCATGCCAATTGGCCGGACAAACTTCACCGTTCTCCTCAAAATATTGAAGAGCGTCGACCATGCGAAGAGCTTCATCAACGTTTCTGCCAAGGGGGAAAAAATTGACCACCTGATGCATAACCATTCCGGTTTTATCAATTAGAAACAACCCTCTATATGCGATCATCGGACCGGATGCAACCAATTTGCCTTCAAGATCATATTCATACTCTCCTGCAAGTACACCATACGCATCGGAAATCGTTTTTGTAGTATCCGCCACAATAGGGTAGGTGACACCTTTTATCCCGCCTTTTTCTTTGGCCAACTGAAGCCAACCCCAATGAGATTCTTCGGTATCGGTTGAACAAGCCACAACGGCAACACCTTTATTTTCAAATTCAGATAGTTTGGCTTGAAATGCGTGTAATTCTGTAGGGCAAACAAAAGTGTAATCTTTTGGATAAAAGAAAAACAATACGTGTTGTTTTCCAAGGTATTGATCCAATGAGAAATCCTCAACTAATTCGCTACCATTTATTACTGCACCTGCTGTGAAAGTAGGTGCTTTCTTTCCTGTTAAAACTGACATTTTAGTGTATTTTTAGAATTTGTTATTCAAGTTTTATTGCGAGTTCGAAGTTAAGAATTATTACTGTTGAAGATGTTAAATGTTATCGTAAACGTATATTTTTATTGGTGTGTGCGTGTGTTTATTTTAACAATCCTACTTTTTGTTCAAGTGCCTTATCTACTGGCTCAAGGAGTTCTTAAGGTCGAATTACCTAATGGAGATTCAATTGAGTACATGGTGGTATTTAAGGAACGGGATTCAATAAATGGTAGGGTCCATGCAGTTTTTGCTAAAGATACGAGTGTGTCTGCATATAAAGGTTCTTTTGTCAATGGGAAGCCCAACGGGGCATTTCTTTTTTATTATCCATCAGGCAAGTACTGTCAAACATTCATTTATGGTTATGGCAAGCTACATGGAGACTATGCGGTTTACAACAGGCAGGGAGACATTATTAAGAAGGGTGAATACAGAAACGGTCTGAAGGATGGCTTTTGGCGGGATTTGGATAAAAACCTCATTGGAAGGTATTACAAGGGGAAGCGTCATTTGAAATGGAAGATTACAAACCCTAAAGGCAGAGGCGCCAAAGAGAGCTGGGTGTATTTCAGAGGAGTGCTAAGAAAGGGTGATGCAAAAACGGCTGAAATGCTAAGATTATAGTGTAAAATACGCTACAGCAGCTCCCAGCAACATTATCCCAACTTTTTTGGCATTAAACCGATGGCCGTCATCTGCTTCGAATAAAATGGTGCTTGCAATATGGAGTAACATACCCATAACAACGGCCAAAGATATTTCTAATGTGTAGCCAAGTTCAATTGAGGCTCCATGTCCAATGTAATGCATCAACAACAACCCTAAAGGTGCCATAGACGCAAATATGACCAATGAGGCAAGTGTTAAGGTTTTGCTCACGTTGTTCGCAATAAGTAACATAGCTAGGGTAATACCAACGGGTACTTTGTGAACAAGAATACCCCATAGTAACGATTGTGTTGGATCGCCACCATGATGATGGGCATGATCATGAGCATGTCCGACGAGATGTTCAGCATGGTGGTAATAATCAGGATGAATAACTAATTCAATGGGCATGCCTTCAATAAATGCGTGAATGCACAAACTGATCAGAACTCCCAGTGGAAATGCTTTTTTACCATGCGTGTGAATGTGGCCATGCTCTATTCCCTGTGACATGAACTCCAGAAATACTTGTATGAAAAACCCCACGATTACGAATAGTCCAAGTGTCTTAATTGTTAGCGTTTCCCCGTCACTGCTGGCCGAAGCATAGACTTCTGGAAATATGTGTAGTGCCAAAACGGATAGCAAGAAGGCCCCTGAAAAATGTAAAAAGTACTTATTGAATTGATTCAGTTTCTTTTGAAAGAAAATTGTGATGAACCCAAGAGAAACTACAGGTATGGTTAGGAGCGCAATGGCAAATAGATCTTCGTTCACTTTTCTTTTTTAGCCAAAAGTATCAACCGCTCTGATTTAGTCGGGAGATACTCATGTAAATCGTAGCTGCCAAAGGTATGAATTAAACGCAACGAAGTTGCATTAAAGAAATTGATAAAATCATTTTTTTGTAGTAGTTCAACTCTTTCCAGGAAATTATATTGTTTTCCCTCCGCTTGAAATGAAATGGTTTTAACCACATTATTCTCTACAATTTCTCGACGAATAACAAATTCGATCCCATCCAATTCAATAATCTCATTCTGTTTCAAAGTAGAGATCACTTTATCGGCGTTTAGATAATCCAACACTAATATGCCATCTTGTTTGAGTTGTTTTTCGATAGCATAAAGTACTTTTTGGTTCTCAACATTGGAATTAAAGTAGCCGAAGCTTGTAAATAGATTGAATATGTATTGGTACTCTTGTTGAGAATAAACAGTTCGCATATCATGAACGGCGAACTTCAATCGATCATTTTCATATTGTAATGCGTTATCGATGCTGTTTGCGGATAGATCCAAACCAGTCACTCTATATCCTTTCTCATTCAGATATTTTGAGTGCCTCCCTTTCCCACAGGCCAGATCCAAAATGTGTGCATCATTGTCGGGTTGCAGAAAATTGATCAAATTAGAGATGAAATACTCCGCTTCTGTATGGTCTCTATTTTTATATAATATATGATAGTACTTTGAATCAAACCAGTCAGAATACCATTCCGTCTTCTCCATGAGGTGGAAAGATAATTAATGTTTTTGTATACAAATGTTCTTTGGTTATATTTGCTATACAGTTCAATTGAAAATTTGCAATGATTGACATATACGATTTTTATGAGAGAATGACTGAGAATGATGTTATGATCTCTTTTAAAGGTGAGCTAACATCTGAATTGCTGACATCAATTCTTTTAAGTGTTGAATCAAAATTGGATTTCATAGAGGAAGTGCCGAAGGTAAGAAGGAAGGTTTTTAGTGTTCTGGTGGAATGTCTACAGAACCTCTATCATCATACGGATGAGAATGGAAACGACCACGCTGAAGAAAGGGACGCTATCTTCATGGTCTCTAATCATAAAGGGTACTACTATGTCTATACCGGAAACCACATTTTAACTGAGCATGTTGTGGATCTTAAGAGTAAAATTGATAAAGTGAACCAGTTGGACAAAAATGAGTTAAAGACTTATTATAAACAGATCCTTAGTAATGGTAAAATGTCAGAAAAAGGTGGTGGAGGATTAGGGATGATCGATATTGCCCGAAAGTCAGGCCAGAAGCTTGAGTACAGCTTTTTATCTTTGGATAAAACCAGCTCCTTCTTTACTCTGAAGGTGAAAATAGAGCAATACGCAAAAAGTGAGGATAAAGGGGTAACCAAACCAGTACCAGCTGAATAATAAATTGATTACAGTGTCGTCATTTTGTACTTGAAGGAATCAATTTGGAGAATAGTTTCTCAAACCCTTCTATAAACCTTCTGAGGAGGTCAAAGCGCAGTGCAATGATCAGTACTAGAGACATGAACCAGATCATTATAGTATTGAAAGCGAATGTGCTCAGGTAGTGTCCGAAAAACTTTTTCCGTGGGGAATAGAAATGAGATCTTAAAAAATAATTATCATATGGATCAAGGTAGATCGGATCAGACTTTTGAATTAGCATGCCTTCGGCTTCAACAATGTATTCAAAGCTATTATCGTTCGTAACAAATTTCTCCAAGGCTTCATTTGTATATTTCTTTTGTCGATTTGAGTTGATCTCACTCAGGCGATTCCTTTCGACTTTCTTGCGCTCTCTAAATTCTTTTTTCGAGATACTCCCTCCGGTCAATTCAGCCTTGAGATCACTTAGGAATTCCTCGGATGGAGTTTTAGCTGAAACGGCAATACTGTCACACAAATTTTCATAGTAATTGAATAGCCATTTATATATTTCTTCAATGGTTACAATTGACCCCCGAATATCTGAATATACATCTTCATTAAACGAGTTAGCATCTTTCAAAGTAGATAGAAATTCAAACTGAGGTTTGGATTCGATTCTCACATCTGAATCAAGCTTCTTTTTTTCTTTCACGAACTCGCTTATGATAAGGTCGATTCCCTGCTTTATTTTCGGTGATCCAGCCGAATCTATGTAATATTTATGGATATAATTCACTTTGTTTTCCATTGCTTGGGCCCATTGGTCCTTTTTCCAGTTGGAAAACTTCATTTCCTTATCATACAGATAATATTCCTTTTCGTATTCGTTGTTCTTAAATTGGTATACTGACAATGCTTCATATGCCCACCTTGATGCCATGATATTTCCAATCCAGGGAACGTGCGATTCCGATTTGAACATAGGATTCAACTTGTCAAAGGAAACGATGATTCCACTGAAAAGAAGCTGAGGAATAATCAATATAGGAATCAGTATGTAGATGACCTTTGCGCTGTTAAAACTGGCAGAAATATTCAATCCCAACATATTGGCAAAACATGAGGTTGAGAACATAATTATCCAATAGGGAATTATCATCCCTTTAATTTCCAAAATTACATTTCCAACAATTACAAATAACAAGGTTTGTATTGCCGAAATTACAAACATGATAGAGATCTTAGAAGCGAGATAACTTCCACGACTTAGATTAAGAAACTCTTCCCTTTTCAGTATTTTTCTATTTCCAATAATTTCTTCAGCACTTACTGTGAGACCGATAAAAAGAGCCACAATTACTGAAATGAACAGATATTGTGGGATGTTCTCACTGTACCTGAACACATACTCTTCTCCAAGTTCACTATTGTTGAAATACTTCATGAAAAATGCCAAAATAGCTGCTAAAGCAGGAGCTTCAATTGAATTTATCAGTAAATACTGGGTGTTGGTTAGTTTAGAAAGTACGTCACGTTTAAAAAAGACACGGAATTGCTTCCAGATATTAGGCACTTTGAATTCACTTTCTGGAATTTCGTCTGAGTCGCTGGAGCCAAGTGGTTCGTTGTCGATAAGTTCTTTGTAGTTACCATGCCACTCTTTCGGAGAAACTTTACGATTATCTGTTAAGTTCCCGTATTCATCTACAACCTTAGACTCGATAATGTTGAATATTTGTTCCGGGTTAACATTACCGCAGGAATGACATTCACTTTCATCAGCATTTACATGGCTGACAAGTTTTTTGAAATAAATGACGGCATCAACCGGATTACCGTTATAGATCGGATATCCTCCCTGATCAAGTATTAAAAGGGTATCAAACATTTTAAAGATGTCTGAAGAGGGTTGGTGGATCACAACAAAGATCAGCTTGCCTTTAAGAGCAAGTTCTTTAAGCAGATCCATTATGTTCTCTGAGTCTCTTGATGATAGACCGGAGGTAGGCTCATCAACGAACATAACCGATGGTTCCCTGATCAATTCTAGAGCAATATTCAATCGTTTTCTCTGGCCACCTGATATTGTTTTTTCAAGAGGACTACCTACTTTGAGATCTTTAGCCTCGCTGAGACCAATTGCACTCAAAGTGTCCATTACCATGCTGGAAATTTTTTCGTCACCTAGATTACCAAAGCATAATTTTGCATTAAAGAACAAATTCTGAAATACCGTTAGCTCTTCGATCAAGAGATCATCCTGGGATACATAGCCTATTAGCCCTTCAATGTTATCACCTTCTCTATGAATATCTACCCCGTTGATCGTTACTGCACCAATGGTTGGTGTATAGTTGCCATTCAACACGTTCAGTAATGTAGACTTCCCTGCACCTGATCCGCCCATAATTCCAATCAGCTTCCCGGAATCTTCTGAGAAGTTGATAGGGTGAAGTCCAACTTTCCCTCCCTTAAAATGGTATTGGATGCCATCTGTTTTGAAATTGATTTTTGCAGTCGAATCGTCACTGAGAAACCGGCTGATGATATCACTATAATATATCGGCTTTACTTTAGAGCTTCTAATGGAAGATCCTTGATTAAGTATAAAGTTCCTGTTAGGAGGAAGAGCCTGTCCATTGAGATACAGGTCTGAGCTGCCTTGATATCTCATGAAGTATATGTTCACAGAATCGATTCGGATGATAATTATTCTGCCATCAATACCTTCGGAGTACAGATGGAAACCGTTGTTAAGATTTAGCTCCTTGTCTGCGTTCACGAATAGCCAATCCGGATCATCAAGTACTTCTTCCGTGTCAAGTTCAACGAATTTCTTACATCTTGCGTATTCTTCTTTGGAAATGTTAAATGTTTCAGCTACGGTTGTAGCGAACTCCAATTCCTGTTCTGCTACT
>Ga0315334_10002223_pt1 | contig 12107 bp, 11 predicted proteins | sample M150034915metaG_FD_205555 | JGI IMG/M metagenome (GOLD analysis project Ga0315334, IMG submission 205555) | Ammonia-oxidizing marine archaeal communities from Monterey Bay, California, United States - M1 500m 34915 | ecosystem: Environmental > Aquatic > Marine > Intertidal zone | place: USA... | reverse complement strand
TTATCAATAATGAGAAATTTCTTGTTTTTCTAGGAGATAATATTATACAAAAGCCCATTACAGATTTTGTAGAGAATTTTAACAAATCAGATTATGATGCCACGGTTTTGTTATGTGAAGTAGACAACCCAAGCCGATTTGGAATTGCAGATGTTGAGAATGAAAAGATTGTAAAAATCACAGAAAAACCAAAAAACCCTGCATCAAATCTAGCAGTGACTGGAATTTACTTGTTAACGCCAGCAGTTTTTGAAGTCATAGATAATTTGAAACCATCTTGGCGGAATGAATTAGAGATAACGGATGCGTTAGATAATTTATTAAAACAAAATGACAATATTGGTTACGAAACAATAACAGACTACTGGAAAGATACTGGTACTCCAGAGGATATTTTAAATGCAAATAGACAGGTGTTAGAGCATATTTGTGATTATAATGTAAGGAACACTTGGAGAGATCCATCTATAATTGGCAAAAATTGTAAGATTGATGAATCTGCTTCGATTGGTCCTCATGTAAGCATAGGTGATGATACAATAATATCATCTGATGTTGTTATAGAAAATTCCATAATAATGTCTGGTTGTAAAATAGATGGTGGTTTAAACATCAAAGATAGCATCATTTCAGCAAACTGTCACCTACATGGTAATAATAAAGATAAAACTAAGAAAATTTTCTTGCTTGGAGAAGGGACAAAAATTACTCTGTAAGAAGAATTTTTGATTAGTAAGAGTAAATATCCAAGCGAAAAATGTTTGAAATATGAGTGAAAATCCGCTAGTTAGTGTAATAGTCTTGAACTATAATGCAGGAGAATTATTACTAAATTGTATAGAGTCTATCAAAAAATCAGCATACAAAAACTTGGAGATTATTGTGGTTGATAATATTTCAACTGATAAAAGTCAGAGAATATGCAAAGAAAAATATCCAGACATAAAATTAATTCAAAACGATGAAAATTTTGGATACTGTGAAGGAAATAATATTGGAATCAGAGAGGCGGAAGGAGATTATATTATAATTCTTAATCCTGATACAATTGTAGAATCTAATTGGATTGAAGAGTTAATTTCCGCGTATAATAAATTTGGAGAAGGACTCTATCAGCCAAAACATCTCTCTCTAAACGAAAAAACAGTTTACATGAGTGCGGGAAACATGTTAAACATATTTGGATTTGGATATGCAAGAGAGAAAGGAAATAAGGATGAAAATCAATTTAATAAAATCGAAGAGATAAGTTATGCCTCTGGAACTTGTTTGTTTACATCATCTGCTGTTTTGAAAAAAGTTGGTCTTTTTGATCCATTCATTTTCTTATATCATGATGATCTAGATTTGGGATGGAGAGCATCCCAATTGGGAATAAAATCTTACTATGTACCAACATCACTAATTTATCATGCAGAAAGTTATTCGTTGAAATGGAATGCAGAAAAATTTTATTGGCTTGAAAGAAATAGAAAATACTGTATTTTAACACATTATTCAAAACAAACATACTCAAAAATTTTTCCAACGTTGTTAGTTGTTGATTTCTTTGTTTGGATGTTTTATTTAACAAAGGGTTTCTTGGGGTCTAAAATTAGAGCAGAACTTGATATAATAAAAAATAGAAAAGCGATTAAAATCAAATATGAGGAGTTAGAAAGTAAAAAAATTGTTTCTGATAAGGAATTAGTTACAAAATTCTCAGATTCACTTCATGTTCCTTCAAATGTAACGGGAAAAAATACCAATAGTATTTTTAATTCAGTGATTCGACGTCTAAGTAAAAGTGCAAAAAAATCTTTAGTTAACTAATTCATTTAGTTTTAGCTATTCTAGAGGAAATTACAACTGCAACAGCAAACTTTTTTTCATGACTGATAGAACATAAAAAAGAGTATTTTTTAGATTTTTCCCCTACTAGTTTGACAATTGGACCGTGTTTAGAATTTGAAGTTTGGATATCCAGAAACGATATTTTATCATGTATTGATTTTATTACTGATTCTTTAAGTGCAAATTTACCCGCAAAATGTTCGTAAGGAGATTTAAATCTTAAACAGTATTTTATCTCGGATTCTAAAAAAATTCTTTGGTAAAATTTTATGTTTTGTTTAAAGATTTTTTTCCTGAATCTTTCAACATCAATAATGTCAATACCAACTCCATCTTTTTCAATCAAAGCTTTCATTAATTATTTTTTACTTCCACTAGCTCAATCAAATCACATTTTGTTTTTTTCATATTCAGCATAAGAAATGCAATTAATCTATCCTCAAAGCCCTTGACTGGTGCAACAACCAAACGCGCACCATTTTTTACCATTTTATCTATTTCCTGGTGAATATCATCAACTTCAAAACAGAGATGGTGAAATCCTCCTCCATCATCTGAAAATTTTTTTACTGGAGAATCCGTTTCTATAGGCTCAATTAATTCAATATAGATATCAGAAGTTTTTAAAAAACAAACATTTACCTTCTGTGACTCAACCAATGTTGGTAATTTTGTCTCTTCAAATACCAGAAATTTTGTTAATTCACCAAGTGATTCTTGAATATTCCTAACTACAATTCCAACATGATGTAATTTTATTTTATATCACCTATACCTATAATTTGATTCCGTGTTTATCAAATATTTGTTTAAAATCACCAATTTTTTTAATCTCTAGTGTTTCATCAAGATCAAATGTTATTCCAAAACTTTTTTCAATTTCATCTAAAAGTACATAGAAATTAAACGAATCCCATTCCTCTAAAACTTCTGGATTTGTATCATCATTTATTTTATCAATTGATACATTGAATACTTTAGATACAATTTGATATAATTTTTCACTCATCATTCCTTCGTAATTTTATATGATCTGGCGTTTCAATTTTTTGATTCGTATCAAATATCCAATAATCACCAATTTTTTTAAATCCATAGCTATTGTAAAAATTTTCAGCAGGTTTATTTTTTGACGTTGATATAAATTCACCTTTAATTCTTTTTACTCCTAACGATTTAGCTTTTTCAATAATTTGACTTAGCATAGTTTCTTCTACTCCTCTACCTATTATCCTACAACTTAAGAGAAATGTGTCAATGATCCATTCCTCATTGCTTTCTTTTTTTACAATATACACGCCAGTTATTCCATTATCGCCAAACTTATCACTCACTTGAGCACATTCTACAATTCTATCTTTTGATGATGCGAATGCTGAAATTTCTTCTTCCTGATAACGCCTTGTTGTAAGATTGAACTGATTTGTTTTTAATGTTAATTGGGAAATTCTTGGTATTGAAAAACTATCAGCATTTTGTATGTTAACTTCAATATTCATTTGTTTAAGAAATTCTTTAAAATCACCAATTTCATTTTCTAATTCTTTTCTCTTCTTTTGTCCAAGATACATATCATTCCTTTTAACGTCTTCCTCAGTAATTTTTACTACATCAAATTCTTTCATTTCTGTGACAATCTGTGAAAACTGTGATGAATCTTTGGGTAAATCAACTACTAAAACATCTTGTAGTGAACTTCTCACATATTCTTGATTAATTTGGTCATCATCAAAAAATACGAAACTATCCAAACCAATGTTTAATTCTTGTGAGATCTTCTGAAGATTTACAACTTTGTCATTCCAATTAATTTTCATACAAGCAAAGTTATCTTCCCTTAAAATCATGTTTGGATGTTTACGAATTACTTCAATAGCATCATCAAAATTATTTTTACTGTTAATTGCCAAAATTATTCCCCTTTGGTTTAGTGCAAGTAATCTTTTTTGGAATTCAACGAATGATCTACCGATTGGATCATCTCCTAATTTGATATTATCAAATCCATCTTCACCAATTATTCCACCCCATAATGTGTTATCAAGATCTAATACAATGCATTTTCTTGTAATTCCTGTAATTGCATATATGTAACGCATCAATTCGTCAGTAAATTTTGGAATATACTCGGTTGATATTTTGATATCGCCTGAAAAAAATTGTCTGTAGTTGAAAACATTTTTTTCACCAAATTTCATTATAAACTCATTAAAATCATAAACGAAAGCTAGAGGATTATCTTTTAACTCGTCCCTAATTCTGTTATTAATTTCAGAAACACATTGTTTTAAACCCCAATCTTCTTTTTCCTCATTTATTCCATATGGTGAATAGCTTGGAATTTGTAAGCTCGTTATGATTAATTTTGAATTAGAATTATTAAGAAAGGTTTTGATTAATTTTTTCATTTCATCAATTTTAGTTTTGATGAGTTCCTTTCTGTCAGATATAGAGAATGAATATGGTGAAAAAAATAACTCACCAAGTATATGTCGAACATCTAAAATTAAAAATGTTATATCAGGTCTAAATTGATAAAGTTTTGAATCTTGTTTTAAAATTTCTTGATTATATTGATTATAATCCGCCACAAATGTTCTACAATCAATCCTTTTTTGAGAGCATTTAACACGAATTGTCTCTTCTAAACCATTTAAGGTAAAGCTACCCAAAATCCCAACGCGAATTTTTTTTTCAAAATTATTGGTTTTGATGGATTTAGCCTCATTTAAAAAAAATGCAAGATTTTCATTATTGCTCAACTTGTATTCATTCAATATCTTCCTGAATTTAGAATTTATTACACAATGTTACTTGTTAGTGCTTTTGATTAGAAATACTTAGATAGATTTTAACTAAATTTTTGGCTGTGAGTCATTTTAAAGAAATTTCTGAGGATGCATTCAAGATGAATGAAAATGAATTGATGGAATATCATGGCTATTCTGGAATTGGCGGGAAAATCAAGCTAAGAATGAATTACCTGAATTCATGGTTTTGGCACAATTTGGCTTTTCATTCAACTCATTCAGGATTTGCAATTAAGATGCAGAAATTAAGGGGGGTAAAAGTAGGGAAAAATTGTCATTTTAATCCATATGCATTCATCGATCTAATTTATCCTGAATTGATAACTATAGGAGACAATGTCACATTAGGTTCTTACTCTATGTTATTTGCACATAGCAACCCAACTGCAAATTTATTTCTAAAAAAAACTGAATATCCTAGAAAAGTTGCAGAAATTAATATCAAATCTGGCGCAGTGATAAATCCTGGTGCTATTGTAACTTCTGGCGTAACAATTGGTGAGAATTCAATTATTTCTCCAGGCAGTGTTGTAAGTCATGATGTACCAGATTACTGCGTTGTTGTTGGCAATCCATCTCGAGTCGTCAAAAAAATAAATCATTGACGTAATCATGAATATTTTAGGAATTGATTTTGAAGATTGGTTTCATCCAGAGTTAATACAAAAATATATTTCTAAAGATAACCATCAACCCAAAGTAATTCAAGGAATTGAAAAAATAATAAATTTATTAAGATTAAAAGATACAAAAGCGACATTTTTTGTTGTTGGGGAATTATTACAGTTTAAACCAGAACTATTGGATATTATTTTAGAGAATGGACATGAAATAGGCTTTCATACAATGAATCACACCAGAATTGATTCACTAAATTTTCAAGAAAAATTTGAGCAAGAAATTAAAGAATTTCATAAATTAACTGATGGTCATTCAAAAGGATTTAGAGCCCCTAGTTTTTCACTGAATAAAAAAAGTTCATGGATAATTAGTGTTCTAGAAAAGAACAACTATACTTATGATAGTAGTGTAGTACCTGCAAAAACTAAATTATATGGAATTCCGGAAGCTCAAAAAAATCCTTACAAAATAACTAGTAGATCATTAGAAACTAATTCTGATTCTGGAAAAATTATTGAATTTCCATTGATGGTCACCAAATTATTAGGAAAATCTATTCCCGTTGGAGGTGGATTTTATCTTCGATCTTTACCATTTAGAATAATAAAAAACTCATTTCATAATTACGAAAAACAAGAAATTCCTGGCGTATTCTATGTTCACTCGTGGGAATTAACTCCTGAATTTATGCCAAAAATTAAGATGCCTAAACAAGAATCTTTCATAACATATCATAATTTAGAAAAAGTATTCTCAAGAATGGAAAATCTTCTTGAAAAGTTTCAATTTACATCATTCTCAAACTTCATAGAAAACATGAACAAGGATTTTAAATATATTGGATAGGATATGCTACAAAAAACTGATTCTTCACTTAGTACAAGGACAAAAATTTTAATTCTTTTGGGAGTTGCTTTTTTTGCAATTCACACTTTAGTGTTTGTCAGTAATTATGCAATGAATTTTCCATGGGGTGACGACTTCACTTACATGCGTTTTTCATACGAATTATTCACATTCGATGAATTTCCAATTAATCAGTTTTTAGATGCTTCGGGTGATAATCATTTATCGTTTTCAATCAAACTTATCACATTACCAAATTTAATTTTTAATTCATTTGATTTGATCAATTTGTATTATTTACAATGGGTTCTCATGTCATCAACATTATTTTTTATTTATCTTACAATAAAAAATACAAATAAAAAATCACTGTGGACATTAATCCCAATTTCTGCATCTCTTTTCTGCCCAATTTTTATTGTTGGTTATTGGGTATTTGCTACAAATATTTGGTTATTTCCTGCATTATGTATTTCGATAATTGTTTATTTATTTTCTAGGCAAAAATTATCTTGGCCAATTTTTTCAATTGGTGTGTTTTTAGCAATATTTTCCACTTTTTTTAATTTGATTGGTACTGTTGTTTGGATAACTGGATTATTTTTTATTCGTAAAAACCATAATAACAAATTCTATAATGTAAAATTCATTATTCCATGGATTGGAGGAATGCTGTTTTCTGGATTTACAATTTTATCATTTACAGGAACATCGTCACAAATATCATTTAGTAAATTATTTTCTATTGATGCTTTAGGATTTTTCTTTGCATATCTTTCAACATCCTATAGATTTGGAGTTGATAATATTATTTTGAGTCATGTAGTTGGTTGTGCTACAATTATTATTGTATCTTATTTCTTATATTATTTCTTTAAATCAAAAAATAATTTTGATTCTAATATTTTTCCTTGGTTTTTATTAATTTTCATTAGTATTATTGCTGGTATTGTAATAACTTTAGGAAGAGTTGATCTTGGTCATGATGGAACTCAATCATTTTATAAAACAATATCTGCCTTTTCTCAAATAGGAATTATAGTTTTAATTTCTATTATAATGACAAATTTGAATAAGAATAAATTAAAAACTAATTATTATAAATTTAAAATTGGTATACTACTAAGTATAATCATTTTACAAATGATATTCTTAATTCCATCTTATTATGCAGGTTGGGAAAAGGCTGAACATTATTATGATCAAAAATTACTAAATCAAAATTGTTACTCTTTATCTCATGGAAATGAATGTCTTACAGCATCTGCACCTGGATTAACTGCACCTTATGAGCGTGGAGTTTTAGATATTTTTAATTTTTGGTTAGAAAATAATTATAGTTTTTTTTCTGATAAGAACTTCAATAAACAAAATACAAATGATATGCTTGAATTTCAAGACTTTTTGAATTCTTCACCAACAAAAATTACTACTTCTGGAAAAATTGAAAAGCTAAATAATCAAAAAATTATAACTGAAATAATTGACATAGAAAATCAATTTATAAAATTAGAAGGTTGGATTTTAGACAGTGAATCAAACACTCTTGATAGTATCTATCTGATGATTGATAGTAAACCATTTCTCAAATATGATGATCTCTACGAAGTGGATATTCAAAATAGGTCTGACATGTTAATTAATGAAGAAACAGCAACTGGTTGGACAATCACTTTCTTGGCAGGTTATATAGATGAAGGTTGTCACACCATATCTATTTTGGGCAAAAGTGACAATTCATTATTTGAATTAGACCAAGATCTGCTAGTTTGTAAAAAATAATTTTTTATTAAATTTTTACTCCGCCAAAGTTAATTCTATTATTCAAAAATAACAAAATTTTACTTAGTAACACTTAACCGATGACGGCTTCTTATTTGTAAATTGAAGTGATTTCTAGTAATCTGAAAAAAATGCTAATCGTAGGCATATCTGTCATTGGATTATATTCAATTTTCTTATCTTTTTCTGATTTGAATTTAATTTCTGATCAATTAGCAAATTTTAAAATTGAATTCCTTCCTCCTATCTTAATTCTTGTTACAATAAGCTGGTTTATTTTATTCGCTCGTTGGCAAATACTTTTAAAAAATTCTAACATTATCATACCACTTAGAAGTAGTTTTGCGATATTTATTTCAGGTTTTTCATTACAATTTATTCCAGGTGAGGCTGGCGAATTTCTAAAAGTACAATTACTGAAAAATAAATTTAACATTACTCGCTCTAAGACTAGTCCAATAATCATTACTGAAATGCTTTATAATGCAATTGGTTTAGTTGCATTATCTGTAACAAGTATCTGGTTTTTTGAATTTACCATCTATATTTTTGTAGTTTTTAGCATACTTTTAGTTCTATTATTTTACCTGATCAACAACAAAAAATATTTTTTAAAAATAATTAACAAATTTTCAAAAATTAGATTTTTTAAAAAATACGCAGAAGCAACGTCTGAATCGCTTGAAATCATACAAAATTTAACTAGAGGTAAAGTTTTGGTTTACAGTGTAACACTTTCTATATTTTTTTGGCTTATAGAGTGTATTGCAATCCACTTACTACTATCATCATTTGGAATAAATACTATCGAGTTATTGGCTTTAATTCCAATGTATACCGGTTCAATTATTTTAGGTGTTGTATCATTTCTGCCATTCGGTTTGGGAGTTTTTGAGGGCAGTCTGGCTGGTTTTATGAGTTTGCACGGAATTCATATCTCTATTTCATTAACCATAGTCATTCTCGCTAGAATAATCACAAGATGGTATAGTGTTTTTGTTGGGTTAGTTACTCTCAAAATCACTCGTGGTTTGTCTGCACATTCAAATGAAAATGAATAGAATCATATAAATAAAAATTTGGTAGTTTTTTGACATCATGACAGGTAAATTGTTTAGTGTTGATGACTGTGATAATTTTACTAACAAAGAAGTTAGAGAATTGTACAAAAACCATGTTAATCCGGCAATTGAGCATCTATTGGGAGCCTTTCATTTGGGTTCAGAATTAATAGATCATGCAGAAGGAGTTTGGCTTTATACAAAGAACAACGAAAAAATATTAGATGTTACGGGAGGCATAGGTGTTTTAAGCCATGGTCATAATCATCCTAGAATATTAAATGCAAGATTGAATTTTCAAAAGCGAAAAAGAATGGAAGTTCACAAGACTATCTTTTCTCCTTATGTTGCCGCACTTAGTCACAATATAGCAGAATTGTTACCTGATGATTTAGACTATTCATTTTTTTGTAATTCTGGTGCTGAAGCAGTTGAAGGGGCAATTAAATTAGCATACAAATATCATGAGGGAAAAAGAAAAGTAATTCTCCATTCAGATATTTCATTTCATGGAAAGTTATTGGGTTCTGGGACGATAACTGCCTCACAAGAAGTACGTTACAAGTTTCCACGTATTTCAAATACTGCACAATTTGAATTTAACAATTTAGATTCCATTACTAAAAAAATTGATGAGTATCAAAATGAATCTGGAAAATCTGACATATATGCGATAATTATTGAGCCTTTCTCCGCAAGTTATCTACGTGGATGCGATGCTGAATTTTTAAAACAGGTAAAAAAAATCTGTAATGAAAACAATATTGTTTTAATTTTTGATGAAGTTTATACCGGTTGGTACAAAACTGGAAATCTTTTTAATTTTTTGGATAGTGGAGTTATTCCTGATATCTTAACCACCTCAAAATCTTTGGGTGGTGGGAAGGCATCAATTTCTGCATATGTTTCACGTGGTTCAATACTAAAAAAGGCATATGGCAGTATTGGGGACGCAACACTTCATACTACAACTTACAATGGTTTTGGCGAAGAGTGCGTAACAGCAATCGAAGCCATAAACATCACACAAGAAGAAAATTTTCATGATAAAAGTCTAAAAATAGAAAAAATTGTGAATGAACGTTGTAAGAAATTAATGAGTAAGTTTGGAAACCAAGTAAGTGAATGTAAGGGTAGGGGATCATTACATGGAATTTTTATTAAAACTGATACTGGGGTTGGAAAAATGTTGAGTTTACTTCCACTTAATTTAACAAAGGATAAAAAATTTCTACCAAAATTGGTGGCTGCTGCAATATCTGACTGGTTATTTAAAAATTTCAAAATTTATGTTCTCTTTTCAACGACAGAAAAAGTTGCGTTGTTATTTACACCATCCTTGATAATAGATGAAAAAGAAATCCATTATTTTTTTGACAGTCTTGAAAGTGCATTTGAAAAAGGCGTCTGGAAAATTGTAGCTAAATTTTCATCAAAACAGTTTTCACAAAATATTACTTTTGATTAAAAAGATTAAATTGAACAAATTCAGGCGTGAAAAATTCACTTGTTTTAATCTGACTAAATCTGTAAATACACTTACTGCATCTCCTCAAAATTTAGCTGTTTTGCAGGAATATTTAGAAACTGCAAAAAAACAAAATTTGAAGATTGCGATTAAAGCTGCTGGTAATAGCTATAGCGATGTATTTCTAACTTCTAATCAATTGGTGATTGATATTTCCAATCTTGATTCAATAAAATCATTTGATTCTGAAAATGGATCTATGGTTGTTGAACCAGGGGTTAGAATTGGTAATTTATTAAAAATTATAATGCCAAAAAACTGGGGATTGGTTGGTTTATCTGGTTCTGTTACTGATCTTGTGGGTGGTATGCTTTCTAGCAATACACATGGAAAAGATACTTGGAAAAATGGAAATTTTAGCCAAAACATTACATCATTCAAACTTTTGTTAGCCAATGGAAAAATAGAAGAAGTCAGTAGACAGAAAAACATCAATCTGTTTAATGGAGTTATAGGTGGTTTGGGATTTCTAGGAATAGTTGTTGAAATAACCCTTAAACTAAATCCTATAAAATCATTCATGGTTGAATCTTCAACAAAAAGAATCTACAATTTTGATGATCTGATTGAACATTTTTATACATTAGAAAAATCTGGCAATGACTTTTCATATGCTTTGCTTGACGCTTTCTCTTCAGTTGAATCATTGGGGAAAGGAATTTGTGAATCATCAATGTATACTGATACACCAAAATGTTCTGACACTAAATTTGAAGAATTCCTTTCCCCTAAAAGAAAAATTGGTTTTTTAAAACCAGAAACTTTTTGGTCTGCTGTACGGCCATTTTGGGGAAACACTGCTTGTAGTTTAGTAAATAAATTAAGATTCTTTCGTTCTCAAAATGATTTCATAAAATATTCCATAAAGCCTTTTCCAAAAATTCAATATGGTTATTCTGCGTTACCAAATTTTAATTTGTTATACGCACCATCAGGATTTTTTGAATTACAAAGCCTTTTTCCAAGAGAAAATGCTATCTCTGCTTTTATGGAGCTCCTATCAGTTAGTAACAAATTCAAAAGTCAGCCTTGGATATGTATGATAAAAAGGCATAAACCTGATACATCATATCTAACATTCTCTGGTGACGGATTATCAATCGCAATGAATTTTTCTTTAAAACATCTAAACTCTAACCTTAGGGAAAAATATTGCAACAAACTTTTTGAAACCATTATAAAATTTAATGGAAAAATTTACATTTCAAAGCATGCAATTATCCCAAAATCAATATTTCAAAAAATGTACCCAGATTATAAGAAAATTATTAATTTAAAAAATAAATATGATCCAGATTGTTTATTTTCTTCTGATGCAACTCAAAGATTATTACAAATTTAAGATATTATGAAGTGCGCCTAGAAATTGTGAGCCCCAATCATCTTTTTTGGTTTTTATAGTAACATTAGTTGTTAATTGAATTTCCTGTAAATTTTTGCTTTTCAGGCAATAGAAAAAAGGAAGAAAAAAGCTTAAACAAAAAAACTATTTTCCTGAGCTGAAAGGTGTATATTGGATATTTCAGTCACTCATGCATGCTCAAAACAGTCAGTATGGCAGGCATTGCAGAACAAGGAGTTCCATTTAAGAAAGAAAGCATTAAGCTTGAAGAGGCTGCGCAAACA
>Ga0315334_10002222_pt1 | contig 12111 bp, 12 predicted proteins | sample M150034915metaG_FD_205555 | JGI IMG/M metagenome (GOLD analysis project Ga0315334, IMG submission 205555) | Ammonia-oxidizing marine archaeal communities from Monterey Bay, California, United States - M1 500m 34915 | ecosystem: Environmental > Aquatic > Marine > Intertidal zone | place: USA... | reverse complement strand
GATATGAATATCCAGATTGAAAAGAGTGTTGCGCTTGAAGAAATTAAAATGGGAAAAGATTCAAGCCTCAATAAGCATCAAATAATTGAAAAAATGTGGGAAGATGAAAATTTTAAGACCAAAGATGGAGTATCCCAAGCCGAACATGTTAATATGATTAAAGAAGAACTAGATAAAATTTTTGAAAATTTTTATAAAAGTGATCATGATTTAATATTGGTTTCACATGGCAATTCTATAGGAATTATATTAAAATATTTTTTCAAAATTCAATTTACATTTGAAGACTGGAAAAAAATCAGCATGCCTGATATGTATTTTTTAGAATTTAATAGTGAAAACAAAATAATTGAATATAAAAGAGATATAGAAGGAATAGAAAAAATATTTACGATATAATTATATGTCAAAAGAAATAAATAAAGAATATCTAAAAAAAGATCAATACAGCACAACTAAAAATTTAGAGGCAAGAATTAAGATTCATCAATTTACAACTAATAAGCATTCATTTCATGAATGGATATTTAATCAATATGACTTTAGCAAATATGATAAAAATAAAAAAATAAAAGTTTTAGATGTAGGATGTGGAACAGGTGTATTTTGGAAAAAAAATATTGAAAATTTTAAGGATTTTAACCTAGACATAACTTTTACAGATTTTTCTGATGCAATGATTAAAAAAGAAAAAGTTAATACAGAATCAATAAATGCTATAAAAAAATATGAAATAGCAGACATAGAGTCACTTGAAAAATATAAGAATTCATTTGATTTAGTTTTATGCCACAATGTAATTTATCATTCTGAAGATAAAGACAACGCTTTAGCTAATCTTAAAGATTGTCTTAATGATGATGAAAAATCATTTTGTAGTATAACAACTAATAGTGAGAAACATATGTTAAATGTTTATGAAATAGGTAGAAAGCTAGATCAAAACTTTCCAACAGATAGAATTATAGACTCATTTACAGAAGAAGTTGCAGATAAGATGCTTCCTAAATACTTTAAATATGAAAAAAAAATTGAAGAAGAAGAATTAAGAGTTAACGATTGGTCTATATTAATGGGTTTTGTTGCATCTGGTGTGGAGCCAAGAGGAATAAAATTAATAGATAGTTTTTATGATGATTATAAAAAAATTTATGAAGATGAAATTCAAAAAAAAGGATATTTTAGCATTATAAAAAGATCACCATTATATATTTGTAAAAAATGAAATATATAAAATGATTTTATGGATAACAGGAATCTCTGGGTCAGGCAAAACAACTCTCGGTAAATATTTTTATAAGCAATTTATAAAAAAATATAAAAATACAATATTTTTAGATGGAGATGATTTTAGATCATTATTTGGAAATGATTTAAAATATACAATTAAAGACAGAGACATAAACGCATTAAGAATGACATCTTTTGTTAAATATATTTCACAACAAAAAATAAATTTAATTATAAGTGCAAATATAACTTCTGAAAAATATAGAAGATGGTGCAGAAAAAATTTAAAAAAATTTAATCAAATATATATAAGAGCTTCAATTGATCAACTAATGAAAAGAGACTATAAGAGTTTATACCGCAAGGCCATAAAAGGAAAAATTAAAAATGTCGTTGGGGTAGATTTGCCTTTTAATGAACCCAAATGTATTGATTTATATTTGGATAATAATGGGTCTAAGAAAAGTTTTTTATTGAAAACGAGATTGATTAATAGGTATTTAAAAGAAAAAAAAATTAAAATTTATTAATTTTAACATATATTCGTTTTATAAATTATGTTTATAAATAAAGCACAAAACTTAGAATACCTAAATTCATTTAAAATAAAAAATATAGAAATCCCAAAATTTATTTTTTTTAATGTTGAAGATTGGAAAAAAAATAGAGAAAAATTAATTTTACAAATTAAAAAAGAATTAAATAAAAAAATATGTATAAGATCCTCATTTTATAAAGAAGATAATGCAAAATCTTCTCTGGCTGGAAAATTTGATAGCTTTATAAATATTGAAAATAATAATAAAAATATTATTAACTCAGTTGAAAATCTAATTGTTCAATATAAAGGTTTTGATTCAAAAAAAAAATTTTTTTTAAAAAATTATTTTATAATTCAAAATTATATAAGATCATCAATATGTAGTGGAGTTATAACAAATTATGCATTAGGTGATGGCGCGCCATATTACTCAATAAATTATAACGACTTATCAAATTCAACATTATCAGTTACAGCAGGTGATAAAGATAGCTTTAGAGTGCTACATATTTCAAGGAATTCAAAAGAAAATATTAGATCACAAAAATTTAAAAAAATTATAGATGCAATTAAAAAAATAGAAAAAATTTATAATTTTAAACCTTTAGATATCGAATTTGCTATAGGAAAAAATCTTAAAGTCTATATTTTGCAAATAAGGCCAATATCAACAACATTTAAATGGAAAGTAATAGATGAAAACAGATTTCAGTTATTGCTAAATAAAAGTGAAAAAAAATATCAAAAGATAAAAAAAAAAAATATACAATATGGAAAGAAAGCTATCTTTGGGCTAATGCCAGACTGGAATCCTGCTGAAATAATAGGTTTCCAGCCAAATTTATTTTCATACTCGCTATATAAATTTTTAGTTACAGATAAAATCTGGGCAATTGCAAGAGATGAAATGGGTTATAAAAAATTAAAAAAACCTAAACTAGTATATTCATTTACTGGCAAACCATTTGTTGATTTAAGAATGTCATTTAATTCATTATTACCAAAATTATTAAATAAGAAGTTAGAAAAAAAAATAATTACTTTTTGGATTGATGAAATAATAAAAAAACCATATTTCCATGATAAAATTGAATTTGAGATAACTGATAATTGTTTTTACTTTGGATTAAAAAATAAAATATCTAAAAAATATAATTTTTTAAAAAAGAAAGAAAAAAAAATATTTTATGACTCATTAAAAAGCCTAACAAATAAAATTTTAAAAGAATATAGAGATAATTTTTTAGAAATGAATAAAAAAATTATAGATTTAGAAAAATTTAGAGTTCAAATAATAAAAAACTTTTTAATAAAAGATAAAAGTGAAATAAAATTTTCAAAAAAATTATTGACCAAATGTAAAAAACAAGGTGTAATTCCTTTCGCAAAACAGGCAAGAAATGCATTTATTTCAAAAAAAATACTTATTTCGTTAGTAGATAGTAAAGTATTAAGCAAAAAGAGTTATTTTAACATCTTGAAGAAACTTGAAACTATTTCTCACGATTATATTTTGGACCAAAAAAATTTAGATCTTAACAAAATTAAAAGAAGAAAATTTACAAAAAAATATTTCCATTTAAGACCTAATAGTTATGATATTTCAAATAAAAGATATGATGAAAAAATATTATCCAACGAAATGGATCATAATGAAATAAATAGACTACTTAATTTTGATATTAAAAAAATTGATAACATCATAACAAAAAAAGAATACACAAAAATTAATACTTTACTAAAAAAAAATAAAATAGAAACAGATGTAAGTAATTTATTAAATTTTTGTATTAGTTCTCTAAAGCTGAGAGAGAATTATAAATTTATGTTTACAAGAACACTTAGTGATGGAATTCAATTATTAAGAAATTTTTCTAATAAAGAAAAAATCAGTGATCACATTTCAAACACTACCATAAAATCTATTTATCAAATTAAAGAAAAAAAGGATATTTCAAAAATTAAAAAAAGATCATTTAATAATATAAAAATAAGTGAATATTATAATTATGTAAAATTGCCCTATCTAATCGTATCCAATAATGATTTTTTTGTTTCATCTATATTGTTGTCTAAACCAAATTTTATATCTGATAAAAATGTAACTGGTAAATTAATATTTTTAGATGGTAAATCAAAAAGCATTAATCTAAAAAATAAAATTGCAGTGATTGAAAATGCTGACCCAGGATTTGATTGGATTTTTTCAAAAAAAATAAAAGGATTAATAACTAAATTTGGAGGTGTTAATTCTCATATGTCAATTAGATGTGAAGAGCTTAATATACCTGCAATTATTGGTTTTGGAGACGACAATTTTTCAAAACTAGAAGATAACAGTATAGTTAATATAGACTGCAAGCTACAAAAAATAAATATTGGAGAACTTAAAGATTAATGTTTGAAATTGGTATTACATCTAACATAAAAAAATACTATAAGGGATACATAGATTTTATCGATCATTACTGGCTAGATTATTTTGAAAAAAGTAATATTAAATATTATCTAATTCCAAATAAAAAAAAATCGTCAATAAAAGCACTTAATAAAATAAAACTACTTATCATCCCTGGTGGTAATGATGTTTCCAATACTTTAAATACTTCAAAAATTAGAAATAATATTGAAATGAGATTAATTAAGATTTGCTTGAAGAAAAAGATTCCAATTCTTGGAATTTGCAGAGGTGCACAACTATTCGCTAAGTACAAGAAATTAAAAATTACTAAATGTGCTGGCCATATGAGAACTAAACACCCAGTTTTTTTTGACAAAAAATTTTTAAATTACAAAAAAAAAGAAGTTGTTAATAGTTTTCATAATTACTGCATTACTCCAAATAAGAGAAATAACTTAGTCTATTTAGCTTATGATAAAGATAGGAAAAGCGAAATGTTTGTTTATAAAAAAAGGAATATTTTTATTATGTGGCATCCTGAAAGAAATAATAATTTTAAAGAAATTAATAAAATAATAAAATATATTAAAACTAAATTCCTATGAAAACAATTTTGATAATGCCTGTTAAGTTTAAATCATCAAGGTTGAAAAACAAAAATATTTTACCCATTAAAAATCTTCCAATGTTTGTTTATTCACTTTTTAATGTGATAAATTCTAAAAAAATTAATAAGTTTTATGTTTCTACAGAAAGTGAAAAAATCATTAATATTTGCAAACAATATAAAATAAATTATATAAAGAGACCATATTACTTATCTAAAGATAACACAGAGAAACAAGAAGTGATAGTCCACGCACTTAAGTATTTAGCAAATAAAAAAATAAAACCAAAAACTGTTATTTCATACCAAGCAAACTCACCCGAAACAAAACTTAAAGATTTAAATTCTGCGTTAGATTTTTTTAATAAAAAGTTATTTCCAAATTATCCTGTAAAAGAACTTTTTTCTATGGGCAAAGATAATGTTCAAAATGCAGCATTCAGAATAATGACTTATAAGGCTGCATTTCAAAAAACATTAAGTACAAAAATAGGAATCTTTTTTACTGACTCAACAGATATACATACTGTAAAAGAATATCAAAAAATTAAAAAAAAATTAGATAAAAAAAAATAATTAAAGATAGGATCTTAAATGGCTAAATTAATCGCAGAACTTTGTCAAAATCATAACGGAGATATTAATATACTTGAGGATATGGTTGCAGCAGCAGCAGAATCAGGAGCTGATTATGCCAAAATACAATCAATAGACTCTGATGAATTATCATTTAGAGAAAGATTTGAAAATGGATTAAATGAAGGTGGCAGAATCAAAGTGATCAAAAGACCTTTTAAAAATGAATATGAAAGATTAAAAAAACTAGATTTAAATGAAAATACTCAAATTAATTTCCATAATTTATGTAAAAAATACAAAATAGAACCAATGACCACAATCTTTACAAGAAGCAAAATAGATTTAATTAACCAGATGAGACTAAAGTGCGTAAAAATTTCAAGTTTCGATTGCGCTTCATTTAAACTTATAGATGAACTGAAAAAAGTTAATGCTGATGAATTTATAATATCAACAGGAGGAACATTTGATAGAGAAATCAAAAAAACAGCCGAAATAATGAAAAAAAATAGTTTAAATTTTTCGTTGCTTCATTGTATTTCAATTTATCCCACAACAATTGAAGTAGCAAATTTAAATAGAATAAATTATCTTAAAAATTTTACAGCCAAAGTTGGTATTAGCGATCATTCAAATCCTGAAATTTATAAGTACAAGATCATTGCTGGCTCATTACTCCTAGGTGCAGAAATAGTAGAAAAACATTTTACAATTTTACCAAAAAATAAAACAAAGGATGGCGTAGTGTCCGCTAATCCAAGTCAATTAAAAGAAATTTCAAAACTATGCAAACTAAATAAAAGTGATATTTCAAATTATGTTAAAGAAAATGTTACTGAAATTGAGGAAATGAAAGGAAATTTTACAAGAGAGTTGTCAGAAGAAGAGTTATTAAATAGAGATTATTACCAAGGCAGGTTTGCTTCTAAAGTCAATGGAAAAACAATTTTCAATTGGGAATATACAGAAATATAAAATTATAAAAAATGAAAACTATAATTTTATGTGCTGGAAAAGGAAGAAGGATGTTAATTGATTATCCAAAATCACTTCTTAAAATAAATACTAAACATTCAATCTTAAAGAATATTTATAAAAATTTTATAAAACAAGGAATAAAAAATAAAGATATAGTTTTTGCAACAGGTTATAAACCAGGATTAATAAAAAAAGAAATTGGTAATAAACCAAATTTTATTCAAAATAAAAAATATGCTTCTACAAATATGGTTTACACATTAATGAACTCTGTAAAAAAGATCAATGATGATATAATAATTACATATTCAGATATTGTTTATGATTTTAAAAATATTAATAAAATTATAAATAATAAAAATAAGTTTGTCACTTTTATAGATAAGAAATGGAAAACACTTTGGAAAAAAAAAAATAAAATAAAAACAGATTCTGAAACACTAAAAATTAAAAAAAATAGAATCATAGAATTAGGAAAAAAAACAAAAAATATTAATTCTGTCCAAGCAAGATATGTTGGTTTAACAAAAATTTCAAAATCTAATCTAAAAGAAATTAAAAAAATATATTTTACAAATCTAAAAATTAACCCTAAAAAATTTTTAAAAATTGATATGACTAATTTTTTCAATTTTTTGATACAAAAAAAAATTAAATTAAATTATTTACAAATTATTGGTAGATGGGATGAATTTGATGATGATGGAGATTATAAAAATTATTTTTAAATATGATAAAAAAAATTATTCAAAGTCTAATTAATTTGTTTGGTTTTAAAATAATTAAAATTAAAGAAAAAAAATTTAGAGAATTTGACCAAATATTAAAAAAGGTATTAAAAAAAAATAAAAATATAATATTTGATGTCGGAGCTAATAAAGGGCAATCACTAGATAGGTTTGATCAATTGTTCAATAATACAATTTTTTATTCCTTTGAACCAAGTTTTGAGGCTTTTAAGATATTAAAATCAAAATATGGAAATTCAAATAATATTAAATTATTTAATACTGCATTGGGTTTAGAAAAGAAAAGAAAAGTATTTTACGAATATAAAAATAACGAACTTAGTAGTTTTATTAAAATTAAAAAAAAATTTGAAGAAAAAAGGAAAAACATATTTGTTGAGGTAGAAACTATTGATTCAGTTTTTAAAAAAAATTGTCTGAAAAAAATTAACCTTTTAAAAATTGATACCCAAGGATATGAAGAGCTAATTTTAAAAGGTGCAAAAAAATTAATTGCTAAACAAAAAATTGATTTAATAGAATTAGAAATGATACTTGGAGATTATTACGAAAAGTCCAGTTCATTTAAAAAAATAGAAGATACTCTTGTTTCTGGCGGCTATAAGCTTTTAGCTTTAGATAGACGTTTAAATATTTTTGAAAACAAACATTTCTATTTTAATGCATTGTATGCAAGTCAAAATATTTATAAAAATTTATTTAATTAAACCAGTAATCAGGAAGAGATATATCTTCATATTTTAACTTATTTTTAGAATCTAGTTTGTGAGGTATGCTGCATTGACCCTCGGATTTATTGGCCAATATTTTATTTAAATAGGTAACCTCCAACACAGAAGGAACTTTAAACTTTCCAACATTATGAATACCACAGCAATTATTTGGGTGTATATGAACTGTTAAAAAATTTTTAAGTATTTTATTTTTTACTGCTTTTAGTTTTAAAAAAAAACTTTCCTCACTTATCATTTCTAAACCGTGAAATTCTATTATTAGTATTTTAAACTTCTTTAACAAATTTTCTTCAATAGAATTTATGACTTCATATTCTGATTTCTCAATGTCTAATTTTAAAATAGATTTTTCTAAATCACATTCATTAATAAAACTTTTTAACCATGAATTAACATTTATTCTTTCTGTATCATTATAACTTGCTAAAAATTTTTTTTTAAAATCAAAATTATTTAAGTCTTTGGGTTCTTTAACATTATAATCAGCAAGAAAAGATTTGATCCCCAATTTTTCTAATTGGAACTCAAATTCATTTGTATGACCAACGCCCCCTGAAAAACAGTACTTAATCTCATTAATTATATCTGGAATTAAATAACCCCCATCATTTTTATCGCCAATCCGAATAAGATCAAATTCTGTTTTAGTCGGCTTAAATAATTTTATAAGATTTAAAATTTTTTCATCACTTATTTGTCTATACGCTTTAGCACCAAGAAAATTTATAATAAGATTTAATATTTCTAATTTCGAATACATTTTTTTAAATAAATTTATATATTAGTTAATTGAAATAAATTTTTTATTTTTAGAAAGCACTATGAAATAGTTTAATAAAATTTCAATTATAATTAATTATACATTTTGTTTATTATATAATCTAATGTTTATTTCTTATATAAAATGCTTAAAAATTAAGAATATATTTTTAAACCTCATTTAATTAACTTTTTTAAAAGAATGCTATCAAAATATAAAAGATTTTTTATATCTTTGCATAGATATTTTAATTTGAAAAAATTAAAACTCCTAAAATTTATAATCTTCAAATTCGTATTCTTAATTAAAAATTTCATACTAGACCTATTGTATAAATTCAAATGTTCTAGTGGATGAGCTGCATCTTTTTGAGGATGATAATTTTTTTTAAGTTTATTTTTAAAACCAAAAGCTGATGGAAAATTTAATAAAATATAACCACCTGTATTTAATGATAAATTTAGCAATTCAAGAGTTTCTTTTGGATTGTTTATATGTTCAAAAGTTTGATCTGAATAAATAAGATCATATTTATCATAATTTTTTTCTATATTACTAATAACTTTGAGGCCTTTGTTTTTCATATAATCAATTCTTTTTTTTGATAGTTCTAAACAACTTATTTTAAAGCCAGCTTTTTTTGCCTCTGTCGACCAAAATCCCCAACCGGCTCCAAATTCTAAAACATTAATATTTTTAAAATCAAATATTTTTTTAATTAAATTTAACTCATTGTGATATTTTTTTTTTATATTATCAATATTGTTTTCTTTTTTTTTTAAACTTTCATCTGGAGAAATATATTTTTCATAGAGTTCTTGTGAAAAACTTTCGTCAGGAATAAATTTTTGGAAAATAAACTTACAAATATTACATTCGATTAATTCATAGTCATATTCAGATATTAAATTTAATGGTAATCTATTTTTATAATAAATTTTTAAAAAATTTCTAAGTTTTGAATCTTGATATGACAATTTATAAATTAATTGTGTAGAAAAACTTTTACAAATTGGACAATTATTTCTTGCAATTAGTTTCATTTTTGTTCAATTTTGAATGCATTTTTAATTAAGTTTAAACATTGTTTAATAGAAATAGATCTTTTTTTATTTTTGGCAAATTTCATTGAATAGTTTAATAAAATGACAAATATAATTGATAATACATTTTGTTCATTTTTTAATCGGATATTTATTTCTTCATTAAATTGATCAAAAAAATCAATAGTACTTGAATAAGATCCTCCATCTTTTGTAAAATATCCGATTAATTCATTTTTTTTAGTCGCCATACCTTTAAATTTATTTTTTATTAATCTGAAAAATAAGTCATGATCTGCAGATAATTTAAAGTTAACATTATACAAGCCTAGCTTTTTTTGAACTCTACTTGAAATAAAGAAACCACTTGAATGACTGGGATAAAAATCAAATGACCAATATATTTTATTTTTTTTGAAACCAGATTTTAATATTTTTTTTTGAACTGTTCCAAATATAAAATCTAATTTTTCATGCTTAGTAAAATAACTTTTTATTGTAGATAAAGCATTAGAGTTATATAAATCACCTGAATTAATAATTCCCAAGTATTTACCTGATGAATATTTTATCCCTTTATTCATAGCGTCATATATTCCAAAGTCTTTATCTGAAATCCAAAGATCTATATGATTATCGTATTTTTTAATTATATCTAAAGTTCCATCAGTAGAACCACCATCAATCAAAATATATTCAACATCTATACCTTGGTTGATTACTGATTTTATGGTTTCTTCTATAAAATTAACATTGTTTAAAACAACTGTAATGATCGAAAAAAAGTAATCTTTACGATTATACTTATCTTTAGTTCTTTTCCCTCCACTTAAAATCTTATTATCAGGAAGGTATAAATTTTGATAGTTTAGTTCTTTATTTTGCCTTAAAAGCATTTTAAATATTTATCATTTTAATGAATATTAAACACAAAAAAATTACATATATTGCAGAGATTAATCTAAAATCAAAATCTGCTTATAAACATCAGGTCCTTAAAATGTGCGATGAGTTTTCTAAAAAGGGTTTTAAGACCAATTTGTATATAATTAATTCAAGCAACATATCTTTTCAAAATTTGAAAAAAAATCATATACTAAAAAATAATTTCAAAATAATTCAAGTTTTTAAAAACGTAGACAATTTAAATTTTTTTCTAAGATTTATTTTCGCTATAAAAATTTTTTTTATTTTAAAAAATAAAGACGAGTTATTTTATAGTAGAAGCATTTTATCAAGCTTTATTTTTTCTATTTTAGGATTAAAAAATATTTTAGAGGTTCATCAGCCAACTTCTGGTTTCACAAAATTTATATTTTATTTATTCAGAAAAAAAATAATAGATAAAATTAAATTTGTTTTTATAAATAAAAGTTTAAATAGACACTTTTTACTTAAAAAAAAAAGTTTTTTAATTTCCGACGATGGGGTTGATTTAAAAGATTTTAATTTTCAGAGTAAGATTAAATTTAAAAATACATGTGTTTATACGGGTAGTTTATTTGAAGGAAAAGGAATTGAATTAATTAAAAAGATTGCGGTCAAAATTAAAAATTTTGATTTTTACGTATATGGAGACTTAAAAACAGCTTCACACAAAACCATTAATGAATGTAGAAAAATTAAAAATATTAAACTTCTTGGTCATATTACGTATAATAAAATTCCTAAAATTTTAAAATCCCATAAAATAATATTAATGCCATACTCAAAAGTGGTTTTTGGAAATCACAAATTTGCAAATCTATCCAATTACATGTCACCCTTAAAATTGTTTGATTATTTAGCAGCCGGACGAGTTATTATCGCTTCAAAAAATAATAGTTATGCCCATATTTTAAAAAATAATAAAAATGCCATTTTATGTAATTCTTCAAGGGTAAATGAATGGATAAATGCTATCAATAAGATTTCATCGACTAAATATGACTTTAAAAAACTTCAAAAAAATTCCATAAAAACTGCAAATTTTTTTTCGTGGCATATTAGGGTTAACAATATTGTTAAATTTATCAATAAAAATTTTATTTAAACTTTATTATTATGAACTATAAGAAATTAAAATGAATATTTTAATCACTGGAGCAGCCGGATTCATAGGATTTTCTCTTTGTAAGAAGTTTTTGAAAAATACAGATCTAGTTATTTATGGAGTTGATAATATTGATAATTATTATTCAGTAGTTCTGAAAAAAAAAAGAATAAAAGAGCTAAAAAAATATAAAAATTTCAACTTTTTAAAAATTGATTTAAAAAATACAAAAACATTTAAACTTTTAAATAAAAAAAAATTTAAATTTATTTTTCATTTAGCTGCTCAACCTGGAGTAAGATTTTCTGTCGCAGATCCTAAAAGATATATAGATGAAAATATAGTCGCTTTTACCAAAGTTTTAGAATTTTCAAGATTGCAAAAATGTTTATGCACATTCTATGCATCATCGAGTTCAGTTTATGGTGATAGTAAAAAATTTCCATTAAAAGAAGAA
>Ga0315334_10002221_pt1 | contig 12112 bp, 6 predicted proteins | sample M150034915metaG_FD_205555 | JGI IMG/M metagenome (GOLD analysis project Ga0315334, IMG submission 205555) | Ammonia-oxidizing marine archaeal communities from Monterey Bay, California, United States - M1 500m 34915 | ecosystem: Environmental > Aquatic > Marine > Intertidal zone | place: USA... | reverse complement strand
GAACTTGCAATTCAAAGCGTGCCGATTGCAGGCCTTTTCCAGTATCGCTGTCATGCCGATACCCAATTCCTACAAAGGGTCCGACTGACGCGCTGATGGAATCAAATCCGTCGAGCTTGGCGGCATTGTCATCCGCCACTATTCCAGTGATGGTCTTGATGTCGATGCCGTTCATCGATACCCGTTTGGGTCCGGTCCAGATTAGAATCTGGTTGTCGGCCAGCAGTCGTTCACGGAGTGAATCGAATGAGACTTCCTGCACACTTGTGCCAGCTTTGACCGATTGCACAGCTGCGGTCGCGGCTGTCTGTGCCAACGCCATGAAGACGGGCTCCATGCGGATTGAGCCAAACGCGATGTGTGAGGCGCTTAGGCAAACCGGAACTAGCAGGTTTGTGCATTCTTTTGCATTGGGAATCAGCGAGCCGTAGTCAATCGGAAATGGAGAAAATCCGCCCACCTGCACGTCTCCTTCGTTGCGGACGTTACCGTTTTTGTCCACATGGCGTTGAACATGGTGTGAGTCCATCGTGTACGCTGCAAGGCCAATGGGATGCGGCGCAGTTGCTTTCCCCTGGCAGTTGTTCTGGGTCATTACATAATTGCCCACCATCCGACGGGCCTCGCGGATGTACAGTTGGTGCTGCCAGCCATCTGAACGTTCAAACTCGTCCCGGCACGGACCCCACTGGGATACTTGCTGTCGCATTGACTCGGGTACGCGAGGGTGATTCGCAAGCGTCCACATCAACCCTTGTTGGTAATCACGGTGCTGGCGAACGATCGACTCTCGTTCGGCATAGGTTGCTTCAGGATACAGATAACTCTGCCCGATATAGTCAGTTGAAAAACCTCGGTTGTTGTTGATGTCCGTTTTTCGATTTGGCATCAGAGAAAAAGACCAGGGAAGCACTTTAGCGCCCGATTCGAAATTGCGAAACAGCAACTCATACTGTGCCGGGTCGTAGGCATTTGGTTTGATGAAATCGAGCCGATTTGCCGGTTGATCCGTCAGGCACATGCGGAAACAGAACGCTTGCACGCGGTGATCGCCATCGCCTTCGACGCCGGGCCCATCGGCGGCGATACCCGCAAGCAGTCCGCTGTCTGGGTTGCCCGGAACAATGTAGGGATCGACACTGGCGTGGAACTGATGATGAATTGCGCGGCCTGTCTGCACGCCATTCAGCGTTTCGTCGTAAAGACTGTTGGGCTCTCGCCCAACGGTGTAAGAAACACCGGCACCTGCCAAGAGGTCGCCTTCATAGGTGGCGTCGATGAAGCATCGACCGCGATAATGCTTTTGATCTTCTGTCACGATCGCGGTGATGCGAGTGTTGTCCATCAACACGCCCCGCACCCGCGACGAGTTTGGTTTCAGGCGAGTGCGGTCAAGTCTGGCCTGATGAACAACCCTAATGTCATGCTCAGCGACAAGTGCACGCATTATTTTCAGAGCGGTTGACGGCTCAAACGTCCACATTGTGTCCTCGTCAACAGACGTTCGGCTTTGTCCGCCACTGCGATAGGATTCGGGCCGTTCCCATTGCCAGTTGCTTGGTACGTCATAGTGCTTGCGTATTCGTTGGTAGAACTCACGCGAAATGCCTCCAATCGCTGACTTGTTGCCGATGTCGGTTTGGCCCAGACCGCCCGTTGTCAAACCACCAATTCGATTGCCAGGCTCCAATACGATCACAGATCCACCCATCCGTTTCACTTGCACCGCGGCTACGATGCCTGCCGAAGTCCCGCCATAAACGACTACGTCATAAATGCGTTGATCTTGCTCGCTGCCTTTCGCGGTTGGGCAGAAGAAAAACAAAGTTGCTAGCAGGATCATTGGCATGGAACTGCCATCGCGGCGTATCGTCAGCATGATGTATTTCTGTGAAAAAATGAGCGAGCCAAATTAACGGAGACTTTGATTGTGACGGAAACGAGTGATTTGCTTGTTGTAGGCTGCAGCACGCCATCCTTTTGCGTTTCAACCGAGCCTTGGTTTGCCAAATGTTCAAACGACGGTTCACGACCCATTTGAAAATGACTTGGTCGTACGCCGCGATGGATGTCACAGTGAGAGAACAGTATGGGCGGGACAAGGGGTCAGGTTTACGGCAATGACGAACGTTGCAGCAGAAACACAGTTTCTAAGACTGACGCGACCTTGCAAACATACCGAGCCCAAGTAAGGCAAGTGCGATGATGTTGAGCGTGGCGTAGACAATTCCGTAGGCTTGTTGAATCGTGGCTGTTAACGTCACCGATATATCTGAGTTTTGGAATATTTCGGGAAGGACGAGATGGCGAAAAAGCAAACCAACGGCGGTGAGGACAAAAAGCAACACTGAGCCAACGATCGTCAATGTCGCTCCCGGTTCCTTTCCGAGTCGTGTGAAGGCAGCAGTTGCGAGTCCCGCAGTTACGCAAAAGGCGACGGCAGCTAGAACATAGTTGAGGACTGTAAATATCACTGTGTATTCGGTCATTATCTATCGTTGTTTAGGGAACGAGCTGGTTATGCGACGCTGGCAGCAGCAAGATGGAATGGGACGAATTTGCCAAATGTAGCAGTGCTTTTGTTTTCTGCTTTTTATGGCAGCGCAGTTGTGGTCATGTTAGCGGTTTCCGCGAGAAAATTGATGGTTTTCAACGTTGCACGATTGTGCTCGTGCTTGTACGGTTTTGCGGTTCCAATTTTCGTCGAGATCCGCACACCACGCTGTGACCACGACTCGATTCCGCTGCCAGAAAGTCAGTGTGGCTATAATTCGTTGGAAAAGTAATACGCTGGGTTGGGCATTTTCCGTAGAGGTTGAGTTTTATTGAATATGAACTGTCGGACGCCATGCATTATACGCAAGTTTTGACTCGCACGAGTGATGTAAATAGCGTAAACACTCGCGGATAACGGCGCTGGGGCGCCGGTTGCGACTGGGTAAGCAAGTTTTTGTGCAGAAGCACGGGTCGCTTTTGATATGATAAGCATGCTCAGGATTGCAAAGCGTGTGCGTTAATCGGTCATGTGTCGTGTTTTAGACTGTCACGGTACACACCCCAATGTTTTCCGAGTCACAAACATTCTTGGACTCCAGTGAAAGCTAGATGCAGAGCAACCGGAGTTTTCAGATCGTTGTGATCCCCCCGCTGATTTCCGACGTGTTTTTTGTTACTGCAAATAAACGAGAGGCTAACCATGACCAATCGCCGCAATTTCCTTCAGGCAGGAATGTTAGGTGCTGGTACCGGTGCTGTTGGCGTGACGCGTCAATTGTTTGCGAGCGCGGCAGATGGTAAGCAACCGAAACGGTTCATTTTTATGCACAAGGGCAATGGCCTACTGCCCAGCACCTTGGCACCCCCGAGCCTGAGCCAGGAAGATGCCGAGAAAGAGAAACGAAAGGAAGCGTTTAGTGTTGATCTTGCCGGCCACGATTTGCCGAACTGGATGCAGTCTCTGGATGACCACAAAGAAAGTCTTACCATCTTGCAGGGTCTGTCTGGAAAAATGTGTACGACTGGGCACCACACTTGGCAGTCGTCGCTCGGTGTCTACAAAGCAAACGAGCGTCTGAGTTCGATAAAGTGGGCAACGGTCGACTTTGAGCTTGCACGTCTGTTCCCTTCGCCATTTGAGCATATTGAACTTGCGTGTTTCCCAACTGGAGGCGGCAATTCACGTGGCAATATCAATGGGATCGAAAAGGGGTTTTCCGCGCGGGGGCCACAACAGCCCAACTATGCGTTCGGGTCGCCGAAAATCGCCATGCGAGAGCTGTTCAAGTCGGTTTCAAGCAGTGAGAGTGCAAAGACCCAATACCAGCTCAATCGTCTCGTACTTGAGTTTGCCGCAAAACAACAGTTAGGGCTTACCGGAGAGCTGACCGGGTTAGAGCGTGCCAAGGTCATGAACTACGCCAACTCGATTGAGGACATTCGTAAAAGGAATCGAAAAGTCGATGAGATGTCAGATTCGATTCGCAGATGCGTACCCACCCTCGACTCAAAGTATTTTGCCGACGATGTAAGCACCGTTGATCGCCAGATCGGTTTCTCTGAAATACTGTTGGCCACCCTGATGTCGGGAATGGTAAATGTGGTCACGTTCACTGTCGATGAACTGGGTACGCCTTACACGGGAGTAGCCGACGTCGAGAATGAAACGATCAATCTGCATGATGTCGGCCATGGCAAACCGGTGGGGCGATTCCAAGCTGAGGAAGTGCGAGAGAAGGTTCGGCATCATCACATGGATCTGATCAATACCATCGTCAGCCGTTTGAAAGCGGTTCCCGAAGGTGACGGCAATATGTTTGACAATACCATGCTGTTGTATTTTCCGGACAATGGTGAAACGCACCACAGTCATGGTACCGAGTGGCCATTTATCGTTTTGGCAGGACGTAATTCAAAGCTGGATGTTGCTGGAAAGTATGTACGGCTTCCACCGTGGGGGAAATCCGGGCATAAGACGTTGGGTAACTGGTACACCACGATTCTTAACGCCTACGGGAGCCCGATTCCGCACTACGGTGATTTTGATATTACGCTTGAGGCAGATCAGTCAGGTCCCATCCGTCAGTTTCTCGGCTAAACATCCAGATTGGACGAAGTCTTTTCTGTAAGTCATTCAGGCGGCAGCAGGGACGGACAAAAAATGCGACTATCGAAAACAGGTGTCGTTTGGTGCAAGGCGGAGCGATCCGATGGGTTCGCCGGTTGCAGTTGTTGTTTTGGTGAGTGACAAAGGTTTGTTTATGAATTGTGATGACAAAGTAGCAGGCAGTGGGTGTTTCACTCGTCGCTTTGTTTCCTCGCCTTTGCTGGTTGCACTTGCCGGGCTTACTTTCTTAAGTACAAGCGTCCGAGCCGCTGAGCCTGTCGACTTCAATCGCGACATTCGTGTATTGTTGTCGGATAACTGTTTTGCCTGCCACGGCTTTGATGCGGCAGCACGAAGTACCGACCTGCGCCTCGACACGCGTGAGGGGGCGACGGCGGATCTGGGAGGCTATTCAGCTCTGGTGCCAGGTGATGCAAACAACAGCAGACTATTAATGCGGATCATGTCGACTGATGATTCCATGCGTATGCCGCCTGGTGATGCACACAAAAAGCCACTGAGTTCAGAAGCGGTTGAGTTGATTCGGCGGTGGATCGACGAGGGTGCTGTGTGGGGAAAGCATTGGTCGTTTCAACCACCTGTTGCGGCCACGATCCCTGCTGATGGTACTCACCCGATCGATCATTTTGTTAACAGAAGGTTGTTGGCGAAGGACAGGCAATTGTCGCCCAGAGCTGCTACGCACACTCTTGCCCGTCGCATTGCGTTTGATTTGACCGGTCTGCCACCCACTGCTGCTGATGTGGCGGCCCTGGCCGAGCAACCAACGCCGGCAGAGTGGTCGCGTTGGATAAAAGGGTTATTGGATTCTCCGCACTTCGGTGAACGGATGGCAATGTGGTGGCTTGACGGTGCACGCTACAGTGACACCGATGGGTTTCAAGCGGATGCAACACGGCAGAATTGGCCGTGGCGTGATTGGGTTGTTGCAGCTTTCAATCGAAATATGCCATTTGATGATTTCACAATCGAGCAATTCGCTGGTGATTTGTTGCCCGACGCCAGTGATGAACAGCGTCTTGCGACCTGTTTTCATCGGAACCATATGCACAATGGCGAGGGCGGTCGGGACCCTGCTGAGTCGCGGGTCGATTATGTTCTGGATCGAACCAATACAATGGGGACGCTGTGGTTGGGACTGACGTTAGGTTGCACACAATGCCACGATCATAAGTTTGACCCGATCTCACAGCAGGCCTACTACAGCTTGACCGCCTATTTCAACAGTATTGATGAGGATGGTAAAGCCGGTGGCGGCGCTAAGCCGTTTCTCAAATACCGGTCACCACTTGCCAAACAAGTGGTTGATGAAGCTGCGTTGGTACTCGTCGAAATGAAGAAACGGCTGGATGCGGTCATAACACAAGCCGAGCCTGAGTTTGCAATTAAGCTCGATGACATGATCGCTGCTGCGAGGGATTCATTCCAGCCTTGGACGATTGTTCTACCAGCTGCGCTTCGGTCCACTGAGGGTACGGTGTTGTCGGCTGATGGCAACGGAATGGTAACCTCCAACGACAGCGGCAAGGTGCAGGACGATTTCATTGTCGAGGTGCCATCTGATGCGATTGATCGAATCTCCGGAATCCGACTGGAAGTATTCGCCGATCCAGAACAGCAGGATGGAAAGTATTCGTACGCGAGTACTGGTGAGTTCATCTTGACCAACGCTAAGTTGCAGTTGCGCAGTCGGGACAACGCTTCGGTAACAGATGTTTCCCTCATTAGAGCTACGGCCAGTATTGAGGGAAAAGGTGAGGATACGAAGTATGGCAGGGCGTCGGGAACTTTAGACGATGATCCGCGGACAGGCTGGACGACTCGAACCAAGCCCGTTGATCCGGTTCAAGTGATCGTGTTCGAACTTGCTGAGCCACTCGTGCTCACCAGTGACTCAACACTTGATGTGGTGCTGATGCAGCGGTCGTTGGCGCCCCGTGAATTAATCGGGCGGTTCCGACTCAGCGTCACGAACCAGCGAGGTCAAGCAGTCAGGTCGCTGGGGCCAATGCCGATGGAACGCTTAGCCCAACTGGTTGTAGAACGCGAAGCCGCTGATCCTGAAAATATATACACGGTGGCCGATTTGCCAGGCGATCTTCGGCGACAGTTGCTAGATCAATTTCTCAGTGATTTTAGTCCCTGGGAAATGGCTTCACAGCAGCACGGAAAAGCGTCACGACAAGTCAATGATGCGAACGGGGCCGCGGGTGATATGAACGTCACGGTGTTATCGGAGCGGGCAGAGGCGAGGAAGACGCATGTTTTAGTACGAGGGGTCTGGGACCAGCATGGTGAAGAAGTGCGGCCTGCAGTGCTGTCCGCCGTCTTGCCGGCGCCGCCCGAGAGTGTCCGGTCCCGACTTGAGTTGGCAAAGTGGATTGTTTCCAGACAGAATCCATTGACTGCTCGGGTAATTGTCAACCACGTTTGGCAGCTGTTCTTTGGTTCCGGTTTGGTTCGAACGCCTAATGATTTTGGATCACAGGGTGAAATGCCAACGCATCCCGACCTACTTGATTGGCTTGCGGTTGACTTCATGGAACACGATTGGGATTTCAAACATCTGGTGCGACAGATTGTGACGAGCCGGACTTATCAACAGGATAGTCGGGTTACTGCTGAGCTGCTGATCCATGACCCAGAGAACCGACTGCTGGCACGTGGGGCACGTTTTCGGTTGCCAAGTTGGATGATTCGTGACTCCGCTTTGGCTTCCAGCGGATTGCTGAACCCAGCGGTGGGTGGGCCGCCGATGTTTGCTTATCAGCCCCAAGGTGTCTGGCAGGATCAGTTCATGGGGCGATTCACGTACAAAGCGACGTTAGGGCCTGGTCAGTATCGGCGTACGCTGTACACGTTTTGGCGGCGCAGTAGTTCACCAACGTTTCTGTTCGACTCTGCGATGCGGCGGACGTGCGAAGTGGTCCCCAGACTCACCAATACGCCTTTGCACGCACTGACATTGTTGAACGATGTCACGTCCTTGGAGTCTGCTCGCACTTTGGCCGAGAGAGGCTGGCAGAACAATCCTGAGATGACGGCAGCGTCGCGTATCAAGGCAATGTTTCAGACGGTCCTCAGCAGGGAGCCGACGACGCGCGAGTTCGCTGTTTTGATGCGGGAATACGAAAAGACGCATCGTTATTACGAACAGGACGTCGCGGCTGCATTGGCTGTGACGTCGGTCGGGCAACTTCCGGATGTTGATAACGCAAGGGCGATAGATGTCGCTTCTGAAATGCTGATTGCGAGTTTGATTATGAATCTGGACGAGAGCATCACTCATGAATAATGATCGATCTGAAGAATTTGATTCCCTCGATGTGACACGCCGCTATTTTCTGGGGCGTGGCGCAGGTGTCGGAATCGGCGCGATGGCGTTAAACGCTTTGATGCAGGAATCGACACAGGCCGTGTCGTCGCGACTGAGTGAACAATTGCCCCATTTTGCTCCTCGTGCCAAGCGAGTTATTTTCCTGACTCAATCGGGTGGACCGTCGCAGATCGAATTGTACGATCACAAGCCAGGGTTGATCAAGTTAGCTGGTCAGAAGCTGCCAGATAGCGTTCGCAACGGGCAACGGTTGTCTGGGATGACCAAGGGCAAGCCGCAATTGGTGATGCCCGCGCATTCGGAGTTTCGACAACGAGGGCAATCTGGGGCCACGGTAAGTGATTGGTTGCCACACATTGCAGGCGTGGCGGATGATCTTTGCTTCGTCAAATCGATGGTGACGGATCAGATCAATCACGCGCCAGCGATGACCAAGTTTTTAACGGGGCACCATCTTACTGGACGTCCGAGTATGGGAAGTTGGTTCAGTTACGGTCTCGGGAGCGAGAACCGCGATCTGCCCGACTATTTGGTGCTGTTGTCAAAGATGAAACGTGGCAGTGATCAACCTCTTTATGATCATTATTGGGGTAGTGGGTTTTTGCCGTCTGTTTATCAAGGCGTCAAGTTGCGCAGTGCGAAAGACCCGGTACTGTACCTGAATGATCCCGATGGTCTTCCACGCCACTTACGGAGAGGCATGCTGGATGGGTTGAACGAATTGAATTCGCTCCGTTACCAGCAGACAGGGGATCCGGAAATTGAAACGAGGATCCAGCAGTACGAAATGGCGTATCGGATGCAGGCGAGTGTGCCAGATCTGACGGATGTGAGTGATGAATCCGAGGCGACGTTCCGGATGTACGGACCGGATTCACGACGACCTGGCAGTTATGCCGCCAACTGTATCCTCGCCCGTCGACTCGCTGAACGGGGTGTCAGGTTCATCCAGTTGTTTCATCCCGATTGGGATCATCACAGTCGTTTGCGAAGCTGGTGTACAGCACGCTGTCGCGACACCGATCAGGCTAGCGCGGCGTTGATCCAGGATTTGAAGCAGCGCGGCATGCTCGATGATACGCTTGTGATTTGGGGAGGAGAGTTTGGTCGTAGTGTGGCTGGACAGGGGAAATGGGATAGCCCCGAGGGTGGCCGTGATCATCATCCGTGTTGTTTTACGATCTGGATGGCTGGCGGTGGCGTCCGCCGTGGAGTCAGCTACGGGGCGACGGATGATTACAGCTATAACGCGGTGGTTGACCCTGTGCATGTCCGTGATTTGCACGCCACGGTACTCAATTTGATGGGGATCGAGCACGAAAGATTCAGCTATCGCTCGCAAGGACTCGATTTCCGTCTGACCGGCGTTGAACCGGCTCGGGTCGTTAATGACATCATCGGTTGAACGTTGGTTTGCGGTGACTGCAAGCTTTGGTTGATTCCCGAGAAGGGTCGGCTTTTCAGGAAATCCATTCAGGGATGACCGTGCCACCGACGTCGGTGAGTCGATAGTCTCGGCCCTGAAAACGATGAGTCAATTTCAGGTGGTCCAATCCAAACTGGTGCAGCATGGTGGCATGCAAGTCGTTGACATGAACACGGTCCTGTGTCGCGTGCCAACCGATCTCGTCGGTAGCACCGTAGGTTAAGCCGCCCTTTAGCCCACCACCTGCCATCAGCATGCTGAACGAATAAGGGTGATGATCGCGGCCGGTTCCAACCTCGCGTTTACCGTTGCGGTTTTCGCCCAAAGGTGTTCGACCAAACTCGCTACCCCAGACCACCATGGTTGAATCGAGCATTCCCCGCTGCTTAAGGTCGCTGATCAAAGCGGCGATTGGTTGATCAACGCAGCCAGCGTTGTACGGCAGTTCTTTGGGGATGTTGCTGTGGTGATCCCATGATGCGTAAATGATGTTCACAAAGCGAACCCCACGCTCGACCATGCGGCGGGCCAACAGGCAATTTTTGGCAAAACTACGGTAGGTGTCTCCCTGTTTTCCTCGTCCGCCTAAATCTTTTGGCTCATCACGATCAACGCCGTAGGCGTCAAGCGTCGTTTTTGATTCATCCGACAGGTCAATCAGTTCAGGTGCCGCTGTCTGCATTCGGTACGCTAACTCATAAGACGCAATTCGTGCAGCTATCTCTGGATCCTTGACCTCGGCGTATCTGCTTTTGTTAACATCACGCAACGCATCGAGACCCTCGCGTTGCAGTTCCATTGGAATTCCTGCTGGATTGGCCAGGTTCAAGACCGGTTCACCTTGGTTACGGAACAGTACACCCGCATGAGTTGACGGCAAAAAACCTGATTGCCAAAGAGTTGCGCCCCCGGACGAGCCACGACCACTATTGAGTACCACATAGCCGGGCAGGTTCTGTGTCTCACTGCCAAGTCCATAGGTCAACCATGATCCCATTGTGGGCAGCCCGAAAGTACCTCGTCCGCACTGCATCATCAGTTGCCCCGGGTGGTGATTGAATTGTTCGGTGTGCAGAGAACGAACTAGAAGCAGGTCGTCTGCAACACCGCCCAGATTGGGAAGCAATTCACTCAACTCCATGCCCGATTCACCATGTTTCGAAAACTGATAGGGTGAGCCTTGCAGTAGGGCTTTGTCTTTTTTAATGAACGCGAAACGAACCTTTTCGAGCATGGAATCGGGCAGCGGCTCGCCGTGTCGTTCTTTCAATACTGGTTTGTTATCGAATAGATCGAGATGGGACGGTGCTCCCGCCATGAAAATAAAGATGCAGGACTTTGCCTGGGGCTCAAAATGGGGTTTTCGAGGGGCGAGTGGATTGACGAGGTTTTCAGCTGCCATCGTCTGCTGCATGACGCCATCGTCAGTTAACATGGCACCCAAAGCAGCCATTCCAATTCCGCTGGCGGTTGTGTTCAGGAATTCGCGACGTTGGTGGCCGGCCACCTGTTGGGTTTCACTTGGCGTTGCTATTCGCGAGTTGCGTGTCATGGTGTTGATTCTCGGCGGTGGGTTAGCTGCCGGCTGGTCAGTGAAGGTTTCGGTTAGCCGCAGGGGTGGTGCGTTGAACGTGCTGTCATGGTCGTCCAGCGACAAGCTCGTTGGACGTTCTAATCACGGACAATGAATTCATCCAAATTTAAAACCATTCTCAAGGTTGTCACCCACGCTGCATTCTCTGCACTCGAAAGCCCGGCAAGGCGATGCATGGTCGTGACTTTCTCAGCATCGTCTGGGTGCTCTGTGTAGTACTTGCGAGAAGTGTCCAGCAGTTGTGCGAAACGCTGCAACTCGGCATCCATGGGGGCTCGGGTTAGCACCCGTTGTAGCGCACGTGAGAGTCGCTGCTGGTCGGTCGCTCCAGACTCGGAAAGAACAAGCACGCTAAAGGCTTGGGCGGCCTCAGCGAACACGCCATTGTTGAGCGTCACAAGGGCTTGCAGGGGTGTGTTGCTTACGGTGCGTTGCAGGTGGGTGGTATTCGAATCAGGGCAATCGAAACTGATCAGTGATGGGTGGGGAGAAGTGCGCTTGAAAAATGTGTATATTCCACGACGATATGCATCTTCGCCCTCGCTTGTCTTCCATTTAAAGTTGTTGTTATAGCTGAGCTCTGCGACACCAGATGGCAAGGGCGGAAAGACGCTGGGACCGCCTGTTTTGGAGCTTAATAGTCCGCTGACAGCAAGATGCAAGTCACGCACGACTTCGGCTGTGACCCGTACTCGATTTTGTCGGGCAAGTAACAGATTGGTGGGATCAAGTTCCTTCAAATCGTCCCGGTGCTTGGATGCTTGGCGATAAGTTGCGCTCATCACGATGGTTCGAATGAGCGCTTTTCTGCTCCATTTCAGATCACGCGGAAGCTGCCAGGCCAACCAGTCCAACAACTCTGGATGGGAGGGTCGATCGCCGCGGACACCAAAGTCGTTGACTGTGGCGACGATTCCCCGTCCGAACAGATTGGCCCAGATATGGTTTGCAGTCACACGTGGGGTGAGCGGGTGTGAGGGATCGATGAGCCAATTGGCGAGATCATGGCGGTCGGGTGGTTGGTTCTCAGTTCGAGCTTTCAACGGATGAGTTTGCAGAATCACTCCGAGTGCGTTGGTTTCAACGGTATCAGTGGGTTGCAAGAAGTCGCCACGGTGCAAAATACGGGTC
>Ga0315334_10002220_pt1 | contig 12114 bp, 9 predicted proteins | sample M150034915metaG_FD_205555 | JGI IMG/M metagenome (GOLD analysis project Ga0315334, IMG submission 205555) | Ammonia-oxidizing marine archaeal communities from Monterey Bay, California, United States - M1 500m 34915 | ecosystem: Environmental > Aquatic > Marine > Intertidal zone | place: USA... | reverse complement strand
CGGGTTGCTCAGATTAAGGGTTGCGTGAATGATAGCTTCACCCACCCGATCGACGAAACCAGCTGACATCGGAATCGTAGCGTGCCATTCCAACCTGCTGTTACAGACCTCAGATTTTGATCCGATAGTGTCTACAACCACTCCGGCAAGTGGTGCCTGAAGGCGTCTGGTATCTTCGAGGTATTTAAAGAAACCATAGCATTCATAAGCGTTAAGGAAACGGATACTCCGCTTAGGTCGCGGCAGTTGTTTTTGAGCGATCAATTCTGTTATTATGCGAGCAACTTCAACGCACAAAGCTGCCCCTGAAGCATTGTCATGTGCCCCGGGTTCTGCGCTATGAGCCAAAACCCAGAGTTCATCTTGCGGATCGTCAGCACCACGGATGATTCCACTGACCACATCGTGTGAACCATCGTATCGATCAATATCGACTTGGGTACGTACCGTTACTTTGTCGTGCTTCTGGAGCAATTGACGCAATTTAATACCTTGTGTTTTTGAAATTACTAACCCTACAAAATCTTGTTGGTCGCCTGTTACACCAATGGGAATGCCTCCCCAACCGAATTTAGTCCAGCCAACGGCTTCGGGTGAGTTGGGAATCGGTCGATCGGTTATGACGCCAACAGCCCCTGTGCTAATCAATTTCCGTAGATGGTGGCGAGGGTTGAGGTCGGTCAGGATCATCTTGCCTGCCAACCCTCTGGCAGGGATTCGGTCGAGTTCTTTCCGTGAATTTATTATGACTATCTGGCTCTCTATGCCTTCAGTAGGAGTGGAACCACTCCACTGAATGAGATGCCATGGATTTTCGTGGTAATCCAGCAACCGTTGGTCCACCGGAGCGACGATATCGACTGTGGCCTTCTTAACGTTAGCTGCTTGGTGAATAATCCAGCGACCCGAGCCTATTTTCCCTCCAGTGGGTAAGGAAGTGACTTCTACATCGACGTCAGCGTCTTGGTAATAACGAACCAATGTCTTCGTAGTATCATGGAAGTGATCAAAGGAATTCCACTGATCGGTTTCTATGATTGTGGCTACTGTTTCCATTAATCGGTCTTCTTTCACTTGGTGGCTCAATAAGGGCAAAGTTTTTTGACAAAATTTTGTTAAGGAAATAGGAATTGGCCAAGCCATAAGATTACTTCCTGATAAATAAACTAATAAATCAATTGGGAACCTAAACTAACAGTTAACACTATAGCATCTGTACCTACCAGAGTAAATTGGAAACCCTTTTTCAGGCAGTTGTGCTAATTAGAGATCAGGGATGTGGAAAATTAGTAGTAACGTCATTGTTCCAGGTTTTGCCAGTCCGGAAAGTTCGATTCAAGACTGGGGCCCCTTCTATGCTTCGCATGGTATTGTTGCCATGACCATTGGGACTAACCACCTTCTAGAACAGCCCGCAGGCAGGGCCGCGGCGCTATTAGATGCAATTGTATCTTTGCGAGCTGAACATACTCGCTCTAGCTCACCGTTAGAAGGGTGGTTGGATCTGGATCGAATAGGGGCAGTGGTTGGTCTATGGGAGGAGGTGGAGCGCAGTTGGCCGCAGTAGAAGATCCGACCTTGCGAGCGGTGGTTGCCCTCTATCCTTGGGAGCCGAAATCCAGTACCATTGCTGATTTTGAGTAGTCAAAATGACTGGCTGGCACCTTCCTCGTACCATGGGCTTATCCATTACAAAATACTCCAGAATCGACACCCAAGCTGATATTTGAAGTAACAAAGGGCAAACATCGGGAGCAAATAGTCCCTTGGATGAAATTGGTCGTCTGGCTATTTCTTGTTTGAAGGTCTTCTTGGAAGGAGACAATCGTTATCGCCGATTTTTACTGCAAAAACCAAAGAATGTTAGCCTTTTTAAGAGCAATCTCGAATAAGTGAGCCACAGAACTTTATTCAGAATGCTAAGACCCATTCATTACTGGCATCTTATCTCAGACCTTGAAATAACAAGGCCATTTGGGTGGTTCTGTTAGGGGGGAGTTTGTTGGTTTCAAAACTTTGATCTTGGCATTGGAGAGTTTAGGATTTGTTTCGTACTGGGTGTATGCGTAGATTTAGTTTCGGTTTTAGATTTCTTAATTCTATTCTATAGCTGATTTGTATTGTCGATCTTCTTCAATCCACTTTTGCCATATTTCTGCTTCAGGGTGGGTTCCACTTCGCCCCGCACGTGACAATAAGAGATCGTCTTTCCCGAACAGACGCATCAACCGACGATCTCGTTTTGATTCAGCTTCGCCAATGAAGGATTGAATAGCTGGAATGTCTGTCTGTTCCCGTCGAGGATACCAGCATTTGGCGTAAAACCGGGAGACAAAATAACGAATCTCGCCACTATGATTACCCGTCCCCGAATGGAGAAGCCCGCTATGGACAAATAGCGTATCGCCGGATTTTGGATAGACCAATTGTTCTTCAGGGTGGGGTTGACGTTTCATTTCAGGGTCGACGAAAATGGATTTCCGATGTGACCTTGGGATGAAACGAAAAGCTCCAATTTCGGGATTGATGTCGGGGAAATAGTTTAATACATTGACAGCGTTGGGTGGTAGATAATCGTTGGTTCGACCTATGGAAGCCCACATGTCTCGATGCCATCCGATACCGCCAATGGCTTCTTCTAATGTGGTTGGATAGGTGGCAGCGAAAGCCATCGCTTCCAAGCTGACAAATGGTCCTATCAGAAGTTCGAGAAAGTCTAATACCTCTGTATTGGACACAAAAGAGAGAGCAAAATTTGGATACTTTTCAATTAGCTGATAAGTATCGTGACGATTGCCTTTTGGGGGATGGTTCTTGTTCTGTTCTAACTCTTTTTTGAAAATGGATTGCCATTGGTCGAGTACGGTTACATCGAGTTGACTCTCGAAGATGGTTAATCCGTCACGCTTAAAATTTTCCAGATGTTGTGTAATGTTCCTTGACATAAAACCTTTATTAATTAATAGATGCTACTCGTTGTCTGTTTTTCATCGTGGTTAGGTACGTAATCGTTTTTCTCGTGGTAAGGCCATATTATTTCCAGTGAGGATCAAAATGGTCATAATTTGTGAAGGTAATTTGATCAACTTGGCCTGTAAAAGCATCCATAACAAATATTTGGTTTACTCGGCGTTGTTTTTGATCACGCGATATAAATGCTACTCTTTTTCCCTCAGGACCCCATGTGGCATCCCAACCTGGCATCATACTTAGATTAACAACCTCCGCAAATTTCCCTTGATTAATGGAAGCAACACATATTTCTCCGCTAGTGTAAAAAAGAATGCGATCTCCAGATGGCGACCACTCCTCAATATTTTGGCATGTAGGTTCAGAACGTTGTTGGAACCATCGACCTGTGGCACTTGTTGTCTCCACTTCAGCGATCATGAGTAAATTGTCAGTTACGAATGAAATCCAATGTCCATCGGGTGACCATTCGGGCCAACTGACTTCTTTAGGAAGTGCTTCAATAAGCTTTCGTTTTGGGTTGATCACTTCAGAGTTTGGATTCCAATGGTACCATCCTTCAGTCCATCTTGGCATCCGTCTTCGACCTTTCTTATCTCCTTCAAGTGTAACAACAACATTCTCTATTGGGTCAACTGGTCTGTCTATTTCCACTGCAACTAGGATTTTCTGGCTATCGGGTGACCACCAAAAGTCGATTATTCGGTACTGTCGCTTCAGCAATTCTTTATGGATTGTGCCATCTGGTTTCATTACGACCAGAGATTCTTTTAAATCCAAACCAGAGATGTATGCAATCCAATTTCCGTTGGGGGACCAACGTGGTTTGCGGCTAGTACCATTATCGGTTAGTTGTTTCAAATCTGTGCCATCTGGATTGATAGAGCAGATATTGTAAGCATAAAATTGCCACCAATTCAGTAGACTCTTTCGGTTTTTACCTCGACGTGTTTCGGTTGTAATCCGAAAACCATTAAGATTTCGAAATGGTTTCCGAGTAGTGAAAACGATTTTCCCTTTGCCTACAGATTGTCCATTAACCTGATCTGTAGCAAGATATGTTGTTATGACGATGATCGCGATACCAAACAGTCTTTTGAATTTCAAACTTGAACCTTTCTATCTAAGATAAAAATTACACAATAACGTAGGCTGAGTTCAACCAATTTCTACACTCCTGGCAAGTTGTTTTTTAAATTACAATTACAAATTCATGGATTGGGAACAAATTCAAGTTTTGACTCCATAAACATGTTAAATAAATAGTATTCAGGTCTGAATTAGCTTAGTAAGACAGGAGATTTAGACTGTGGAAGACATGCGCTCGAAATCTGAGGAGGACGACTTACGTGGGCATTCAGACCGGATAATCAAAAACGCCTCTACGGTCAAATTTACAAATAGCGCACCAGCAACTTGTTAGCCTAGGTTGCCTTCTCGCTTGGGAGATGTTACCTAATATTTCTATAGAAGATGGATCTTCGTTTACTCGGTTTCTGTTTCCCCTTTTTGATTGGTCTAAAAGGGGGGAATTGAAACTTTGCTCCATCATAATGAGGCTAATTCGACTGCTACCGTGTCGTTTTGGGAAGATATTACCCAAGCGAGCGTACTGTCAAAGAACATTGGAATGTGTGTGACACCATGATTCTATCATTAGTGCTTGCTTGAGTTCACAGAGGAAACTGGGAATTGTATCGCAGGGCACTAACCGATTATTTTGTCTGCTTTTAAAAGGTGCTTTTTTGGGTCGTAATTGGACACCAGCGTGAAGCGATTAGAAAGTCAAGCACTGCGGTTTCCGACTCGGGGGTATTGATACGCTTCATTGCTTCCAGAGAATTGGCACAAACATAGCGATTCTCATCCTTTAGTGCTAATTTCAAATCAGGAATTGCTTCTTTTGCATGTGGCCCAAGTCTAGCCAAAGCAAGTGATGCATTTCGGCGAACCCAGTCATCCGAATCCTTTAGATTGTCGATTAGTACGGGGACTGCAGCAGAAGATTTTTGACTAACTAGTCCCAATGCATCAGTTGATAATTGACGAACAGTTGTATCGGAATCCATTGCGGTATCAATTAGTACTGAAGTTGCATCTTGCGCGTTTAAACTGATGTCGCCAAGAGCGTCTGCCACACCGGCACGTACGTTTGCGTTTGTATCTTTAGCCGCTTCAATTAGTTCTGGGACAGCGATTTGATTCATTGAACTAAGCGCATAAGTGACATTCTGGCGTACAGTTTTTGACTCATTTTTCAGAGTATCAATTAAATGTGGGATCGCCGGTTGACCATGTGCACCGAGGGCGTAGGCTGACCTGAGACAGGTAGACTCGTCTTCACTTTGTAGGTCTTCAATAAGATCGCTGATAGGTTGCTGATGGTTCGTTGTTATTGGTTTTTGCTCTCCACGATGCCAGTTCCATATTTCGTGCCACATGGGGTAATCAGGATTGTCCTTGTCAGATAACCACTGGGCCGTTTTGTTCTCCCAACTTGGTTCCTCTGGCTCTTCCATACGTGTAAAGAGAAATTTCATCATGAAACGCTTTTTATCGTCAGTCAAATTTGGTGTGGCGCGATGCCAGAGATCATAGTGAACAATAGTGATAGTACCAGCTTCTCCATGCAGTTGAACTTCGCTACCATCGGCGGCTTTGGTATTATAGTATTGGCTACCTGGAACCACTGCGGTGGGACCAATTTCGGGTGGTGTGTCCTGAGGATAGTATAAGACCATTGCCCATCTCGTGTGATGATGGAATTTCGCCCAACTGTCTTTATGCATTCCTTGTCCACCACTTTTCGGTGGATTATAATGGCAATGACGGTGTGCATGCATCAGGTAATTCTTACCCATAATACTGGTTAACGCACCACCAACGCGAGGATGGTCAAAAATCTCCTGAATCTCTGGTAGACGGGGCAAAAGATTATTACCAGGATTGCCTTCTTCTTCAAAAACTCGTTCGGTTTTCTCAAAGATCTCCTGATGGAAGGTTGTTGGCAGATCCGTTTTGAAAACGATGTATCCGTTGACAATGAAATTCTGCATTTGCTCGTCAGTAAGTAAGATTGGTTCTTTGGATTTCATTTTAACTCCTGCATTTATTAATTAGATCAAAAACAAAATATAAAAACTAAAAGAGCTCTTTGGCGAAAATTTCTTCGGTGATGACGCTATCATATCCATCTGGTATTGGAACTCCAAAGGTATAGAGGATAATTGCCGGTGTATCTTTAATTGAGATTTGACTGCCGAGTTCAACTCCTTGGGCAATTCCAGGGCCACGGGCACTCCAGAAAATGTCCAAGCATTCTGGTTCATCGCCACCATGTCCAGTTCCAATTCCTCCATGATCGGAGATAATCATAATCAGGCTGTCTTGGTAAACCCCAGCATCCTTGATTGCATCAATGACCTGACCAATTTCGGAATCATTAATCTCAATTTGCTCGAAATATTTCTCAGAGCCGTATCCATGTGCATGACCAGCAGCATCAACCAAATCAAACTGCATAAAAAAGAGATCCGGAACATGTTGTCGAATATAGTCTGCTGCAGAAACCGCAAGTTCAGGATCCGGCAATGAAACGCGGTGTGCTTCGATCGATTTTTCAATTATATGTTGGTTGATCGGATTCCAGCAACTGAATAAAGCACATGTCATGTGGGGATATGTTTTTTGTAATACCTTGAGGTAGGAGGGCCATGGAACGTCTTCGGAAATTGGATTTCCACCGTCAATCCCATGTTTTTCTGCCCCTACTCCGTGTAGGAGAGCTCCCCAATTCTGGTAGCTGGCAGAGGGTAAAACTGCTTGGGCCGAATAGCTAACTGTGCCATCAACCACTAAAGCATCGATATTAGGGGTTTTGCCATCACGTACCGCACTTCCCATAGCGCCATCAATACCAAGGACAAAAACCCGTTCCGGTTTTATTGACATAATATTGCCATCTCCTTCAATGGAACAATAACTACTGATAACAATATTATATTAGAATGCCTTTACTATGGCAAAGATTTAATCCCAGCCCAAGTGGCGGTGATTTTCCCTCTTTGATTTACCGCAAGTCCTTCAATTTGTATCTTGATATCTTTTTTGGTTGGCAGTCGAACGTTAGCTTCGTTTGGGGTTTTAGCCTTCTCGTTGGAAGTTACAAAAATTGCATCCAACATGGTGGCATCTTCCCGGACAGCTATCCGCAAAAGGGTTTCTCCTTTTTCCTTAAATTTCCATTCACGGTCAAATGTTCCGGCATCCAGCCAATGGTTAATGCGATCCCAGTGCCACACAGGTCCACCAGCCACGCCCCATCGGAACTGTACATTCTTTGTGACTTGCGCATCTTCATTAGGATCAGCAGGCTGCCAAGTAACCCAGAAAGAATCGCTGTTTCCATCCCAGGCAGTAACGTGTCCCCACAGGGCATAGGTTCCTGATTCAGGTAAATTGATGATGAACTCAGCCCAACCTCTACCACCACCACCAGTAGCAGGCTTCCCTTCCATCCAAATAAACTTATCGTTGGATGCATTCTTTCCCACGTCATCATCATCAACTATCATAGGGTTCTGGATCTTTTGTGCCAGTTCCGCTTCCAAAGCAATTTCGATCTCCTTTCCATTGACGGATATGAAGGAGGAAAGGCTGATAATTATGGCAAAAACAATTAGTTTTTTCACTGTTTTTCTTCTCTCTGTATTCTAAATTTAGTGTGTCAGCGTACCATTAATTTCGTACAAATCAACGGCACATGAACCAGGTGGTATGCTATCGGTTTTTCATCTGAGCCCAAGTCGAGGTTAATTTCCCTTTAACCTCAACAGGAACATCAGCATCGCTTGCGTTAGGGGTACGTGGCTTGGCTTCGGCTTCTTCAGCGGATAAATTGTCCGTAATGAATATGACATCCAACATGGCGGCGTCTTCCCGTACCGCGATCCGCAAGGTTGTTTTACCTGCCTGGTTAAATTTCCATTCACGGTCGAATGTCCCAGCATCCAGCCAGTGATTAATGCGATCCCAGTGCCATGCAGGTCCTCCAGCCACGCTCCATCGGAACTGTACATTCTTTGTGGCTTGCGCATCTTCATTAGGATCAGCAGGCTGCCAAGTAACCCAGAAAGAATCACTGTTTCCATCCCAGGCAAGTACCTTTCCCCACAGGGCGTAGGTTCCTGCTTTAGGTATGTTGATGGACCATTCAGCCCAACCTTTACCACCACCACCAGTAGCAGGTTTCCCTTCCATCCAGATGAACTTACCGCCAGAGGCTTTAGCATCATCAGAAACAATCATTGGAGCCTCAACCTTTCCAGCTTTTTCCGCTTCGATGGCACGATCCCAAGCAAAACCCGAAATACTAACCAAAAGGAACAAACAAATCGTTGTGCTAGTTATTAATGTTCTTTGTAACATTCAGATCCTCTTTTTTTGCTATGTAATATTGTAATCATGGCGCCATTTTATCACAAATCACAAATCACAAATCACAAAAAAACAAATTTCGTTTACTTAACTGGTATGCTAAGTTTGCCATTCGGTTTTTGTAGTGAAATTTAACTTCGAATTCCTGAACATACGGTATTTTGGTTCTTATTTGGGATTTTAGAATGGTGTCACTCCAAGGTTCTTTTGGTAATCGTAATGGTGGAACATAGAAATCATTTGACGCAGAGGATATTGGTAGTATATGATGGGAAAATTTACGACTCCCATATAATTTTATTGGGCACATCGTCTTGGTTTGTTGCCCATTTGATATGGAATAGGATATGCTAGCAGCAGTATTGCATGACTTCAATAATCTTTTGCTGGAAGATATTCCGATTCCAGACCCAGGCCCAGGTGAAGTCCTAATACAGATTCAATCCTGCGGGTTTTGTGCTACCGACTTCAAGGCCATACTGGGCATCCGTCGTAACGTGGATTTTCCCTTGGTACCTGGCCATGAACCTGCTGGGATTGTAGCAGCCATAGGGGATCACGTTACTCATGTTAAAGAAGGTGATGACGTGATCATCCAACCGAGTGGGTACTGTGGACTCTGCCAATATTGCCGTATGGGAATGACTCACTACTGTCAGGAGTCGTATACTACGGGTGGGGATGGTCCAGATGATGTACGACCGGGTAGCTTCTCACAGTATACGCTAACTGGTGCAAATACCGTATATCATAAACCAGCGTCGATTGATTTCGATGCCGCCTGTCAGACGGAGCCGGTCAGTGGAGCATGGAAAGGGATTATACACCAATCTGAAATGCAGGTAGGAGATGACGTTGTCATCATTGGTACAGGGAGTATTGGGGTTTATTGTTTGATGGTAGCAAAAGCCGCTGGAGCCGGCCGTTTGGTAGCGGTGGATTTGAGCGATTATTCTCTGTCAACGGCTAAGCGGTTAGGGGCTACTCACACTATTAATCCTAAGCAAGTGGATGCAAAGCAGGCGATATACGACATTATGCCGGATGGTCCTGATCTGGTAGTTGAAGCCGCTGGTCCTATCGAAGCAGTAAGACTGATGGTAAGTCTGCTTCGTCGAGGTACCCGCTGGAACGTATTTGGTATTACCACACCAGAAGAGTTCAAGTTAGATGGTGGTCTGATACACTTTCTTGAAGCTCGAATGGACGCTAGTTTTGGAACCAATCCGCTGGCTATGCAGCAGGCTATCCGGTTGATGCAGCGAGATCTTGTGGATCCCAAGCAGGTAATTTCTCATAGATTTCCACTATCTGAAATTAGTCAAGCTTTAGACGTCATGGCTTCAACTAAGCGAAATAAGGTTATTATTCATCCGAATGCCTAGAGAGATAAATAGGAACATACATCTTCCATATGATCTATCTAGGTTCTGTAGCCGATTATGTCAAGCGTAAACAGGTTAAGTTAAACAGTGCTGGATGACGTTAGTCTTTAAACTTGAAGAAAAGCCCAGATTTCCAAACTGATATGGTAGCCTTGTTTGTTTTAGCCCTTTGAACCTGAGTCTTCTCAATCTTTTGCTTCTCCTCCCGAGTTTTTAGGGTTTTCTACTATCTTCCCCAGGAATTAGTAAAAACTAACGTAAAACGCATAAGCTAACAAGCTGGATAGTGATCTAGCTAGTTTGAGTAAACGTAGACCGAATCATGTAGCCTTGATCGAAGATGTTGAATCTACTTTCGTCGTTTTATCTAGTTGTCGCAGGAACTGGTACAATAGGATATAAGCAATTCCTCCAATCAAGAAGTTTGCTAGTGTAATTCCCATGAAAATACCCTTCCAACCGTAAAATTTAGTCCCTAACCAAGCCAGAGGAAGGGAAAGAGCAATCAACTGTATGAAAATTAGGCTGGCTGCGTGAAGCGGCTTATTAACGGCATTAAATGTAGAAGCCACACATTCCAGAATACCTGAGGCACCGTAGCTCAGTGGTAAGATGTGCAAGTAGAAGACGGTTACCTGTATGACCTGAGGATTTTGATTAAAAACAGAAGCTATATAAGGGGCAGTTATAAAGAAAAGAGCTAAAGTACCTCCACCCCAACCTAAGGAAAGCTTGAAACAAAACCGGACAGCCGATCTGAGACGACCATAATGCCCAGCACCAAAATTCTGGCCGATGAAGGGAGTTAAGGCTGAGGATAGGCCAAAAATACCGACCATAGCTAACGATTCCAGTCGTCCACTGACGCCGTATCCAGCTACTGCGATCTCTCCCAATTGTGTTTGAGTAATCATAAGGGTGATGATCCCCATGGCTACTGGTCTTAAGATTTTGGTTATGGTTGCAGGAATACCGATGTACAAAATCTGTTGCCAAGACTGGAAGGTGTGTTCCAAGCTGAAAAGAGGAAAAGCCAGCATCTTTTCACGTCTGACTAATACCCACAAAGAAGCCGCGAAAGTAACTAGCCAGGAAATAACAGTTGCCAGTGCGGCCCCGTGCAGCTCCAAGCGTGGTAATGGGCCAATGCCAAAAATCAAAAACGGATCGACAATGATATTGACCATTCCAGCAATTAACATAATAATAGCTGGTGTCTTGGTATCACCAGTGGCCCGGATTGCACCGTTAGTTAGCATAGGGATCACTAGCAAACCAACTCCCAGGAACCATGTAACCATGTAACTCCTGATCAGCGGTAGGGTTTCTTCGCTAGCGCCAATCGATTTAAAAATAGGATCTAAGAGCATCAAGCCTACTAAGGAAAAGATGAGAACTACTACCACTGCTAGAGTCAATCCATCGGTGGTTAATCGTTTAACGTGGGATTGGTTCCCTTGGCCAAGTGCTCTGGCAATGGTAGAGGAGATGCCAATGCTAAGTCCCATAGCTAGGCTCATGATGGCAAAGGTAACGGGAAAAGTGAAGCTCATAGCAGCCAGATAAGATGAGCCTAAGCGACCTACATAGATGGTATCGACAATGTTGAATAGCATAATGGCTAAGATCCCCAAAGCCATTGGAAGGCCGAGGCCAATGAGTGTACGACCAATTGGGCCTTTCAGCATTTTAGTTTGTCGGTTTTGTTGTTCTGTTTCTGCCATATTATCTTGCCTAAGATTTAAATGGTGTATTTATTTCTTACGGGGGTATGTTAGTGCTTCTGCTGATGTCTTTACATCGCTTTTTGGACTACCTTTTTCAATTTAGACCTAATTGTGCCAAAAAGATCAGTTGTGTTTGTTGCAAAAAACTAAAGACAAGTTCTTGGTGTTTACCTGTTTAGTAGTGGGTTTTTCAGCACCTTGTTTTACATTGCTTGTGTTAGACAAACGAATGATCGTAGAATGGGTCTTACTATATGGTATTGTTCCAATGTGTTGACCTGCTGTAATTAACTCAGAAAGCAGCTGAGTGGGAGCTTATACAAAAACCGGAAAGAGGGTGATTCTAAAGTAGTTCCCAAGTAACTATTCCATTTAACTATTCCACTTTTTTGCAAATCCAGTTATAGACTGTGTTTGTCTCAACCCCCTGATACGAATTATCATCCATTCGTCCATTTTGGACACACTGGAGGACACACTTCGTATCATGAAAAACTCTTATCTGGTTCACCGTAAAACTGGCAGTTCCTACCTTTTTCGTTCCGTAGTTCCCCTTGATCTTCAACCCCTACTTGAATCCAAGTAGTTTCAATTGT
>Ga0315334_10002219_pt1 | contig 12118 bp, 10 predicted proteins | sample M150034915metaG_FD_205555 | JGI IMG/M metagenome (GOLD analysis project Ga0315334, IMG submission 205555) | Ammonia-oxidizing marine archaeal communities from Monterey Bay, California, United States - M1 500m 34915 | ecosystem: Environmental > Aquatic > Marine > Intertidal zone | place: USA... | reverse complement strand
TCATGCTCACCAAGGGCTCCTTCGGCACCGACGATGGCGTGGTCGGCGAGCGTCGCCTCATGGCCGGCCTGGTGGGGCTGTTGGTGTTCGGTGTGATGGCCGCCGCGCTGGTCGACTCGTTCGCCGACGCCCAGCTGGCCCGTTCGGCCCCCAGCACCACGGCCGAGATCGCCGACAGCATCTTCAGCGACTACATCGTCCCCTTCGAGGCCGTGTCGGTCCTGCTGCTGGCCGCCCTCATCGGTGCCATCGTCGTGGCACGGCGGGACTGAGGGGGCTGACGTGCTGCTGAACCAGTTCCTCCTCCTGTCGGCCGTCCTGTTCGCCATTGGCGTGTACGGCGTGCTGGCCCGTCGCAACGGCGTGCTGGTGCTGATGTCCATCGAGCTGATCCTGAACGCCGTGAACATCAACCTCGTGGCCTTCGGTGCCTTCCGGGCGACGGTCGGTGGCGAGGTGTTCGCCCTGTTCATCATCGCGGTGGCCGCCGCTGAGGTCGGGGTGGGCCTGGCCATGGTGCTGCTGCTGTACCGCAACCGTCGATCCATCGATCTCACGCAGATCGACCAGTTGAGGGGCTGATCTCCGTGGACGCACTCCTCGCCATCGCCGCGGCCACCGTCGCCGGGAACGACCTGGCCCTCGGGATCACCGAGGGTGGCAGCTGGCTCCTTCGCAACGTCTGGCTCATCCCGCTGCTGCCAGCCCTCTCGTTCGTCGGAATCCTGTTCTTCGGCAAGAAGATGCCCCGGGGCGGTTCGGAACTGGGCATCGCCGCGGTGGGTATCGCCTTCGTGTTGGCCCTGCTGACCGGCGTCGCCTGGGTCGACCACCGCGACGACTTCCACGGTGAAGAGGTCCATGTGGCCATCGTCCAGGTGGACGACCACGGAGCAGCGGCCGCCGGCCACGGTGACGACGCTGATGATGGAGGTGCCGCACACGGAGGGGGCCACCCGTCACTGGCCGTGCACCGCACCACCACCTGGTTCCAGACCAACGGCGTGGAGTTCACCGTCGGCACCCTGGTCGACGGCCTGGCGGTGATGATGCTGCTCGTGGTGACCCTCGTGTCGCTGCTCGTGCACGTCTATTCGACCGACTACGTCCACGGCGACCGGCGTTACACCCACTTCTTCGCCTTCCTGTCGCTGTTCAGCGCCTCCATGCTCCTGCTGGTCGTGTCGGAGAACACCCTGCAGCTGCTGTGCGCCTGGGAGCTGGTCGGCGTCTGTTCGTTCGCCCTCATCGGCCACTGGTGGGAGGACAAACCCAACAGCGATGCGGCGCTCAAGGCCTTCCTGACCAACCGGGTCGGCGACATGGGGCTCCTGGTCGGCGTGACCGTGCTGTTCTTCGCCGCCGGCTCGGCGCTGCCGGACCGTTTCGGTTCGTTCTCCATCGCCGAGACCAACGCCCTGGCCAACAGCGGGGCGCTCTCGCACACCGCGCTGGTGGTGGCCGCCGCCTGCCTGATGGCCGCCGTGATGTCCAAGTCCGGACAGTTCTTCCTCCACACGTGGCTGCCCGACGCCATGGCCGGCCCGACGCCCGTCTCGGCGCTCATCCACGCGGCGACCATGGTGGTGGCCGGTGTCTTCATGATCGCCCGCATGTATGGGGTGTTCTTCGAGGGCTTCCAGATCGGTGGCAGCTCGATCAACCTCATGGCGCTCATCGGTGGCCTGACCACCATCGTCGGCGCGTTGCTGGCCTTCGTGCAGCGCGACATCAAGAAGGTGTTGGCCTACTCGACGATCTCGCAACTGGGCTACATGGTCCTGGCCCTGGGCGTGGGCGCCTGGACGGCGGCCGTGTTCCACCTGTTCACCCACGCCTTCTTCAAGGCCTGCCTGTTCCTGGGTTCAGGTTCGGTCAGCCACGCCGTGCACAGTTTCGACATGAAGTCCGACATGGGTGGTCTCCGCAAGGACATGCCGCACACCTACCGGACGTTCATGATCGGCACTGTGGCCCTGGCCGGCCTCCCGCCGCTGGCCGGTTTCTGGTCCAAGGACGAGATCCTCGTGGGGACCGGTGGTTGGGGCCTGATGGGCGGCACCGGCGGCAACGGGGCCTACACGCTGATGCTGGGCATGGGCATGCTCACCGCGGCGCTGACCGCCGCGTACATGACCCGCTGCGTCTACCTCACCTTCTTCGGCGAGTTTCGTGGCCACGGCCAGCCCCACGAGTCGGGTCCCCGTATCACCGTGCCCCTGTGGATCCTGGCCAGTCTGGCCATCGTGGCCGGCCTGGTGAACCTGCCCAAGGGCTTCCAGTTGGCACCCGGATCGCTCCAGGAGCGGTTCGGTCACTTCGTGGAGCCGGTGGCCGGCTACTTCCCGGCCATCAGCCACGCCACGCCGAGCTGGTCGCTGGCCATCGTGTCCACGATGGTCGTCATGGGCGGCATCGCGGCATCCGGCTGGTATTACTTCGTCAAGGTCGAGGCCGCTTCGAAGGCCGCGGGCACCAGCCTCACCGAGTTGCCCGACGGGCCGACCACCCGGTACCCGCTGGCCAGGATGGGCCACACCCTGCTGGCCAACAAGTACTACCTCGACCACTTCTACAACGGCGTCGTGGCCGATGGCACCAAGGGCCCGTTGGCCCGGATGGCCAATCGGATCAACCAGGACGTCATCGACCACACCGTGGACGTGGTCGGCGAGACCGCCGTGAAGGCCGGGACCGTCGTGTACCAGAAGATCGATCAGCTCGTGGTCGATGGGGTGGTCAACGCATCCGGACGCGGATCGTCCGGTGCGGGTGAAAAACTTCGCAAGATCAATTCCGGAAAGGTCCAGAGCTATGCGGCGATTCTGTTCGCCGCGGCGACGGTCCTGGCCGGAGTGCTCATCGTCATCGTCTAGGAGACGCCGACATGGAAAACCTGCTCGACGGCTGGGGTATCACACTCGCCACATTTTCACCGCTCGTCGGTGTGGCGGTCATGATGCTCATTCCCAGAGAACGCGAGGACCAGCACAAGCTGATCGCGCTCGTCACCTCATTGTGGGTGGCGTTCGTGGGGGTGCTACTGCTCCTCCAGTTCGACCTGGGTCACACCGACCGCCTCCAGTACGTGGTCGACAAGGTCTGGATCGACGTGATCTCCAGCCGGTACACGGTGGGCATCGACGGCATGTCGCTGCCGCTGATCCTGCTGACCATGCTGATCGTGCCCCTGTGCATCATCTACAGCTGGAACCACTTCCCGGATCCGGTGAACCCCAAGGCGTTCCTCATCCTCATCCTCATCCTCGAGACGGGGATGATCGGGACCTTCGTGGCCCAGGACCTGGTCCTGTTCTTCGTGTTCTTCGAGGTAGTGCTCCTGCCGATGTTCTTCATGATCGCCGTATGGGGTGGTGAGGACCGGCGTTACGCATCGCTGAAGTTCTTCCTCTACACGCTGTTCGGCTCGGCCCTGATGCTGGTCAGCTTCCTGGCCCTGTTCTTCCTGACCGGTGCCGAGACCTTCTCCATCGTCGGCCTGTCCGATGCGGTGGCCGCCGGTGGGGTGTCGCGCACGGCCCAGCTCTGGATCTTCGGTGGCATGTTCCTGGGCTTCGGCATCAAGGTGCCGATGTTCCCGTTCCACACGTGGTTGCCCGACGCCCACACCCAGGCGCCGACCGTCGGCTCGGTGATCCTGGCCGCCGTGCTTTTGAAGCTCGGGACCTACGGCTTCGTGCGAATCGCCATCCCGGTCCTCCCGGATGCCGCGGTGACGTGGGCCCCGTGGATCGGACTGCTGGCCGTGATCGGCATTATCTACGGCGCCCTGGGCTGTCTGGCCCAGACCGACGTGAAGCGCCTAATCGCCTTCTCGTCGGTGGCCCACATGGGGTTCGTGATGCTGGGCATCGCCACGCTGACTGACTTCGGCATCAACGCGGCGATCATGGGCATGGTCGCCCACGGCCTCATCACCGGCATGCTCTTCTTTCTCGCCGGTTCGATGAAGGAGCGGTACCACACCCTCGAGATCAGCCGGCTGGGAGGCCTGCTGGTCCAGGCGCCCCGCATGGGTTGGATCTTCGGCCTCTGTGTCATGGCGTCGCTTGGCCTACCCGGCCTGGCCGGCTTCTGGGGTGAATTCCCGGCCATCCTGTCGGCCTACAACCCGGCCAACGGCGTTCCCGTGGAGACCTTCCGGACCTACATGGTCATCGCGGCCCTCGGCACGGTGCTGGCCGCCGGGTACCTGCTGTGGCTGCTCCAGCGGGTGGCCTTCGGCAACCCGCCCGAGGAGTTCGCCGACGATGCGAACGTCACCGACACCACGAAGCACGAGTGGATCTCGTGGGCACCCATCGTGGCCCTCATCGTGGCCATCGGCATCTACCCGAACCTGATCTTCCGGGTCACCGACGGTGCGGTGGATGCCTCGCTGAGTGACTGTCTGACCGTCGACGCCCACCAGTTGACTGACGAGGAGGTCGAGGCGCTGGGCTGCTCGGAGGTCTACCGCCTCGGCGCTGCGTCTGACCACGACGATGACGCTGGTAACGGCCACGCCGAGGAACCCGACGAGCACGCGGCGGCCGGGAACTAGCCGGTGACCGACGCCCTCCTGCTCCTGGCGTTCCAGCGCCCCGCCATCGACTGGCACGGCATCGCGCCCGAGCTGGTGCTGCTGACCGCCGGTGCGCTCATCACGCTGGTCGACATCGTCTTCCTGGAGAGGGCACGCCCGTTCACCGCGGCGTTGGCCGGCCTGGGCCTGCTGGCCACCGCCGTACCCCTGCTCACGCTGGCCGTCGATGGCACCGACCGGGTGATGTTCGGTGGGGCCTACGTGATCGACGAGTTCTCACTGGTAGTCAAGGCCGTGTTCCTGCTGGCCGGGTACGTGGTGGTCCTGCTGTCCACCAACTACGTGGCCGAGGGCGACTACTGGGAGAACGAGTACTACGGGCTGCTGCTGGCCTCGGTCATGGGCATGGTCATGATGGCCTCGGCCCGTGACCTGGTGTCGATCTTCGTGGCCCTCGAGTTGCTGTCCATCCCCGCCTACCTGATGGTGGCGTGGCGCAAGCGCGACCTGCACTCCACCGAGGCGGGCCTGAAGTACTACCTGATGGGGGTGTTCGCCTCGGCGGTCATGCTCTACGGGATGTCGCTGCTCTATGGCGTGAGCGGATCGACGCTGCTGTCCGACATCGGCACGTCGGTGGCCGACACCGGGGCCTCGACCGCCGTGATCACCATGGGCATCGTGTTCATCGTGGCCGGCTTCGCCTTCAAGGTCTCGGCCGTGCCGTTCCACACCTGGGCGCCCGACGTCTACGAGGGGGCACCCACGCCGGTGACAGCCTTCCTGTCCGTGGCGTCCAAGGCGGCGGGCTTCGTGGCCCTGCTGGTGCTGGTGTTCGTGGGCTTCTACGCCCGTAGCGAGGTGTGGGAGCCGCTGATGTGGATCCTGGCTGCCGCCTCGATGACGGTGGGCAACCTGGTGGCCCTTCGCCAGACCAACGTGGTCCGCCTCATGGCCTACTCGGGCATCGCCCAGACCGGGTTCATGATCGCCCCGCTGGCCGTGGCCGGTCACGGTCCGGCCAACGGCGACCAGGCGCTCTCGGCGGTCGTGACCTACCTGGCCATCTACACGGCCATGAACCTCGGCGCCTTCGTCGTCATCATCGCCCTGGCCCGCAAGACCGGCTCGGCCGACGTGACCTCGTTCGGAGGGGCCTTCCACTTCGCCCCGGGCCTGACGGTGGCCATGTCGATCTTCCTGTTCTCACTGGCCGGGATCCCACCGCTGGGCGGCTGGTTCGCCAAGTTCGAGGTCTTCCGGGTGCTGGCCACGGCCGGCGAACCGTGGGGCTACGTGCTGGCCGTCGTCGGGGCCGTCAACTCGGTCATAGCGCTCTACTACTACGCCTCCCTGGCCCGCCGGATGTGGGCCGATGACGCGCCGGACGGCGACCACTCGCCGGTACCGGTGACCCCGTCGCTGGTCACGGCGTTGATCCTGTGCGGGGCCGTCACGCTGGCTTTCGGTGTGGCCCCCCAGTTGGTGGCCCGCTTCACCGACGTCAGCCTGCTGGCCCTCGGGGGCTGACCGCCTCGACGCCGTGGACGTCTCGCCGATTGCTCGGTCGCTGGGCCCCCGGCTGGCCGAGTCCATACGGACCGATGGCCCCATGGCGTTCGACGCCTGGGTGGAGGCCTGCCTGTACGACCCCGACGAGGGCTTCTACACCGTCGGGGGAAACGCCGGCCGACGTGGCGACTTCCTGACCTCGCCGGAGGTCGGACCGTTGTTCGGTGCCGTGCTGGCCCGTTGGATGGACGCACGCTGGGAGGCCCTCGGCCGTCCCGACGGGTTCACGGTGGTGGAGGCGGCAGCCGGTGCCGGCACGTTGGCCCGTGCCGTGGGGGCCGCCCGACCAGCCTGCCTGGTCAGGGGTCGCTACGTGATGGTGGAGCGGTCGGCCACCCTGCGCGACGCCCAACCCACCAGTGACGTGTTCCCGACTGTGGCGTTCTCATCGGTTGTCGGTCTGGCTGATGTGGGGTCGGTGGCCCATGGTGTGGTGCTGGCCAACGAACTGCTCGACAACCTGGCCTTCGGCCTGCTGGAGGCCGTCGACGGCCAGTGGTTCGAGGTATGCGTCGAATCGAGGTCGAGTACCACGGGGTTGTTCGAGGAGGTGCTGGGCGGTCCCGTCGATCCTCCGGTGGTCGTGGATGCCGCATCCTGTCCGGCGGGCGCACGGATCCCCGTCCAGACGGCCGCCGGTGCATGGGTGGCCGAGGCCCTCGACCTGGTGGAGGCCGGCTCGGTGCTCGTCGTGGACTATGCCTCGACCACCGCAGCCATGGCCGCCCGGCCGCCGGGGGAGTGGTTGCGGACCTACCGTGGCCACGATCGTGGTGGGACGCCCACCGATGCCCCCGGCACCCAGGACGTGACTGTCGAGGTGGCTGTCGACCAACTCCCCGACCGGATGGCGGTCACCACCCAGACCGACTTCCTCACCACCCACGGCATCGCCGGCCTGGTCGACGAGGGCCGGCGCCTGTGGAAGGAGCGGGCGCACCTGGGCGACCTCGCCGCGCTCCGGGCACGCAGCCGGGTGACCGAGTCCGAGGCGCTGCTCGACCCGTCGGGCCTCGGAGGTTTCACCGTGCTCGAGTGGCCCCACCCTGACTAGGGTCCCGTCCCGCACGGCGATCGACGACCATCGGAGACTCCGGCAATGGGCGAACCCACCATCGAGGACTACTACCTTGAGGAACGCACCTTCCCGCCGTCGGCCGAGTTCTCCGCCGCGGCGCTCCTGGGCGACTCCTCGCACCACGACGAGGCGGCCGCCGACTACGAGGCCTTCTGGGCCCGCCAGGCCCGTGAACTGATCACCTGGGACCAGGACTTCCACACCACGTTGGAATGGGACCTCCCGTTCGCCCAGTGGTTCCTGGGCGGCACCCTCAACCTGACCGCCAACTGTCTGGACCGTCACGTCGACGCCGGTCATGGCGACCGCATCGCCTTCTTCTGGGAGGGCGAGCCGGGTGACACCCGGGAGATCAGCTACGCCGGGCTGCTCAACGAGGTCTGCCGGTTCGCCAACGTGCTCAAGGGCCTGGGCCTAGAGCGCGGTGACCGGGTGGCCGTCTACATGCCGATGATCCCCGAACTGCCGGTGGCCATGCTGGCCTGTGCCCGCATCGGGGTGGCCCACAGCGTCATCTTCGGCGGGTTTTCCCCTGATTCCATCGTGGACCGTTGCGAGGACGCCGAGGCCCGACTCGTCATCACCGCCGATGCCGGCTACCGCCGTGGCGAGCCCTCGGCCCTGAAGGTCAACGTGGACGCCGCGCTGGTTGCCGGTGCCCCATCCGTCGAGCACGTGGTGGTGGTGAACCGGTGTGACACCGACGTCACCATGGTCGAGGGTCGGGACCTCTGGTGGCACGAGCTCATGGCCGATGCGTCGTCGGACTGTCCGGCCGAACCGATGGACGCCGAACAACTGCTCTACCTGCTGTACACGTCGGGAACCACGGCCAAGCCCAAGGGCATCATGCACACCACCGGCGGTTACCTCACCCAGGTGGCCTACACCCATCGGTACACCTTCGATGTGCGGCCCGAAACCGACGTCTACTGGTGCGCGGCCGACATCGGCTGGGTGACCGGTCACAGCTACATCGTCTACGGACCGCTGGCCAACGGCTGCACCTCGGTCATGTACGAGGGCACTCCGGACACGCCCCGACCCGAGTTCCGGTCCGGCGACCGGGCGTCGTGGCCCCGGGACCGCCTGTGGGACATCATCGAGCGCTACGGCGTGACCCAGCTGTACACCGCTCCGACGGCCATCCGTACGTTCATGAAGTGGGGGACCACCGAGCCCACGGCCCACGACCTGTCATCGCTGCGGGTACTGGGCACGGTCGGCGAACCCATCAACCCCGAGGCGTGGATGTGGTACCACGAACACATCGGAGGCGGCTCGTGCCCCATCGTGGACACCTGGTGGCAGACCGAGACCGGCGGCCACATGATCTCGCCGCTGCCCGGGGTCACCACGACCAAGCCTGGATCGGCATGCCAGACCATCCCCGGGGTGTTCGCCGAACTGGTCGACGACGGCGGGAACCCGGTGGCCCAGGGTGGTGGCTACCTCACCATCACCCATCCCTGGCCGTCGATGCTGCGAGGCATCTGGGGTGATCCGGAGCGGTACGTCGACACCTACTGGTCCCGGTTCGAGGGCCGCTACTTCGCGGGCGACGGGGCCAAGTTGGACGAGGACGGCTACCTGTGGCTGCTCGGACGGGTCGACGACGTGATGAACGTGTCGGGGCACCGCATCTCGACCGCCGAGGTCGAGTCGGCCCTAGTCGACCATCCGGCGGTGGCCGAGGCGGCCGTGGTGGGAGCCACCGACGACACGACCGGTCAGGCCATCGTGGGTTACGTCATCCTGCGGGGAACGCACGAGGCCTCACGGGAACTGGGCGAGGAGATCCGGGGCCACGTGGCGACCAAGCTGGGCCCTATCGCCCGGCCCAGGGCCGTGGTGCTGGTGCCCGACCTGCCCAAGACCCGCAGCGGCAAGATCATGCGACGTCTGCTACGCGACGTGGCCGAGGGTCGTGACCTGGGGGACACGACCACGCTGGCCGACTCGGCCGTGGTCGATGAGATCCGGACCCGGGCCGCTGAGTCCCCCCAGGAGGACTGAGCCACGGCGTCGGTCCGCGTCCTCCCTCCCGGCGTGTCCGTGGGCCCGCCTCCGGGGCCGGTGCTGGTCGTCGACGTCGACGGCGTGCTGTCGGACGCCTCGGGGCGCCAGCACCTGCTGGACGGCGCCCAACGGCAGTGGGCGGCGTTCTTCGAGGCCTCGGTGGACGATCCGCCCATCGCCGAGGGGATCGGCCTGGCCCTTGCGCTGGCCGGCTCCGAGGGAGCCGGACGGCCCACCGTGCTTCTGACCGCCCGCCCGGCCCGCCTGGCCGAGACCACGGTGGCCTGGATGGACCACCACGACGTCGCCTGGGACCTGCTCATGATGCGGGTCGACGACGACCACCGCAGTTCACCGGACGTCAAGCGTGAGGCGGTGGCCGACCTGCGGGCCACCGGGCACGAACCCGCCCTCGCCATCGATGACGACCCGCGCAACGCCGAGATGTACCGGGGCGAGGGCGTGCCCGTGGTCTACGTCCACTCGGGGTACTACGAGCTGTAGTCCGCGTGGGTCGACCACCGGCGGCGCCCCTACGCTGGGACGCCCCGATCGATCCCGGAGCCCTCCGTTGTTGAACACCGCCAAGACCTTCGCCCTGCTGGCCCTGCTGGGCGGCCTGTTCATCGTGGTGGGTGGCGCCGTCGGCGGCAGTGGAGGCATGGCCATCGGCCTCATCCTGGGCCTGGTGATGGTCGGTGGCTCCTACTGGTTCAGCGACCGGGTGGCCATTGCCTCGGCCCGGGCCGTGCCGGCTGACGAGGCCTCCCACCCCGAGTACCACCGAATCATGCGCGAGCTCTCTATGGCCGCCGAGATGCCCATGCCGAAGCTCTACGTCTCGCCCAATCCGCAGCCCAACGCCTTCGCCACCGGTCGCAACCCCGACCACGCGGCGGTCGCCGTGACCGAGGGCCTGCTGGCCCACATGGAGTGGAGCGAGGTGCGCGGCGTGCTGGCCCACGAGCTGATGCACGTGCGAAACCGCGACATCCTGATCGGATCGGTGGCGGCCACCGTGGGCATGGCCATCACCATGATCGCCCGCATGGCCATGTTCGCCGCCATGTTCGGCGGCGGACGCGACCGCGACCGCAACCCGATCGGCGAGATCGCCTTCGCCATCCTGGCCCCGGTGGCCGCCATGCTCATCCAGGCCGCCATCAGCCGGAGCCGGGAGTTCCAGGCCGATGCGTCGGCGGCCCGCCTGATGGGCGACGGCGAGCCGCTGGCCCGGGCGCTCGAGAAGTTGGAGTTGGCGGCGGGCCGCATCCCGTCAGGGGTCGATCCGAACCAGGCGTCGAGCTACATCATCGATCCGCTCAAGGCCCAGGCTCGCAGCGGAGGGGGCCGCGGCGGCTCGAAGATGTTCTCGACCCACCCGCCGACCGCTGAGCGCATCGCCCGCCTGCGCGACGGCGACTGGACCACCGGACCCATTTCCTGATTGGCAGTCAGTCCCGGAAGTTCTCGAACTGAAGGGGAATGCCGAGGTCGGCGTCCTTCAGGGCGGCGATGACCTCCTGGAGGGCGTCCCGCTTCTTGGCCGTGACCCGCACCTGGTCGCCCTGGGTCTGGGACTGCACACCCTTGAGGCCGAGGTCCTTGATGGCCTTGTTGACGGCCCTGGCCTTGTCGGAGTCGATGCCGGCCTGCAGGCTGGCCAACTGACGGGCCCGGGCGCCGCTGGCCTCTTCGACCCTGCCCCAGTTCAGGGACTTCAGCGAAACGCTCCGGCGCACCAGCTTCTCCTCGAGGACCACGACCAGCGCGGCCAGGCGGTCCTCGGTGGACGACTCCAGCCTGATGGCCCCCTCCTGGAGTTCGACGACCGACTCGGTCCCCTTGAAGTCGAAGCGGGTGTGCACCTCGCGGGAGGCCTGGTCCACCGCGTTGCGGACCTCCTGCAGGTCGATCTGGGAGACGACGTCGAAGCTCGGCATGGCGCGCAGGCTAGCCAGCGTCGGCCGTCGTAGACCGCCCCCGTGGTGGGTATCCTCCACATCTTCTGGGTCGGTGCCCGAGTGGCCAAAGGGAACGGGCTGTAAACCCGTCGGCATTGCCTTCGGAGGTTCAAATCCTCCCCGGCCCACCAACCGTCGTCTCAGGTGGCGGTGTGAGAACGGTTGACGGGTCCGCTCCGGCGGGCCCGTCTGCCATTTCGGGTCAGTCGTCGAGGACGATCTGCATGACGGTCACGTCGACCCACCGGTTGAACTTGCGTCCCACCTGGCGTTCGACGCCCACCTCGGTGAATCCGTGCTTGACGTGCAGGGCGATACTGGCCTCGTTGTCGCCCCCGATTCGGGCGATCACCGAGTGGAAGCCGCTGGTCCGCGCCACCTCCAGCAGGTCACCCAGGAGCCCGTCGGCCACGCCCCGGCCCCGGTGACCCTCGGCGATGTAGACGGAGTCCTCGACCGTGCTGCGATAGGCGGCCCGCTCCCGGAACGGGGACAGCGATGCGAACCCCGTCACCCCGTCGTCCTCGGTGGCCACCAGCACGCTGAACGCCCCCGACCGGTCGGCCATCCAGGCTTCATGGGCGGCGACACTGCGTTCCACGATGTCCATGGTGGCCGTCGAGGTCCGCACCTCGTGGTTGTAGATGGCCCGGATCGCCTCGGCGTCGTCGGGCCGGGCCAGCCGGATCTCCATGGGCGCCGACGGTACCCGGTGTCGGGTCGCCTGACGGTCGATGGCGAGCCCCTGTGACGGTGGGCTGGCCACGGTGGGATTGCCCGGATCGCGTGGCATCCTTGTGCCCGGTCATCGCGAGGTGATCAGGCTCCCTTAGCTCAGTCGGCAGAGCGTCTCCATGGTAAGGAGAAGGTCGACAGTTCGATTCTGTCAGGGAGCTCGCTGGCGACGTAGCTCAGCTGGTGAGAGCGCTCGACTCATAA
>Ga0315334_10002218_pt1 | contig 12119 bp, 2 predicted proteins | sample M150034915metaG_FD_205555 | JGI IMG/M metagenome (GOLD analysis project Ga0315334, IMG submission 205555) | Ammonia-oxidizing marine archaeal communities from Monterey Bay, California, United States - M1 500m 34915 | ecosystem: Environmental > Aquatic > Marine > Intertidal zone | place: USA... | reverse complement strand
ATCGAAAGCATGATCTGGAAGCGTATCTTCCATCCAGTACAGAAGATCAAGAAAATCTTTTTTGCTGTAATTGGCTTTCCTTAAGTATTGTACTGCAAGGCGGTCAGCTTCTGATTCGTGGCTTCTACTGAAAGCGGCGAGTCCCATGCTACCGAGAGGGTTTGTAACTTGAGAGGAGTAAGGCATGTATAGTTCTCCTGTAATGACAAGAGCATTTGCTAGTATGGCTAGACCTAATTTTGAATAGTAATGTCCTTGTTTGAGGTGAGCAAGTTCATGTGCAACAACAGCGGCTCTTTTTGCAGGAGTTTCTAATCCGTGCAACATTAAGGCTGTTATGTTTATTTCATTACCAGTAGATACCCAAGCATTCATGAAGTTATCCTTCCATAGGACACCTTCATATGGTTCATCTTCTGGAAAGTTGGCTAGGTAGATACGGTTGATGGCGGTTTGCCATTCGTCTTGACCACAGTATTCATAACCGCATAAATAGTTTGCAGGACTTGCACAAGCAGTAATGAATATGAGTGAAGCTAGGAAGAGAGCTTTCATGATTATCACCTTTCGTTAGGTTAATGCTTTAATGATACATGAAAGACATTATGTGTCAACACAAAAGGATAAAAGGCTGATAATATGAGTTATTACGAAGAGCTAAAAAGGAAAAGAGAAAATCCACGAGGAGTTGTCAATGCATTATTATCTGGTGTAACCCCAAGAAATCTCAATGTTAGAGATATATCATATAAAGACCCATCTACTGATGAGCGTCCAAGAACAGCTAATCCTTTTAGTGACAAACCTATAGCCCCTGTTGTTGGCAGTGAAGCATTAATGGGTTTGGGTGACGTATCAAAAGCCTACCAATTAGCCGCCACACGAGGCGACAAAAGAATATCCGATACAAAGAGAAGAGTAGCTGAGTTAGTCAAGCTTGATCCTACCAATCCGCTTGCCCTGTTAGTCACCATGCTCGGTGCTAGGGAACAAGCGTTAACAACCCAAGAACTGGAGAATTTGCGTGGCAAGGATGCAAAGAACGAAGCCAAGAAGAAACGTGACAAAAAGTTTGAAGCGGAGATTAAACTTTTTAAATTCCAAGATGAAATCGGTGAACTCTTAACTTCCAAGTATGGCGGTAGTAGAGAGAAGATGATGAAGGCTTACAATGAAGATCGTGAAGGGTTCTTCAAGGATTTGCAAGGGATAGCTAATAAGATTACTGCTTCTGAAGCTAAAGATTATACTGGTTTAATAGCAAATTTTGAGAGAACACAAACTGGACTCAATACATTACTTTCTGCGGCAGGGGCTTACACAACCATTGACGAATATTTAAGTGCTGTAAAAGCTGATGAATCAAAGAGAGTCCCCAAGCTGGATGACTATATTGGTTATTATCGGATAGTGGAAGATATGGTGGGTACAATCAGTAAGAAATATGGGCCACCCACAGGACAAGAGCTTAAGGATTTGAAGGGTGCGACTAAGAACCTTAATAAGGCAGGTGAAGAACTAAAGAAAGATGCACCCCCAACAGGAGAGACTAAGACTAAAGATGATAAAACAATTATAGCAAAGAAGTTAAAGGAAGCATTGGGAGGTAAGAAAGGTATCAAATTGGAAAGACAAACTGATGGTGCTACTAAGACACCACCATTGGCGATTGATCCTAGCTTGCCTAAATCTCCACTAGGTACTTATGAAGACAAAGAAAAAGGGGAAGAGGGATTCCGTGTAACGCTTCCACCATTGACTGCGAAAATTGTAGGGCAAACTAATGAGGGCAGGGACATATATGAAGATGTCAAAGGAGGAAGGGCTTCTGAAAGATCAACTACATTCCAGACTCCTAGTGGGCATTGGTTCAACTTCCCAACTATATTTGGCGGCAGGATAGTAAGCGAAGATGAAGCCGTAGAAATATTCATGGAGAATGGAGGGGTTGATCCTGAAACAAATATTAATTATGGGGAGAAACCTTACAGTACACAGGAGGAAGCTGTTAAAGCTGCGGAAGCAAGATCAAGTGGTATAGAAGAATTTTCTACAAGTGATATACCTTATGAAGAAGATGAGATAAATCCTGCTCTTGCCATAACACCTAAAACAGATCAGTTGAGGAAAGAGAAAAAGGATTACAGGGATTATAGTTTAGTACCACCTAAAAGCATACCTCAACAGCCAGACGGAAAGATTATCAAGGAAGAGCTTAATGATCTTGCTAAGACTCTCTTGCCTAAAGGTGCTAAAACGTCTAAAGAAGTTGCTCAATTAGAGAAAGATATAAAGGTAATTGACAAGCTTATTGAAGACGGTGTTATAGCAGAGACAGACCCAACTGGGGCATCAAACAGATACACAGGTGGCGTTACTATTGTTACTGAAGGTGCTGTACCGCTTATTGAGCATGAAGATTTAAGTGGTGTTGTTGATGCAAGAATGTCGAAGGGAAGGAATGAATTACTTGATAGAACTATGGGTAAATCTTCGGCTGATCCTTTGGCAGATTTAAGGGAAGCCCCAGTAGCTGATGAATTTATAAGGAAAGATCAATCACTTGGTTCATATGGAGGAGTTAACTTAGATAATATTGAGCAGGGTACTCGTCAGAAGAAGGATGATGGGGTATACGATGCAACACTGGATACAGATTTAAGGAAAAAGATGGCTCTTGATAATCCAGTTGGTAAATTTATCAAGAGTCTTACTGTAGAGAATGCCAAGAAAGCTTATAAGTGGGCAGAGGGCAAGGCAGGTATTGTAGCTGACAGTATTAGGGCATGGCATAGGAAAAATATGGAGGCTCTTAAACCTTATGAATCTCCTCCATTAGATAATACTACTCCTGTAGACCCTGATGCTCCTGACAATTTTGATATAAGGAATTATATACCCTTCGGTTCTAATACTCCTGACAAGGATTTGCGTGGCAGATCGTTACCCAATATGCCTGTAGGTACTGGACAGCAAGGACAGCCACAGCAAGTTGTTTCTTTACCTGAAGAATTAAGGGGTGGCCCAATCCCAGCAGGAACAAAGAAGCGAGGGCAATTTGCAGGCATGGCAATACCAGAACTAATGCCTAATGTAGGGTTTGGTGGCCCTGATACTAGCGGTGGTGGGCAGGCGATTGAAGAGGATAAAAAGAAAACTGTTGATGAGATTACCCCTGAATACAAGAAGTCTATGGTTGAGCATTGGAGACAAAATCCTGTTACAGAATCATTAATCCAAACTGAAAGCAGTGGCAATGCAAAAGCTGTAGGGTACAAGATAAAATGGGATGATGGCAAAGGTAAGTTTGTTCATGTCAAGGATAAGCACGGGGAGAAAATACCTCAGTCTTACGGTTTAATGCAAATGACTTTATCGACTGCGGCAGCCACAGATTGGGGTAAGAAAATATTTAAAGGGAAGAGTAAAGAAGAAAGAGTGCAGTTGTTGTATGACCCATACAATAATATGAAAATGTCAAGAGAGTTTACTGACAAGCTGAAGAAGCAGTTTGATGAAAATAAATATACAAAAGATTGGGACGAGATTGATAAAAATATTCTTGTTGGCATGGCATACAATTGGAAGGGTGAAGGTTTGAGCAAAAAAGTTATTGATGTAATCAAGCCAGAAAAATTCCAAGATATTCTTTACAAGGCTTCTAAGTTTGGAATCAAAATACCGAAACAAACTAGAAGGCAGATAAGAGTTTTCCGTAAGAAATTGGGCAATTTTAATTTTTGATAAAGGATTGGTATGCCACCTAATACTTTGTATGAACCAGAACCTTTCCTCGGTTATAGTTTTACTGAAGAGGATAAAGAAAGATTCCGCAGATATGGCATGGATGTACAAAATGCCTTAGATGCAGGAGGAACGCCTGAAGAAATATCTGAAGCCGCAAAAAGTATAGAGCGTGATGAACAGTTTAAAGTAGAACGTGCTGAACATCCTGTACAGCAGTCACGCCCTGTTGCAGTACCTCCCTTAGAAGACCCTAACTTTGACGTACACGGAGTCCCCCAACAGTACGAAGGACTAACCGATCCTGAGAGATATAAAATGCGTGGTGAAGCAGGTGATGTAGGCACGGCATTAGTGCAAGGGTTAACATCTATGTTTGGTACTACTGTCGGGTTTGGGATGGAACGGTTGGGCGAGAAGTATGAGAATCAAGTGTTGGAAGATTTGGGCAGAACTTTAAAAGATACAGCAAATAAGTATGTACAGTCTTTAGGCGAAAGCATGTCACCAGTAGGAAGGGGGCAGGGTGTTGGTTCAAGGGATTTCTTGGTAAGAAAAGAAGGTATGGAGGATCGTCCTTGGCATGACATATCAAGTTATGAACCTGGTAATTTTAATCTTGATACGATTCTACAAACTATGGGCAGTGCGGCAGGTTCTTCTATTATGCCGGGTGGTATAGCTTATAAGTTAGGAAGGGGAATACAGGCAGTAACAAAGGCATCTCCGTATGTGGCAGGTGCTAGTAGTATGGCTATCGCAGGTGGTGGTCTTGAAGGATTGTCTACTGCAAGCGATGTTCATGACGATGCTATGAGAGTCCCAGACGAAGTGATTGTCAAGTCTCCTATCTTTAAAACCATATCCCAAGAGGTATTAAAACAACATCCAGATGCACAGGGTTCACAGCTTATAGATTTCACCAGAAAACAGATAGCTAATCAGGCGGCTTATGAGTCTGGTCTTTATAGTGGTGCTTTTATTGGTGTTACTTCTATCCCAACAGGTGGTTTTCTTGGGAGGGTTGGTATTTTAGCCAAGCCAGAAGCAGGATTCAGGAAAGGATTCATTAATTCTATTATATCTGGTAGTAGCAAAGAAGGGGTACAGGAGTTTTTTCAGGAGGGTGGACAACAGGTAGCCCAGAATTACGGTAAGTATCTTATTGGTGAAAATCCTGAGAAGTGGAACTTCATGGGTGTGCCAGAAGCTGCGGTAAGGGGTGCTGTTGGTGGTGCAGGAGTTGGCGGTGTTATGGGTGGCGTTTCTAGGGTAGCAACCCAAGCTGACGCACCAATGGCAGAGATGGAAGAGGACATATTAAAGGAAATAGATGAAGAGACAGCAGCAAAAGAGGCACAGTTAGAAGAAGAAAAAGAACTGACTGACAAGGCTAAAGTTGAAGAGGCAAAGACAAAGGGTAAACCTCAAGATCAACAGGTAAAAGATTACGAGAAGGAGACAGAACGTGCTTCTTCAATAAACACCAAGTTAAGTACACTGTATAAGCTAAGAGAAGAAGGCAGTCTTAGCAGAAAGGCAATGAATACCTCCAAGTTGAAATGGAAACAGGGTGATTCGTTTACCAAGATACTCAAGAAGAATGGATTCACCGAGGCTGATGTTGATGCTTATGGTTCTCCTGATACTACCTTTGGTATTGGTGATGCCTTAGAGTCAGATGAATTTATTCTTGGTGAAGAGAAAGCTCCTAAAGGAACTACTACTCCTAAAGAGACTACTCCTAAAGAGACTACCACTAAAGAGACTACTCCCAAAGAAACTGTTACTGATAAAGATGCAGATGATTTGGAAACAATGGACAAAGACCTTGATGAACTTGGTGAAACTGGTGGGACTACTGCAACACAGATGCCTACCGAATCAATAGATGAACTTAAAAAAGCAACAACTGGTGAAGCACCTACTACAACTACTCCAACAGTAACTGCTCCTACTAAGCCTACTTTTGAAAACAAGGAGGACAGGCAAGAGTTTAACAAGGCAAGTCAGGGCTTGAGAACTAACAAGAGGAACTTGGAAGCTTTAGAAAAACTGCGTAGAGAGGCTACAGACCCTAAAAAGATTGAAGAGATAGACGCTAGGATAGTTGACAAAAACAAAAAAATAGAACAGTCGCAAAAAAGAGTTGATGCTGCTCTTGCTAAAGGAACTGTACCAGAGGTTGCTCCTACTGCTGAGACTACTACTCCTAAACTTACTCCTAGTGATACCAATATATATGGGGAAGAAGAGTTTGGCACACCACCAGAAACCAGAGCGACAACTCCTCCCAAGTTTGACGAAAGAACTGACAGAAATTTTGCCAAGGCTCTTAGGTATTACGATACATATTATGATCGTAACGTAGAGAAATCTGGTGGGGCAGAACAGGCTATTAAAGAAGCTGCTGCAAGGTTGGTAGACCCTAAAGGTGTAGAGACAGTAAAGTATGCTGACAAAATTCCCAAGGGAGTGAAGGCAAAAGATTTCATAGGGCCAAGACAAGTTAAGCGTGGCATCAGTACAGAAGGTAGTCTTAATATATTAAAAAGACTTGGCGGTAGTCGATTCGATACACAAGGAAAGAAATTAAACAAGGTAAATGCTTGGGAAAAGATACTTACTATTGTTCATGAGAACAAATCAGGACGAATACTCAAAGAAGTATCAGAACAAACGGAGCTTGATGTAGCTACTGTAAGGGGCAAAACAGTTGAGGTTAAAGAAGACAGTATTGACAAGGCGGTTAAAGCACAGGTAACTCAATCTAGGGTAAGTCCTGAATTTAAGAAAAAACTTGTTGATAGAATTAATGAACTCACTCATAAGGAGAACGAGGGAACTCTTACTGAGTTTGAAAGGTTACAATTAGAAGTAGCGAAAAGAAGTCAGAGGGAAGTAGGACAATGGGATGTTGGGAAGCAAGCAGCGGAGCTTGAAGCTGAAAGAGATTTATTAATAAAAGATAAGCAACATAAACCAGAAGATGTGTGGGGACTTATGTCTGGTATAGCCAGATATAATGAGTGGGACGCTGCTAATATAAAATACCATGACCATAAATTAAATAAGAAGCGTCTTTCTGACATGAAGAGGGCTGTGAAAATTCAGCTTGAGAAATTGTTTGAACGCAACAGGACTGCTTATACTTCTAATGGATTTCATACAAGATGGCTCCAACTCTTTGACCCAGAATCTAAGGGTTACAATCCTGCGGCTGGTGAGTTGTTTCTTGAGTGGATGAAGATTGAAGAGATGCATTCTAGGGTGTCAAGCTTACCAAAAGATTCTCCTATCCTTGATAAGAATGGTGATGTGGTACATATCCAACACATTACTTCTTCCCACAAAGTTCACGAGAACATGAAGAAAGCTCTCGTTGAAAGAAATAAAAAAATTACTATCTTGAATAATGCTCGTACCAACAAAGTTGTTGAATTGGAAGATGAGTATACCAAGATTAAAATTAGTTGGCTGAAGAAAGTGGAAGACGGCAAGGTAACATTAGAGAAAGCGTGGAAGGAAATTGATGGGCAAGCTACTAGGTTGGCTTCGGAGTTCAAAAATTCCGTTAAAGATCATAAAGCTAAAGCTATAAAAGCCGAGGAAAAACTTCACGCAGATGCGTTGGAGTACGATTACAATGTAGAAGTATTCAAGAACGACATGATTGATGTAGTAGATATCAATGATCTAAGGCTTGAAAATATAGAGGTAGCTAAAGAGGTTAGGGATTTAACTAATACAATGAAAGCACTGTATCATCCAGATGGTTCATTTATAGGGATGCATGGTGCTAATGTTCATGCAGGAAGGATTATTTTTACTGAAGTACAGGATGATACAGAATCTTGGGAAGCGGAGAGGTTGGCAGAGGTTGGTTTTAATCTCAAGGATGCACCACCAACCAAAGAAGAAATAATGTCAGCAAAAGAGTATGGCGAAGCCAAGATATTAGAGAGAGCTTTAGCTGACTTGGGATTTAATATGGGTGATAGGGAAGAAATAATTGGTGGAAGGTTCACTGGTAAAAATCCTTCCGCAGGTGTTGAATATGACAGGGCAGAATTAAAAAATCATTACAATCATAACTTAAGGATATTCAATGCCTACAAGAGTAAGAAAATAGCAGGCTTATCAAGAAAGAAAGCATCGGACTTAATGTTGGAAGGAGAGATAAACAAAGAAGACAAGTTAGTTATGGAAGATATTTCTCAAGAGAGATTGGATCGTATGGCTAGGACAGAGAAGATGGCTCTTGACAGTGAGATTACACGCATAAGATTAATGGCAGAAGAACTTGGTATTGATTCTGTAGATATAGAAGAGAGCGAACATTTAAAATGGATGGTTCCTTCTCCATTATTCCTTACTGGAGTACGAGCCAAGCCTCTAAAAGTTACTGGTCTTACAGAATACAAACCATCAAAGGCTTCATACACAGGGATGAAGAAAAGTCCTGTATACAGAATACAACAGGGCGAATCTACAGTTGGTTTCCCGAAGTGGTTTCTCCAAGAGATTGGTCAGGTTGACCAGTTTGGCAAGGTGATTACTGATTTACATTACAACCAAAAAACTGGCAAGTGGGAAACAGGAGCCATAGAATTAGTTTTAAGGTATGACAAATTACCAGAAGGTGTGCAAGGGCCATTACAGCCTAGCGGTGTAAGAAGGCACGGAAAAGATGTAATGGGAATGACAGAGTTCCCAGCAGAACCTATTATACAACCGAGGCAAGAGGGTGAAGTAGGAAGGATGCCAAAGGGGGCAACAGAAAAAAGAAGAGTAATCCCTAAGATTACCAATCATATGAAACTTGGTATTACTGAAGTAGAGGGTGTGAAGACCATTGAAATAATCATGGAAGACGGCACAGAGGAGGGAGTTTTAATAGGGGTAATCAATGTAGCGACAGAAGATATATACCAAGATGATTATAATGGTTACGAAGTTACCAAGAAGAAGTACAAGATGGGTCAGATTATTGATGTCACCTTTAATGCTACTGCGAGAAACAAATATAATGTAACCAATGATTCGTTCCATGATTTACTGGTACATGCTTTAGGGACATCTGTTATTGCTTCTGCAAAACCACAGGATACAGCTAAGTTCCACAGGGAGAGGGATGCTATTGGTCAGCGTCTTCGTGAACTTGATGTGAAGTATGGCACAGAGGTTGGCGAAAAAAGATTAGCTTATAATTATTTTCTTCTTGCATATATTCATGACATGTCTTTGAAGCCGATAGAAGGTGACTTGGATTCAAACATATATGGAGACCCTGATTGGGGTACATCACCAGAACAAAAAGAGATATCAGAAAAAGAATTGAAGGAAATGCATTTCAATCTTAGCGGAGAAAAGGACTTGAAGATATACGGTGGGGAACGCTTTGTTAGTTTTTGGAGTACGCCAACTCATACAGCAAGGACATTGCAAAGATTCAGCAGAGTAGAATGGCTTAAGCCTGTCCCAGAAAAGTTGGGCAAGAGAAAGCCCAAGCCAATGAAGAGAGTTATTGGACACGAGCTTGAAGAATTGCCAAAAGGAGTACAAGGGCCATTGCGTATAGTTAGAACAGATAGGATGGAAGCGGAAAAACTTACAGAAGAACAGGTGAAAGAAAAAGAGAGTCGTGCGGAAGAACGTGAGGAAGAACAAAGACAGACAGGAGTGAAGCCATTAAATCTTATGCCCGGTGATTCAATGATAGCATTGGAAACACTGATAGCAGAAGACGCTGATATTATAGAGGATGCAGAGGGGAATGATATCACAGAAGAAGTGGAGGAGAAAATCGCAAGTGAGTCTGTTAAAGCTCAACTTAAATCCGCAAAGTTAGACCCCAAGTTAGCCAAAGATTACGAGAGAATACTGTTGATGGAAGAGGGGATGGAATTTTACAAGTCAGTGACTGAAGAAGGGGAAGGTGATATCGCACAGTTTGGTGGCACAGCAGAAACACAAAATGATATTGATGATAACAGTAGTAAGGAAAGCAAAGATAACATGGGTTGTCCAATAGCAGGTAAGGGTGCTAAAGGTGACAAGGATATAAGAGACTTGAATCAAATGGGTTCAGACCTAGATGAATTGTAAGGAACACTATGGCTAAATCATGTAATGGTTGGGATAAAATGTCTGGCGGTAAGGCTGACCTTGGTAACGAGGATGCCAATAAAGTTAAAGACGTAATGAACAGGGACAAGAAGCTTTGGGATGCCAAGAAGCGTGAGTGGCTTAACCCAAAGAAAGTGTGGGAGTCTATCCATAGGAATGTCTTTGATATTAAGGGTAAGGTAAAGCGTGAGGTAAGGGCTAGGTTTGGTGAGAAGGCTGAAGTTATTATTCGTGAGCTTGAGTTGTCGGCAGGTGGTTCGGCAGTAGGCGATGTCCAATACCAGATAGCACACCAGAAAATATTTGCAGGTCTAAGTGAAAAACAATTTAACAAGTTGAATGAAATCATACAGGCTAGGCGTGTCATTGCTATTGATACACACAAGAAGGCAGTAGCTAGAAATATTCTGGATGATAAAGCTTTAGGCACTGTGTTTGATGCAAGGAATGAAGGGCATATGACAGCGTTGGCGAAGGTATTAAGTGCTTCACAAATTCTAAGTATCACAAAATATTCTACCCAGAAACAATTTTATACTATAAGGAAGAAGAACATAGGCAGTGACTATGAGTTTACAGGGCATGACACTGAAGCCCAAGCACAGAAACATGCGGAGAATGCACCAACCGAAGTATTAAAGGAAGCTGGTGTGTTGCATCCCGGTGGTCTTACTTCTAAAGAACATCAGGCTTTCCTTGATGCTTATAAAAAATTAGACCCAAAGAATTTTAAACAGCTTGACAAGTACGCTACCCTTTACTTCAAAATATTTGAAAGCCAACTGGGTCATATGCGTAGAGCAGGTTTAATTAGCCAGAAGAATTTTGACAACATGAGGAAGGTGGGAGACTACTCTCCTAGAAGGTACATCCAGTTCTTTGATCCTGACATTACTGCTGATGAGATGGCACAGATTACCACTGGTAGTACACAGGCTCTTGAACAGGATTCTTCCCTGTTGATGAGAGATTATATTGTCAGGTTGCATAGCAGGATTGCCAAGAACAAGGCTAATGTTGAGTTGTATAAGTACGCAGTTGAAAATCCTAAGAATGGAATAGCTACTATAATAGATGATGAGGCGGTAGTCCCTGATAACTTCAAGGTTATTAAAGCTTATGTAGATGGTAAGTCTAAACGAATGAAGATGCCGTTGGAGTACGGCAAGGATTGGGGTGAGATTGATCCTGCACTAGACCATACTACTGGTAAAATTTTAAGGTTCTTATCTGGGGCTTCTATTGTGAGAGGTCTTGCTACTGGTTATAACCCTGAGTTTGCCCTTACTAACCTGCCTCGTGATTTATTTTTTTCTTGGTTCAGGACGAAGGAGTATAGTTCCGCCGCACCGTTTGCTTTTGTTCAAATGCCAATGATGCTTAAGAAGGTATCCTCTGATGTTTGGCATACGAAAGATGTACCTACTGGTAGAGCTTTAGACTTCCTTAAAGAAGGTGGCATGATGGAGTTCATGACTACGCAGGGGCAAACGCTTGAGAAGATGTTCAAGGGTGGTAGCCAATCCATGACCAAGAAAAGTATATCAACATTTTCTAAGTGGGCTTCATTTACTGGGCAGAAGACAGAGCTTTGGGTGAGGTTAGCTTTAAGAGAGCAAGCTATTAAGAACAGGGTAAGCCGTTCTGTATGGAAGAAGTACAATAAGTGGAATGATACTGGTAGGAAGGGTGCTTCACCTGTCCCTGAATCAGTAAGCAGACATGCTACTTGGGTAGCAAGAAGTTATCTTGATTTCTCACAGGGTGGCAAGCTTTCAAAGGTAGGTGATGTTGCTATTCCATATCTTAACGCAGGACTACAGGCTACAAGAGGAATGTTCAGCACTTTAACTGGTCGTGTTGCAGGAGGTGGTGAAGTTGGTGCGTCAAGGGCAAAGGAAATAGCGAGGGCCCACTTAAAGATGGCACAGTTCATAGGAATCTTTGGTGCTTTCTTCATAGGCAACATGATGAGATTCCCTGATGAAATGGAAAAGGTAGACGACAGGGATTTATGGAGCAGTATAATTCTGTTCTCTGATTTTACAGATAAGGATAAGTTAGACCGCCCAACTCGTGGTTATTTCAAGGTTACATTAGACCAAGGTCAAGCTGCTGTTGGTAGTTTAGTTGGTCTTTTGTTTACAAATTATCTTAGAACAGAAACAGACTTGCCACCAGACAGTGTATACGGCAGGTTGGCTAGAATAAGACCCGAAGTATTTAGGGAAGGTCTTATGAATCTT
>Ga0315334_10002216_pt1 | contig 12125 bp, 13 predicted proteins | sample M150034915metaG_FD_205555 | JGI IMG/M metagenome (GOLD analysis project Ga0315334, IMG submission 205555) | Ammonia-oxidizing marine archaeal communities from Monterey Bay, California, United States - M1 500m 34915 | ecosystem: Environmental > Aquatic > Marine > Intertidal zone | place: USA... | reverse complement strand
CGGAGCAACTCGTACTCCATGAAGGTCAGGTCAAGAGGTCGGTCACCCAAAGCGGCCTCATAGGTTTCTAGATCTAAAATTAACGGCCCATGTTCGATGCGCTCTCCCGTATGACCTTCGCTGTAAGAGGCGAGCATGTGTCTGACCCGAGCTTCAAGCTCGCGCGGGTGAAACGGGTCGAGACAGAAGTCGTCGAAAAGTTCATCCCGCATATCGAGCTCTTGTAGCTCGCTTCCCCGGATCAGTAGCAGCAGAGGAGATACCGGAATATCGCGTTTGCGAAGCGCTCGTAGCATCGCCCACCCCGCGTCACCCGTATCTCCCATTTGGAGGATCGCTCCACCCCACCCTTCGTCGGGTTCAAGATTCTCGACGTCACTTGGTTCAGCTAATCCCTTCCAAACGAAACCGCTTAGATCAAGAAGTTGAGCCAATTCCGGAGCAGGATCTGGCGGGTATAACGCTAAGACCGTCATCACAAACTTGAGTAATAACGGTCGAGTTCGAAAGGGGTTACTTGCGCTTTGTAGTCGTTCCATTCGCGCCGTTTGTTGCGAAGGAACCAACTAAAGAGGTGGTCACCAAGTGTGTCGGCAACTAGATCACTCTTTTCCATCTCATCCAAAGCTTCGGCCAACGATTGGGGGAGTTGCGCTTGGTCGATCAAACCGCCATGTTCAGTGAAACCGGTCATCGAGGGCGGAGCCTCGAGAGGTAATTCGTATCCCTGCTCTATGCCTTTCATCCCCGCAGCCAGAATTACCGCAAATGCCAGATAAGGATTACAGGCCGGGTCGGGTGATCGGTATTCAATGCGGGTGGTGTCATCGACACCACCCGTTCGAGCCGTTGGAACACGAATCAATGCGGCTCGGTTCGAGCGAGCCCACGAAACGTTCACGGGTGCTTCGTAGCCGGTCACGAGTCGCTTGTAACTGTTCACGAGCTGGTTGGTGACAGCGGTGATCTCTCTAGCGTGGTGAAGCAGTCCTGCGACAAAACCTCTCGCGACGTCCGATAACCCGTCGGGGCTCTCGGGGTCGTAGAACGCATTTACTCCATTTCGAAACAACGACAGATGGGTGTGCATGCCTGAGCCTTGCACCCCGGTTAAAGGTTTTGGCATGAACGTGGCGTGGACTCCATGTTCAAGAGCGATCTCTCTCACTATTAGCCTGAAAGTCATCACGTTGTCGGCCATGGTCAACGCATCGGTGTAACGCAGGTCGATTTCATGTTGGCTCGGGGCGTCCTCGTGAAATGAGTACTCCACAGGAATTCCCATCGCCTCCAAGGTGGTGAGGGTTTGACGTCGAATATTGCTTGCTACGTCTGCAGTTGTCAGATCGAAGTAGCTGCCCTGATCAAGCGGGACGGGATCACCGCTTCTCTCGGGTTCAAATAGGAAGTACTCCATCTCTGGTGCTGTGAAAAATGTGAAGCCCTCGGCATGTGCGCGTTCCATCGAGCGACGTAAAACCTGTCGTGAGTCTCCCGGAAATGGGCTCCCGTCGGTTCGCTCAATGTCACAGAACATGCGGGCTGCGTTTTCGTCGTTGCCGCTCCATCGCATCAGTTCAAAAGTTGCTGGGTCGGGTCGGGCAACCATGTCTTCTTCGCGCACGCGGCTAAAACCGTCGATTGAGGAGCCGTCAAAAATCATGCCGTTTTCGAACGCTGTCTCCAATTCGGCTGGTGAGATAGCGAACGATTTCAACTGACCTTGGACGTCAGTGAACCAGAGGCGAACTAGACGGATGCCTCGTTCCTCAACCCGACGTAGTACATAGTCCTGGGGTCGCTCCATCTTGGCTTCATCTCTCCTTGTCCGACGCGTAGCGTCACAAGCATCTAAGTCCATTCTTGGTCCTAAGTCCACGCGATTAAAAGCCCAGAGCGTTCCGTTTACATGACGTTCACAATTGGACTAGGAGGCTAGAACTAGCTGTCTGTGGCCGGGTATTTGGCTCGTTACCCCGAAAAGGGTGTGACATGGTGCTCGTAATTGTTAGCTTGCCTTTCGTTCCCGCCCTTCTATCAGGAGCAACCACAGTGGCATATAGGGCCGAGTACATATGGATTGACGGCACAGAGCCGACCGCAGAAGTCAGATCCAAGACGAAAGTTCTTGGTGATGGTGATGAACCCGGTATTTGGGGTTTTGACGGATCAAGCACAAACCAGGCAACGGGTGACAACTCAGACGTTGTTCTTCAGCCGGTGTTCCAGTGCCCCGATCCGATACGAGGGGGTAACGACCTCCTCGTTCTCTGCGAAACCCTCTTGACCTCGGATATGTCACCGCATCCGAGCAACACTCGCGCTGCAGCGCGAGCTGCACTGGAGCAGTACGGCGACCAAGAGCCTTGGTTCGGCCTCGAGCAGGAATACACAACGCTTGACCCGGCCACCGGATGGCCGGCCGGTTTCCCAGCTGGTGGTTTCCCAGCTCCACAAGGTCCTTATTACTGTGGTGTTGGGGCCGTCAAAATTCGCGGACGCGACCTTGTCGAACAGCACACGACGTGGTGCATTGAGGCGGGGCTAGCTATCTCAGGTACCAATGCAGAGGTGATGCCAGGACAGTGGGAGTTCCAAATTGGACCCGTCGACACTGTTGCCGTGGGCGACCACATGTGGATGGCCCGCTACTTGCTTTATCGCGCCGGAGAGCTTCACGGGTTAGAAATCAGTATCGAAGCGAAACCCATGAAAGGTGACTGGAACGGAGCGGGAATGCACACCAACTTTTCGACCAACACCATGCGAGAAAGTTATGAAGCGGTAGAGACCGCAGCGCAATCGATGGGTGAACCCGGCAAGCTTGAAGAACACCTCGCCGGTTATGGGGTTGGCATCGAAGAACGTTTAACAGGTGAACATGAAACTGAGCGTTTCGATGAGTTCAGTTATGCCGTTTCAGACAGAGGAGCGTCGATCCGCATACCTTGGCAGGTCGCTCAGGACGGCCAGGGGTATATCGAAGACCGCCGTCCCAACGCCAATGCAGACCCTTATATCGTGGCGACATTGATAACTAACACCTGTTGTGCAGCTTTAGCCTGACGAACGTCGTCTGTAGAGATTTGGGTGGGGCCGAGGGCCACACCCAAATAGTTTTCGCAGTAACGACCGCGCGGCTTCTAGCCTCATGACATGGCTTCGATCAGAGTTGCTTTAGCGCAACTCAACCTGCGAGTGGGTGACTTTGATTCCAACGTCGCGGCAATCACACACGCATACGATCGATCAGTCGCCTTAGACGCCGACCTCGTGGTTTTCAGCGAACTGGCGGTTTGTGCTTACCCTCCGGAAGATTTGTTGCTGAAGCAACGATTTATTGACGACGCCCAAGAGGCGCTTGAAGCAATCGCGCGACATACCTCAGAGGCAGCGGTAATCGTTGGCTTCCCAGAACAGGAAAACGAGCAGCTGTATAACGCGGCAGCGGTATGCCACCGAGGTCAAGTACGCGGCATCTATCGGAAGCGACTCCTGCCGAACTATTCCGTTTTTGACGAGAAGCGTTACTTTGCGCCAGGCGCAACTGACGGGCCTCTTTTTGAGATTGCGGGGGCACTGGTCGGAATTTGTGTATGCGAAGATCTGTGGTTCGACGAAGGTCCTTTTGGTGCTCAAATTCAATCAGGGGCTGTTTTGGGAGTATCAATCAACGGATCTCCCTACCAGCGCGGCAAAAATTCCGAGCGTGTCGGAGCGGTCATCGAGGGAGCCAGCGAACACAAAGTTCCGATCGTGTACGTCAACCAAGTAGGGGGTCAAGACGAACTCATCTTTGACGGGTCTTCTTTCGTTGTTGATGCGAATGGCGAGGTCATCGCCCGTCTCCCTCAGTTTGAAGAAGCCGTCGAAGTTGTCGACGTTGAGGTTTATTCGAGAATAAAGGGTGCTCTCCCCGTAATATCGCTCTCTTCTGAGCGTCGACATCGTGAACCTTTGCTTACCTCGACGGGTACTGAACCAAATGATGAGGTCGGCGAAGTTTGGAACGCGTTGGTATTGGCTACACGTGATTATGTCCACAAGAACGAGTTCAGCGACGCCGTCATCGGACTGTCAGGCGGTGTGGATTCGAGTCTCGTAGCAGCGATCGCTGTTGACGCTCTGGGACCCCAAAGAGTTCATGGCGTGTCCATGCCCTCCCGATATTCAAGTGCTGGCTCTCAAGATGACGCAGCCGAACTGGCGCTCAATCTTGGTATGGACTTCCATACAATCCCGATCGAACCGGCCCACGCATCAGTGATTGCAATGCTCGACCCACTCTTTCGCGGGTACCCCGCCGACTTGACAGAGGAAAATCTTCAAAGTCGAATTCGGGGTGTTCTACTTATGGCGCTGTCAAACAAGAGGGGGTGGCTCGTCCTCACAACGGGAAACAAGAGCGAAACGTCGGTTGGCTACTCCACTCTTTACGGTGACACAGCGGGAGGTTTCGCAGTCTTGAAAGATTGCCCAAAACTTCTCGTGTACGAACTGTGCCGGTGGCGCAACAATCAAACGGGTGCTCCTTGGATTCCCGAAGCGTCGATCCTGAAGCCGCCCTCCGCGGAGCTTCGACCTGAACAAACCGACGAGCAGTCTCTTCCGCCATATGAATTGCTAGACCCTCTGTTGGAGGCCTATATCGAGCAGGACCGCACCGCAGCCGAACTTGTCTCTGAGGGTTATGACGCTGCGTTGGTCGAGCGAATTACACGTCTTGTGGATGTAGCGGAATATAAGCGGCGCCAATCTCCACCGGGTCCACGTATTTCAGCCAAAGCGTTTGGTAAGGATCGCCGTTTACCGATCACTAATCGTTATCGGTGACGGTTGACAGACAAGAAAACCCCTCCCTCAACTTCTCTGTGAACTGAACGACCGGTAAGATTTCGGTACTCCAGCATTTGGGGTGGATGTCAAATTTCAGCAGCGTGCTGCTTAGATTGCCGAAAGAGTGTCAATGACAGATACAAAGCGGCCGCGTGAGCCGTTTGCACCATGGGATCGACGGAGTTTGCCGGGGTTATTCGATGTCGACGAGACCGCCAAGCGAATCGGTCATTACAAATGGATCGAAATTAAGCTCTTTGAGGCTCTTGGCGGCTGGGTAGCTACGGTTCCTGAGCTTGACATCAAGATGCGTCTAGGAACCCACTGCTATCACCACGCATGGCACGCCGATTTGTTCGACAAACGCCTGCCCGAGTTGCGAGAAATGCAAACGGAACGTCTCTCAGTTCCCCCTAACGAGCAGATGGCCGAGTTCGTCGAAGCCATGACCGAGCCAGAAGCTGCTCATATGAGTATCGAGAAACTTGTGGGCGTGTACCGGGTTCTCATCCCGCATAAAATCGCTGCCTACACCTATCACCGCAATGGCACGTCAGAGATAACCGATATGCCGACGATTCGAATCCTGGACTTTCTTCTCCAGGATGAGTTCAATGATTGGCGTGAAGGGGAAATGCTTATTCAGTCCATGATTGAAACACCAGAAGAACTTGAGCGGGCCATGATTCATCAAACAAGGCTTGAACAAATTATGCTGGCCGCTGGCGGTATTGCCGGTCCCGGCTCAATCGGAGATCCATACGTCGAAGTAGTGGAGGAGAACTGATGCGTAAAATCTTTCCTGCGGAGGAGCTTGCACGCGACTCTCGGTTTATCCGCCAAACAAATGAGCAGCGAATGGGCGACCCGCGTGGCGCACGCATTGCTGGTGGCAACGCAAGCGAAAACTTCGCGAAGCTCACTCCGGAGTTGCCCAACGGCCCAGATCGGGCTCGGGCTCTCATGCACGGAATATTTGTTGGCGAAATCCAGGCGCTAGAAGGTGCCGGTCGTACCTGCTGGGACTTCGAACTAGGTGATGAGGTACCACTTGCCCTGAAGCTAGACATGGCTCGTCAGTGTTGGGATGAGGCCCGGCATTGTGAAATTTCGGTTGCTCTCTCCGACTACATGGGAACCGAACTGGGTGAATATGCAGAAAATGCTCTCTTGTACGAGGCGGCCTGCAACCCTGACCCGGTGCTGCGACTGACAGGTGTTAACCGCGCTCTTGAGGGTCTGGCGATAGACGTGTTTAACACGATGAAAGAGTTCGGAAATATGGCTGGTGACCCAGTTTTGGAGTTCTGCGAAGACTGGATGCTCGCGGACGAAGTGACCCATGTGAAAATGGGCTCCGACTGGCTTCGCCGTCTGACAGCAAACGATAAAGAACGACTCGATAAGGCACTTGAATTTCAAAAAGTTGTTGATCGGTTGTTCTCCTTCAACGGATTTCGGGGCGAAGATGACGACAGCCCTATCCAGCTGACTCGACGTTTCCGCGAGCTTGCTGGCTTCACCGACGAGGAAATCGACGAAATCGCTGACATGTCGCGCGAGGCTCGATCTGAGACGATCGCCTAATGATCCAGGTCTCGGTGAAACCCGAGTCCTTTGAGATTGTCTTCTACGACGCAGCAGTGATTGGCGAAGTTGTAGCGGAAGTCGCTGGGCGACTCGGGGTCGATGAAGCGATTGCCCTCGATATTGAAGAAGCGTCTCCCCTAGGGCGCAGCAAAATATTGAGTTACGACCCCATTGCTCTTTGGGTCGACGGTGGAGCGTTGGAAAACACTCAGCGCCCGCGTAATTTTGGTAGAGCTCGAGCTCGCGACACGATTGGCCGTTTACTTCTCCGAGTACTCGATCGCAGGTCCGGCCGGTTTGACGACGCTCCAACAGACGACGAACTCGACATGAGCCAGTTTGCGGCGTGGGATGTTCACAGTGTTGGACGCTTAGAACGGATCGGGGTGGGAGTCCAGCGAAAGCGCCGTCTGTACCAGTTCCGAAATAGACATGGCTTCACCGACGTAGCTGACGCCGCGTTTGAAGAACTGTGGGGTTCAAGCGAACTCAGTTGGGCAGAAATCGATCGTATATCGGGTGGCTGCCGCACCTAGTGCCGCGGCACCTATTCAGTCTTTCAGCGAAGCGACCTGGCGGGCTACCCACGGGTAGGTCTCCATTAAACCCGCGGCCAGATCGAAACGTGGGCGATAGCCGAGGGATTCGATGCGGTCATTAGAGAAGTTTCGGTTTTGAACTCCCACGGGTCCAGGTACCCAAACCGGAGTGATGTCTTTCTCGGCAACCTTGGCAACCAGGTCGACCAACTGTTTCACCGAAACGTATTGCCGAGTGCCGATGTTAGTTGGTTCGCTTATGTCGCTATCCGCGAGACGGCGAACCCCATCTATTAGGTCATCGATGTAGACGAAGCTCCGTACTGCAGATCCATCTCCCCAGACTTCGATCGTTCCATCAACGGATTCAGCGATTTTTCGACTCAGGGCGGCCGGGGCCTTTTCTCGTCCACCGTTCCATGTGCCTTCAGGGCCGTAACAATTTTGGAAACGAGCAATCCGTGCCTGGAAACCATGTCCACGCGCGTAGGACGCCACGGCGCGTTCCGCATAGAGCTTCTCCCAGCCGTATTCGTTGTCTGGCGATGCCGGATACGCGTCTTCTTCTGTCAGTTCGGGTTCGCCTAACTCCATGTCGCGATAGACACATACCGAGCTTGCCAAGAAATAGCGTTCGATCCCGGCATTTGCTGCGGCATCAACGACATTGAGGTTGATCAGCATGTTGTTATGCATGATCTGAGTCTCAGCTTGATGTATGAACCCCATCCCCCCCATGTCAGCAGCGAGTTGGTAGACGTCGTCGATGGCACCATTCAGGGCCGCAGATGCCGCTTCGGGTTCGCGTAAGTCGGCAATGACGAATTCGTGTGCCGATGAGGCATTCCATTCAGGGTGTTTGATATCGACGCCCCGCACCCAGTAACCATCGTTCACCAAACGCTGGACTAAATGACTTCCGATAAAGCCTCCGGCACCACACACCACAGCTCGCTTTGTCACGCGGTCCTTTCAGTTCAAGTCGTGGGCGCTAAGGCCCTTCAAGAGATCAACATCTGGACGATGGGCCAGGATCCCTGAACACGATTCGGCCATTTCGACCATAACAGCGGAGTCGAAATGCGCTCGGGCAGCTTCGTCAGAATCCCACTTCTCGATTATCACGAAGTGGTTGGGGTCAGTAAAGGAGACACAAAGATCCGCATTGCGACACTCGGGCTGATTGCGGGTCATCACCACGTACTTGGAAAGGATAGGAAGTAAGAGTTCGGGATCGCTTGCATCAAAAGTCAGTTGAACAAGAGCGATTTTGAGGTCGTCGTCAGGGATTGCTGTGGGTTCTGTCATCTTCTGCTCGTAGTGCGTGTCGGAAATCGCGATTCCAGCCGGTAGTTTCCAGGCAAGCGATTAAGCTCATTGCTTTGAGTCTGTGAAATAAGTCGTGTCGGCAACGTGACGAGCGTACCGGCGGACGGTGCCCCCGAGGGGTCGTCATCATCGGTCAGGGGAAAGAGGTCAGCAAGTGGCCAAGAATCGGGTCGAGCGAGACGAAGAAGATCTAGTCCGTCTGTATCTCACCGACATCGGTCAATATCCGCTCCTGACGAAAGACGACGAGGTCCGGCTGGCCCAAGAGATTGAAGCTGGCACCGAAGCCAGAGCAATACTCGAAGCTGATCAAGTGACAGATGGCTCGCCGATAACGGTTGCGAAGAAGCGTGAACTTCGTCGAGCCGACCGTAAGGGCGTAAAAGCTGAGCGCACATTCGTTCAGTCCAACCTTCGCCTGGTGGTCTCGATTGCAAAGAAGTATCAGGCCTCGGGGTTGCCCCTGCTGGATCTGATTCAAGAGGGAAACCTCGGACTTATGCATGCTGTCGAGAAGTTTGATTGGCGCAAAGGCTTCAAGTTTTCTACCTACGCAACATGGTGGATACGCCAGGCCATCACTCGAGGTATCGCCAACACCGGTCGTACCATCAGGCTTCCGGTCCATGCGGGTGACACTCTTGCTCGGCTTCAAAAGGCTCGGTCGCGTTTGGAGCTCAAATACGGGCGCCCGGCGACGCTGGCAGAGCTCGCGGTAGAAGTCGATATGCCTGAGGACAAAGTGTCTGAAGCGCTTCGTTTCGCCGCGGAACCGCTATCTCTCTCAGAACCGTTGCGGGAAGACGGTGATGCCGAGTTAGGCGACGTGGTCGAAGATAGAAACGCTGAAGATCCCGAAGAAGCTGCCGCAGTCTCTCGGCTCCCCGATGAGATCGCCAAACTTCTTGGACCTCTCGACGAACGGGAAAGAGAAATCCTAAAGCTGAGGTTCGGGCTCGATCGTGGTGAGCCTCGGACCCTCGAAGAAGTGGGCGAGCATTTTAATCTCACTCGCGAGAGGATTCGACAGATCGAGGCGCGGGCGATGTCCAAGCTTCGGCACCCAAGTAGTGATACTGGGGCGCGAGACCTCCTTGGAGTTTGAGGGCCCTCTCCCGGCAGTTCCCGTGGCTAGGTACCGGTTTTAGTTTTCAGCCAGTTTTCGAGCGGCAATTGCCACCAAGGCGCCGACGACGATTGCCAGTAGGAGCTTTTTCACGTTGGTTCCTTTCGGTCATGTGGTTCGTAGTGTTGGGCTAGTGAAACGGACAGACTTGGCGGAGGTGGACGGGAATCGAACCCGCCGGACGGGGATCACCCATCCCACCCGCTTTGAAGGCGGGGGAGCCCACCAGGCGCTCGGACACCTCCGAGATCAGTCTGCCCTGCGCGAGGGCATGTTGAAAAGAAGAAATCAGTGATAGAGGCCAATGATTGTGAACGAGCCAAAGTAATTCGGTGCCATTTTGGTAACTCCGATGGGTTTCTTCCAAATTTTTTTTGCTTCTGACGCTAAACAGGTGTTCAATAACACGCGTGTAATTACGACGACGTCATCAGCATGGCGAGTCGGACGGATCGAGGCGGAATATATGGCGTTCGTAGACGAGAGCAATAGCCAAATTGAGGAAAGTGGTTGGTGGGACTACGCCAACTGCTTAGGCGTTGATCCAGACCTCTTTTTCCCTGAGCGAGGGGCAAGCACCAAAGAAGCGAAAGAAGTGTGCCGAGGGTGCATCGTTCGTGAGGACTGTCTTGAGTACGCGTTGAGTCACGGTGAAAAGTTCGGTATTTGGGGCGGTATGAGCGAACGCGAACGTCGACGGTTGCGTCGCCAGCGAGCTCTTGCCCGTCGCGCCGCTGCCGAACGAGCCAGCTAGACAACGAATTCCTGGCGATCTTCATACAGAGAATCAGTGCGCTGATAGCCTCACTTTTGTGAATCTCGGCGGGTCAGAACTGATCATCATCTTGATTATCGTGTTGGTGCTATTTGGCGGTGCCAAACTGCCGAAGTTGGCGCGATCTTTGGGACAGGCACAAAAAGAGTTCAAGGACGGCATGAACGATGAAGAGCCGCCCTCTTCCGAAGATGGTGCCAGCGAATAATTACACCGCCCTTAGCTAGGAGATCTGAAGAGACGACTCCTGCAAAAGTACTTGACGTCTCGCCTTTAAAATCCGTCGTCTTTGGCGCTCAGAGGCCCCGCCCCACACGCCGTGCTCGACGCGATTTACCAGTGCATACTCAAGACAGGGTGACTGAGACCGGCAGCCCTCACACAATTTTTTTGCTCGTTCGACGCCGACCCCGTCACTTGGAAAGAAAATAGACGGATCCCGGTCGGCGCAATTGCCTCGACTCATCCAACTTGTATCGGTGGAAATATGGCTCATGAGTGCGCTCCGTCGATGTTTGCGAGGGTGATTTCTTCCACCTTGCTATGACTATGACTCCCAACTGGAGTAAACGGTTCCAACTATTTGATGTTCTTATGAAAATTTCATTCTGCTAGCAACAGGAAACATTCTCGCGAGGCTTGCTGGAGCTAATGGTTCCCGATGCCGACGCCGGTACAGTGATGCGGTCGCTGTCGAAGGAGCATCGGTGACGGACTTCGAAATTGATGAGGAACGCCCTCCGCCCGAGACCGGCATGCGAGTTGTCTACCTCGGGCCGGTCTCCCCGCATTGGGACATCCAGGGACTTTTTGGAGAACAAGCTGTCGTTGATGAATTTCGGCGGCGAACAGTGGCACGTCTGCAGCTTCTCCCACCCCACGATCCCCAATTCAGGCGGAATCGCGAACGAGTGAACCGCGATGCGGAACGCGAAAACTTGCATCTCGAGTGGGATCTGGGTGTCCCGGAAGACGAAGAAGAGTAATTCCGGCCTGATGAGGGTCTTGATAACCAACGACGATGGGGTCGCTTCCGATGGCCTATGGGCCTTAGCTCGGTGTGTCGTTGAAGCCGGCCACGAAGCAGTGATCGCAGCTCCCGCTTCGGACATGACAGGCATGGGTGGGGCAATAGGTGGCGACCTCAACGGCGGTGACCTTCGGGCACAACAAATCAAACGAGAAGACCTTGGCGCAACGCAGTGCTGGGCGGTCGATGGCCCTCCGGCACTGTGCGTGATCATGACCCAACTCGGAGCCTTCGGTGACCCGGTCCCCATGGTGGTTTCGGGTGTTAACCCGGGGTTGAATTGCGGCCGTTCAGCTTTGCATAGTGGGACCGTCGGAGCAGCGCTCACAGCTGCCAACAACGGAGCTCATGGAATAGCCGTCAGCTTGGATGTCACGGGTGGGCCCATGTATTGGGATAGTGCAACTCGCCTGGTGCCAGAACTCATTGAGCGTCTCACCACTATCGAACGCGGACGACGAGTCGTGAACCTCAACGCTCCCAACCTTCCCCTTTCCGAGATTGGCGCTGTACGAGTTGCTGGGTTGGCTAAATGGGGTGACGTCGCGGGCCACTTGGTATCTACCGGTGAGCAATCCTGGTCGTTTGAACGTCAACCAGGTGATCCGAAACGTCGCGTCCCGGGCAGCGATAATGCCGCCGTGCGTGAAGGGTTCATTGCAGTATCGGAACTAGTTGGAATAAGAACCCAAGAGTCGGACCTAGAGCTCAGTGGCTTATCCCTATGACGAACTTGACTATCTAGGTATTCGTTGCCTTCTATTTGATTGGTTCGCGTTTCTCTGGCATACAGTTCCGCCGTCGGCTCACGGACACCACTTTTCTCTTTTGAGTCGCGCCGCGTCTGAGACAACCACCCATTTGGGGGCGCGTGACCCATAAACACATGTAGACAAGATT
>Ga0315334_10002214_pt1 | contig 12128 bp, 9 predicted proteins | sample M150034915metaG_FD_205555 | JGI IMG/M metagenome (GOLD analysis project Ga0315334, IMG submission 205555) | Ammonia-oxidizing marine archaeal communities from Monterey Bay, California, United States - M1 500m 34915 | ecosystem: Environmental > Aquatic > Marine > Intertidal zone | place: USA... | reverse complement strand
CGAGGGCCGCGTGGTTGTCATTGACAAAGGCGGTATAGCGGCTGGGGCTTCTGGCATTGCTTGTGGCGTAATTCGCAACAATTATTTTCAACCGGCCATGCGAAATCTGATGGCGCACTCGGTCGGGGTCTGGGACAGCGATCCGCAAGCCTTTAGCTATCATCCCGTGGGATATATGCAAATTTCCTGTGAAGCAATGCGTGATGACGTATCGCAGATTTTCGAAGAGCAAAGGGCCATCGGGTACGAAAGTACATTTATCGAAGGCGCTAACGCGTCAACCAGTTATATGCGTGGAATTTTTTCGGATTGGCGCGCGCAAAACATAACATCAGTTCTGCACGAAAAGCGTGGCGGATATGCCAATAACACGAAGGCCGTATACGGCCTGGCGAAAAAAGCGGAAGAACTCGGCGTACGCATAATTACCGGCGTTGAAGTTCTGGGCATCACTGCAGAAAGTGGTTCAAATTCAGTTCAATCGGTGGCGACCGACCAGGGCGCTATCACATGCGCGCATTTGGTTGTGGCTGCTGGGCCTTGGGTCCGGAACTTTTGGAATATGCTTGGTCTGCCGAAACAGATCGTAGTCATTGGCCGGGATGGTCAACGTCACGAAGATGTGGATATGTGGCGGTTCTGGCAGCTTGAAGAAGGCTTGCTAGAAGTCGATCCAGGTATCCTGACGACCAATGAGGGGGAAGCGCCGCCGGTCATTCACGTCGACACTGACGCGCCTCTGATTTCTGATGTGGATGGGTCTGTGATCACGGAAGACATGTGGGGCATTTATTACAAACCTGACGCACATTTTGGCGGAATACAAGGCGGTGCCATGCCGTATGAGGTCAAGACGCCTGTTGACGACGTGGCTATCGACCCCTATGGGCCCTCGAGTCCGGAATTCGTATCTGGCCCCGAATTCGCTCACATGTGGGTATCTGCGCTGTCTCATTGCCACAGCCGGCTTGAAGGATATATGCCGAAGTACCATCGCGAGCCGTCGGGTGGCATTGGATGTTTTACCCCTGACAGCTTCCCCATCTTTGATTGCTTCAATGAAAACGTCAGCGTGATCGCCGACAGTAATCATGGCTACAAAATGATTGGCGTTGGCCGCCTTGTGGCGGATGAAATCATGGGCGATGAGCAGGATCTGCTGAAACCGTTTCGATTTGACAGATATGAAACGGGCGAACTGCACCCAGTCTCCAACAGCCCGTTTCCTTGGAGCTAACGGTGCGGCTGTGGATACGCTAACAGAAATTACGAACTGAGATTTCGCGTGGCGAATTTGGGGAGAAAATAGCATGGGCATAATGGACATCGAACGGTTCGTCGAAGCCGAAGGCCGCGCAGAGAAAGTAAGGGAAGTCCGTCAAAAGATTGACGAACTGGGTGTTGAGTACCTCTATCTGCAATTCGTCTCAATAACCGGCAAAATTATGGGCAAAGGTATTCCCGCTGATCATTGGGAAACCGTTGCGGAGAGGGGTTTTCAACTGGTTTATGGCTCGACGGTCAATCTCTTCCTGAACAGATCTGGCGAGTATTTGGGCTATGGCCCAGAGGCCGCCGAATTGGTCGGTATCCCTGAACCGGAAACATTCATGCAATTGCCCTGGGACAAACGTGTCGGGCGATTTTATTGCACGTTGTTCCGAAACCGTGAGGAGCGCGAGGATCCAGGCGCCTACTTGACCTCCGACTGTCGTGGAAACCTACGTCGACTGCACGACGAGTTCGCCAATAAGCAGGGCGGCCTTAGGCTTCGTATGGGTACGGAACCGGAAATGATGTGGTTGAAGTTCGACGAGGAGGGAAAACCAACGGAGGGGTACTCGAAGCCGTATTGCTATCACATCGATCAATTCGAAAGTCTGCGCCCCGTATATATGAAGGTCATTGAATATTCCCGCGCCATGGGCCTGGATATGATTCAAGGCGACCATGAGGATGCGCCTGGCCAACTCGAGCTTAACTGGATGTTCGACGACGTACTACGCAACGCAGATCGATTGACGACGTATCGTCAAATTTGTGCGCAGGTCGCACGTGAGCATGGTATTTTTGCATGTTTTATGACCAAGCCATTTATGGGGGTTTCCGCGTCCGGTTGTCATCACAACATGTCGCTTTGGCATGGTGGGGAAGACGTCCTGTGTCCAACAGGAAATAATCCGGAAAGCTTGCCGGGTATGGCCGGCAACTACCTGTATGCGAAGGGTGGCGAAAATACCTTTATGCCCGACACGGACGATCCGCGATTGCCGGGTAAGACCGGGCTCGAAGCCATTGGTGGCATTGTACATCACCTGCAGGCACTCACGGCAATTGGCTGTTCAACCGTGAACTCCTACCGGCGATTGTGGGACACCGGTTTCTGGGCGCCAGTTTTTGCGGACTGGGGATTCCAGAATAGGACAACCGGCTTGCGTGTCTCGGCGCCGGGTCGTTTCGAATACAGGTCTGTGGATTCGATGGTTAATCCATACATCATGGGCTCGGTAATTTTGGCCGCAGCGGGCGATGGCCTCGACAATAAACTCGATCCCGGTGAGCCAGAAGAACGCAATATCTATGAGGCCATGGAAGCGGGTAAACAGGTCAAGAAACTACCCATGTCGCTAGGTGAGGCGCTTGCCGCGCTTGAACAGAACGAGGTCGTTCAGCGTGGCTTGCCTGGGGAAATGTACCGCCTTTATCACGAGTATAAGTCGGACGAATGGGAGCGGTTCATGTCGACTGTCACCAACTGGGACAATGATACCTACATGGAGTGCCTGCCCTAGGTCTGGCCTTGGATTTGAATTATCAGGATTGATTTCGGGCCGTTCTAACGGCGCACGAAGGAATAAAGGGAGTAAGAGTTCCATGTGCGGAATTGCAGGAATTATCCATCGTGGCAATAGATCGAATGTCGGTGGTGAAATGACGTCGATGCTTATGGCACTCAGGCACCGCGGACCCGATTCAACGGGTTTTGCAGTCTATGGTCCGCCAAATACTGGCGACTATGTGATGCGGATTAAGGTCGCCGAACAGGCGGACATGGCCACCGGCCATGACATCAAGGATAAAATTACTGAACGAATTGCCGAAGTGGATCGACGTATTGCCCTGCATGGCGCCGAAATTCTGCAATATGATGCGGCGACGGTCTACGCTTTGCGTTACGTCATCCGTCCCAATGGCGACATGGAAGAAATGGCGCGCCATCTTGAAGAGATTGAGAGCGTCGAGATCCTCTCACTCGGTAGCGGCCTCGAGTTAATAAAGGATCTGGGTGACGCGAACGAAGTCGGTGATGCGTATGGACTCAATGACTTCAATGGCACCCACGCCATCGGTCACACCAGAATGGCAACGGAATCTGACGTTGATATTCGATCCGCGCATCCCTACTGGGCATTCCCATATAACGACATTGCCGTTGTCCATAACGGTCAGATCACAAACTATTGGATCATGCGTCGGGAAATGGAGCGCAAAGGACATCGCTTTATGTCCGATTGCGATTCTGAATTATTGGCGGTGTACACAGCCCATAATCTAGCCCACGACATCAGTCTCGAGGAGAGCCTCAGTCGATCCGTTGATGAGATCGACGGAGTATTCACCTACTTGGTGGCGACAAAAGATCAATTGGGTATGGCTAAAGACACCATGGCAGCAAAACCCTTGGTACTCTACGAGAGCGACGACTTGATCGCAATGGCATCCGAAGAGGTGGCAATTCGCTCAATCCTTCCCCAGGAGATCGATACCTACGACCCATATGACGAGGAGGTGAGAGTATGGCAAGCTTGAGCGACGCCGAACTCAGCGCCATGAGCCAGGACGACAGGGCAAAAGCGCTCGGGATGACTACTGAACAACTTACAGGACGGTCGTTGCTCGTCGAATTCAGCCCCGACGAAGAAGAGCGGTTCGAATACCCCTGGGCGCCTAAGGCGGATTTCAACAAAAGGACTGAAATTGATACCGACAATATGACGTCGACGGAAGTGACCGGCAGAATCCGTGAATTGATGGCGGAAGGCTATGGCACGATCGTCATCAACAATCCACGCGGCAAGCACTCGCTTGGTGTTGGAATTCTGAGCAAATTGAACCTGATCGTTGAAGGGTCGCTTGGATATTTTGGTGTCGGCCTGATCGACGGGCCGAATGTACGCATTAATGGTCGGGTGGGGTGGTCGTGCGGCGAAAACATGATGTCCGGCACCATACTTATTGAGAAAAATGCGGGTTCCACGTTTGGCGCGGCCATTCGCGGCGGGGACCTTGTATGCCGCGGCTCGGTCGGCTCTCGCACAGGTATAGACATGAAGGGCGGGACGATCATCGTTGGCGGCGATACGGGCGCGTTATCTGGGTTCATGATGCAGCGCGGGCGCATTGTTGTGTGCGGCAACGCCGGCAAGGATCTCGGTGATTCAATATATGACGGCTCTATTTATATTGGCGGCGAAATCCGCTCCCTCGGCGTCGATGCGGTAACTGCCGAATTGACAGAAGTTGATAAATCGTGGCTGACGCGGAAGCTTACGCAATACGAACTTTTGCCTGAAAAAGGCGTAGAGCACTTCACGAAAGTCGTCGCAGGCAAGCAACTATGGAATTACGACAATCTCGAGCCGACCGAGAAGAAAATCATCCTATAAGACCAGGTATAGGTAAGAAAATGGACAAGAGCGAAAAAAAGAACCTGAACCGCGATACCCACCGCTTGGGTAATTCCTTCGTTTTTCCGCCGCACGTCATTGACGATATTCATGTTAAATCCGAACTCGGCCGTTACAGAATGCGCGGCTTTTCGCTGTTTAAGAAGATCCCGCATTGGGATGATTTGACGTTTCTTCCCGGCACTCTGACCCGCTTTGTTATTGAGGGCTACCGGGAGAAATGCGAAACCCGGACAATCATTGGTCCCCGCGCGAAACGTCCGCTGGATTTGGATATCCCCGTTTACGTCACGGGTATGAGCTTTGGGGCATTATCCTACGAAGCCAAAACGGCGCTGGCCAGAGGGGCCACCATGGCCGGAACCGCAACTTGTTCGGGTGAAGGCGGCATGATCCCTGACGAGCGGCGGTATTCCACCAAATGGCTTTATCAGTGCATTCAGTCCCGTTATGGGTTCAATCCACATCATCTTATGTTGGCGGATGCATGCGAGTTCTTCATTGGCCAAGGTTGCAAAGTTGGCCTCGGCGGCCATCTGATGGGACAGAAAGTGACAGACCAAGTCGCTGAGATGCGCTCGCTGCCAGCGGGTATCGATCAACGGTCACCGGCTCGTCACCCTGACTGGCTCGGTCCGGATGACTTGGCGCTAAAGATACAAGAAATTCGGGAAGTCACGGACTGGCAAATTCCTATTCAACTCAAACTTGGCGCGGCGCGCGTTTATGACGACGTTCGGATGGCGGTCAAATGCGATCCAGATTCGATTTACATCGATGGTATGGAGGGCTCAACCGGCGCTGGACCGCATTTGGCGACGGAAGATACCGGCGTGCCGGGTATGGCCGCCATCCGCCAGGCCCGAAAAGCTATTGATGAACTTGGCAAGCGTGGCGAAATTACCCTCATTTACGCTGGAGGCATCCGGAACGGCGCCGATGTCGCCAAGGCCATTGCACTCGGCGCAGATGCAATCGCCATCGGCCATTCGGTAATGATGGCACTCAATTGCAATAAAGACATTCCCGAAGCGAATTACGAAGCTGAAGTCGGTGCTGAACCGGGTTATTGTTATCATTGCCATACGGGCCGTTGTCCGGTTGGCGTAGCGACGCAAGACCCCGAGTTGCGCAAACGCCTCGACCCGGACGAGGCGGCGGAGCGGGTTTTCAATTTTCTTCACACTTTGACGATCGAGGCACAGATGTTCGCGCGCGCCTGTGGCAAGACCAATATCCATTCTCTGGAGCCGGAAGACTTGGCGGCGTTGACCATGGAATCGTCCGCAATGGCCGGCGTGCCGCTGGCGGGCACAAATTACACCGTCGGTGTTGAAGATTATCACCATCTATAGAGGAGCAGTAACATGGCCGGAAAGGAATACCGAGGCTCCGAGATCAAGGATGTTGATCAATTCTTGAACCACTCGACCGGTCTCGATAGCGAACGCGAAAAGGAAATTGGTCAACATATTGGCTACCGTTACGACGTAAATCTTGTCCCTGACTACGAGCGGATTACGCCATTCCTTTCAAAATATATTGAGTTTATGGGGTGGGATGACCTCAATTGGCTTGAAGATGTACATATGGGTTATGAAGAAGCCAACCCGGCAGTTTTTGATCGAAATATCAATGGTTGGATACGGATTCCTGAATCCATCATTCTTCCGGATAATCAACAGGACCGGGATATGATCGCGCGAGAGCTGCTGATCAAGTTTCAGATGTCGGACCGCAATCCTCTCGTCAATCTGAGAAAAGCCTACGGGAAGTTCTGAAATCATGCCACGGCATCTAAACATAGCCTGTTTGCAAACCCGCCCGTTGGCGGATTTTAGATCTGCCTTGGACGAAGCTGTAGAATTGGCGGAAATTGCAGTCGGGAGCGGTGCAGAAATGCTGGCATTGCCAGAATATTGCGGTGGCCTCAAAACAGACGGCGCAATGTTCATACCACCGAGCGCACGGGAGGACGAGCATCTTGTTCTTCAGGGTTTGCGTAACTTTGCCCGCGACAACCGTGTCTGGATATCTATCGGGTCACTCGCTGTACCCGGTCCAGAAAATCGAATTTTTAACCGTGGATTCGTAATTGACGATACCGGTTCGATACGTAGCAGGTATGATAAAATTCACATGTTCGACATCCAACTTTCCGAAACCGAAGTCTATAAGGAGAGCGCCCTTGTTAGCGAAGGCCGTCAGGCCGTCCTAATCGACACGCCCTTGGGGCACTGGGGACAATCAATTTGCTATGACCTGCGCTTCCCGCACCTTTACCGTGAACTGGCAAAATCCGGGGCCGAAATTCTTCTTATACCTGCGGCCTTTACCAAAAAGACAGGAGAAGCCCATTGGCATGTCCTTAACCGTGCGCGGGCTATTGAAAACGGTGCCTTCGTCGTTGCCGCCTGCGCCATTGGGATGGTGGATGGCGGCGGCGAAAGCTATGGGCATTCGCTTATTATAGATCCTTGGGGGCAAGTGTTAGCCGATGGTGGAGCAGAGCGTGGCGTCGTTCAAGCCGTTATCGATCTTGACCAAGTAGCGGCAGCGCGCGCGAAAATCCCTAGCCTGAAACATGATCGTCCATTTCATATTGGCGAACCCTGGCAGAGCGACGTTGCATGAACCTGGTCGCGAAAACCTCTGAAGTCTTGGAACCAGTTTTGCCACTTCGCGATGCATTCATGCGTTGGCAATGTCGCGTTCGGCAAATTGCGATGCGCGAAAATCTGGGCCGACCAGATGATGCCGCTTCACCAATGGTACATTTGGCAAGCGAGCGAAGTTTACGTGGGCCTATCATCACCGTTCTTTGCAAATCGCCAGAATACTCAAAGACGCCAGAACTACGGCACATTTACAAACACACAAATGAGCCTGCGCAACGCCGCGAAAAGGCCCTGCAATTACTTTCCGAGACCTATTACCAAAAGCATGCCGAATTCTCCAACATGTTGACGGCGACATTTGCACCAAAATCGAAATTTGCAATCGCCCTTGAAAAGACAGCCTTATGCCAACTGAAATTCGATGCTTATGGACAGCAATTCGAACTTGTCTGCGTGGTTACGAGGCTTGGTAATACCCATCCAAATTACCTCGCTACTTGGTGGCACAATATTATTTTTAATCCAAACCTCAATCCCCAGTCGATTATCTTGGGATTTTCTCCAAATTGGGAAATCAGTTCGGCGGAGCCGCCCATTAACATTACACGGTGAAAAAAATCGAGAATTTGCGAACGTGATCAAAACATACTGGCCATATCTCGGTGGTCAGTTTAGTGTCAAAAACGGAGGTAGAAAAACAAAATACAGCGTCAAAAAATGTCAGTTAAAATTTGATAAAGGCGGTTCAACGTCAATCCATCGCGAAGCGGTGAAGTGAATTATACAGTCTAAAAGTAGAGAATTAAGTAGTCAGAAGGTTGCAACATATAAGGAGAGAGAATATGAAACACCTTACACATAAGTTGGCTTCAATCGCGGTATCCTTGTTTTTTGCTGTTGTCTCAAGTCAAGCCATCGCAAAAGATTCCAGCAAGCCAATCGTGATCCCGACGCATAACTGGTCAAGCCAAGTCGTGATGGCTTACGTTATCGGTGGAATATTCAAGCACATGGGCAATAACGTTAAATACGTACCAGCTGATTCCCAAGCGGTTTATGAAGCCATCCGTATCGGTGACGTAACCTTATCGCATGAAGTATGGCAATCAAGCTTCGGTAAGTCCTTTCAGAATGCCGTCGACAAAGGCGGCGTGCTTGACTGGGGAACGCATGAAGCACCCACCTTGGAAGAAATGGGAGTTCCTACCTGGGTAATTGAAAAAAATCTATGTCCCGGTCTTCCGGATTGGAAAGCTCTGAAAAATTGCCATAAAGCATTCGCGACACCAGATTCTGGTGGCAAAGGCCGTTGGTTAGAGGGCCCTCAAAGCTGGCATAAAGATCTAATGCCAAAGCGTGTCAAAGCGCTGGGACTAGACGGAAGTTATATGGTCAAATTTGCAGGTAGCGCCAACGCACTCTGGGCGGAACTTGCTTCGGCAAAGAAGGAAGGCCGTGCCACCATCATCTTTAATTGGACACCTAACTTCACCGATGCCGAAGGGTTTACCTTTATCGAATTCCCACCCTACACAGAAGGCTGCAGAATAGTCGACGGTGGTGACGGACGCTGCGGATCACCTAAGGGCTGGCTGAAGAAAGCAGTCAACGAAGATTTCCCGAAAACGCACCCTAAAGCGTCGGGTATGTTCAAAAAGCTGTCATTCAGCACACAAGATATCGGACAGATGGCAGCTTTGGTCGACACTGACAAATTAAGTCATGAAGACGCCGCAAAGAAATGGCTCGCCGATCACAAGGACGTATGGCAGAAATTCTTACCATAGAATTCAATGTGTCTTGATATCTCCCTTGGGCCATAGAACCCAAGGGAGATTTTCCTTATTCTTTAGTTAATTTTTGTGGATAATCAATTTTAGATAAATGTTTGGTTCGGTGAATACCCATGCCCGTAATAATTTGTGAATCTGTGTACAAAATATTTGGCACAAATGCTGATAAACTATTTCACCTCAATAGTGGAATTCCAAATCTTCAGGCGCTTCAAGATGCGGGCTGTGTCGTAGGTGTAAACAATGCTTCATTTGTGGTCGACAAGGGAGAAATCCTTGTGGTTATGGGTTTGTCGGGCTCAGGAAAATCAACATTGCTTCGTTGCATATCCAGGCTAACGGAAGCCACAGCGGGAAAAATCCTTATTGACGGCGAAGATTTATTGGCCCTGAGTGAAAAAAAACTCATTGAAATTAGACGCAACAAAATGGGGATGGTTTTTCAAAGTTTTGCATTATTGCCACATAAGACCGCACTGGAAAATATTGCATTTCCATTGCAAATAAAGGGCGTTAGCGCGCCAAACAGCATAAAAAGAGCTATGGAAATGGTTGAGCTTGTCGGTTTGAGTGGGCGCGAGAATAGTTTCCCAAGAGAATTATCGGGCGGTCAGCAGCAACGCGTTGGTATTGCGCGCTCATTGGCCGTTGAGCCTGATATATGGTTTTTGGACGAACCTTTTTCGGCCTTAGATCCCCTAATCCGTAAGGAAATGCAGGACGAGTTTCTGCGGCTACAGAGTGTCTTGGGAAAAACGATCCTTTTCGTAACGCATGATTTCAATGAAGCACTTCGCCTTGCCGACCGTATTGCCATTATGAAAGAAGGCGTAATAGAGCAACTAGATACGCCAGCCAATATTATTCTTAATCCTGCAACGGAATATGTTCGTAAATTTACTGAAGACGTGCCAAGAGAAAAAGTACTTACAATAGAGTATGTGATGGACCCAATAGATGGTTCAGCCAATTTAGGCGACGTTATCGTCCACAAAGATGCCATAATTGAATCAGTTGCTGAGATGATCCTTCTCCAAGAAAACCCAGTTGCGGTTTGGAATGATGAAAATAACGTCGTCGGAACCGTGCATCCATCCAAATTGATAAATGTATTATTTAGTAAAAATTCTAGAAAACCGGTCAATACCTAGCCGATTAAAATGTATTTATTTCATAAGTATACTAAATTTCTGCAATTATTATTCGTGATTGTTGTATTTTATATTCTATATTTTTCGATTTCGCCTTCAGATACTAACCCGTTTTGGAGGCTCCCCCCGCTGATTTCCTGGCTTCCAATATTGATTAATGATTCTGTAGACTTCTTGCTGTCGGAATGGATGCTTATCGAATTCTTTGATAGCGATGTTCAAGAGTACAAAAAGCGTCCACTTTTATTGCAATTCACACGAATTATTTCGGGTATTGTACTTTTCTTGATTGAGTTTTTTCGAGAAATCCTTTTGGGCGGCGTAGAAACTATTGTCGTTTTTACAAGCTGGGATTTCGTTAGTGAAAATGAATGGGCAAAGTGGCCGGCGCTTCCTTGGACCGTGGTTGCCGGCGGGGCAATCCTATTGGGTCATAAGCTCCAAGGTAAAGGGCTCGCCCTGTTTGTAGCATTTTCAGTCATATATATTTCGGCCTTTGGGCAGTGGAAACCCGCGATGCAGACGCTATCGTTTGTAATGGTGGCCGCACCAATTTCATTTGCATTGGGATTAGCTCTAGGAATTTGGGCATTTCGAAGTAACCGGGTCGAAGCAGCATTAAATCCCTTACTCAACGTCGCGCAGACGATGCCACATTATTCCTACTTGGTCCCTATAATGGTTTTGTTTGGCGTAGGAGATCATGCGGGCGCAATTGCCACCATCATCTTTGCGACACCGCCGATGGTTCGACTTACATTATTGGGGCTAAAGAGGGTGCCTCCAGAGGTGTTGGACGCAGGAAAAATGAATGGTTGTGGCAGCTTCCAACTTTTGTTTAGAGTTTTGATTCCAACTGCGAGACGTGACATTTTGATTGGAGTTAACCAAGTCATTATGCAGTGTTTGGCAATGGCGGTGATTGCTTCCTTTATTGGAGCGAAGGGGTTAGGCTGGAACTTATTGCTTGCACTGAACCAACTCAGAATTGGTTTGGCCTTAGAAAGCGGCGTTTGCATTGTATTGATCGCGGTAGCTTTAGATAAAATGTCCTTAGCTTGGGCACACAAACAATCGGACTATTTCTCTGATCTTAGTATTTTCCAACGCAATAAGCACAGCCTTACCTTTATTTTTGTTCTACTTTGCGGCTCACTTTTGGCATATATCGGTACCTTTATATTCAAGGAAGATTTCAACTATTTTTACATAGTCCCGCACAATAAGGGTCTCACAACTGAACCCTTTTGGCAGTTAGGAATTGATTGGATATGGGATACATTCTTTTTTAGCTTGAAATATTTTAATGTATTTTTGATTACCAGTATATTGGTGCCAATGAAGAATTCGTATCTCGCTATGCCCGTCTCGGCAACTTTTGTTTTAGTAATGGGCGTCGGTTATATTATAGGGGGCATTAGGTCCGCAGCTATTGTGTGTGGTTTTCTATTGTTTATCGCAATGACGGAGTGGTGGGATCGAGCCTTAATCACGGCATACATGGCAACATTTGGAGTAATTATTTCATCAATTATTGGAATTTCTATAGGTTCAATATGTGCCCAAAATCCGTTATCCTCTAGAATCGCTCTGACAACTTGTGATACATTTCAAACCTTCCCTTCGTTTATTTACCTAATTCCCGTGATCATGCTGTTTGGAGTAACGGATACATCTGTATTAATTGCCGTTGTTGTCTATGCCACAATTCCTGCAGTCCGGTATACGGTTGAGGGACTTCGTAGCGTGCCGCAATCTTTGCATGATGCAGGCTCCATGTCGGGCGTATCTCGATTGCAGAGATTGCTCAAGGTCGAATTCCCGCTGGCTTTTCCGCATGTGATGTTGGGTGTCAACCAAACGGTCGTCTTCGCCTTA
>Ga0315334_10002213_pt1 | contig 12128 bp, 9 predicted proteins | sample M150034915metaG_FD_205555 | JGI IMG/M metagenome (GOLD analysis project Ga0315334, IMG submission 205555) | Ammonia-oxidizing marine archaeal communities from Monterey Bay, California, United States - M1 500m 34915 | ecosystem: Environmental > Aquatic > Marine > Intertidal zone | place: USA... | reverse complement strand
GGACCCTCATTGAAGGCGCGGATGAATACGCTATGATTGGATTCAACAGCAAACATCGTTTCATTCTCCCAAGAAATGTTCGAAGGCGTCATATCAGCGATTCTCAAACGCAGTATCAGCGAAATCACACCTCCAGTATTGTTGGCCCAAATGGTATGATTCGTCCACTCATGTAGGGTGTCTGCATCGCCATGCAGCCTTCCTTCCTCAAACTGTAGACCGGATGGTAATTCGGGAGTTATGCTCCATTCCACTGGAGCGCCACCATCCCATGATGGACTCATATCCACAGAACTTCTTTGCCAGGCCATATCAACCTCCGAGACTCCATATGACAAATTACGAACCGGCTCATCGATGATGGACACTTCAACTGAAGTTGATATCGAACCACCTGTATTGTTGGCCCAGATGGTATGGATACTGCCCGGAACCAGAGTTGTGGAGAATCCAGATATCCAACCGTTGGAGGTGTTGAAAGACAAACCTTCTGGAAGTGGAGGTTCGACCTCCCATTCTGCAACTGCCCCCCCCTCAATCCATGGTACGATGGGACCGATACTGGTGTTGACGGTGAAAGTATGAGGGGCGGCGGGATAGAACATCCCAAATGGGGATTGATCATGAATACAGATACTGATGTTGAAAATGCTGAAACCGGCTTCGTTGCTGGCATTGATACTGTGGTTTCCACAAGGAGTGACACTCTGAGGCATACCTTCCACCCAACCGATTGAATCTATCGAGAGACCAGATGGTAACGGTGGGCTGACTTCCCAGTCGCTGACATCTCCCCCCCCGGTCAGAGATGGAATCAATGGGCTGATCTCAACACCGACCGTGAAAACGTGTAGAATCGGAGAATACGACAACAGACCAGGGGGCATATCGATCACAATGATGCTCAGGTTGTAGGTGGTGGTGCCAGCATTATTGGAAGCGATGATGGCATATGTGATAGAATCCTGAATCTCAAGGACAACTCCACTGATCTCACCACTGTCACTGTTGATATTGAGTCCGTTGGGCAAAGCAGGATTGACAGCCCAATGGTCGGGTCCATCCCCCGAGAATGATGGAATCAGGTGGATTGAGTCACCAATATGGAACTTGAACTCTTCAACCCCGAAATCCAGTTGTGTTGGAGGGGTCAAAGGTCTGCATCCCTCTTCGACCTCGACCTCCAGAGATGAACACTCAACATCTACCGGAATGATGTCCACATCATCGGTGATGCATTCACCATCCACCTTGATCTCGTCCGCTCCACAGATGAGCACCACTTCGGGTTCCTTCAGGTTCTGGGTATAGATGACCGCCCCACTTGCAGTCAACAAACCCACGAGAATGATGGCGGCGGTGACTGTTCCCTTGTTCTCCACAGTGCAGCGGAGACGATTACTGACGTTCAATCCTGCGCTTCATCAGACCGGAGTAAATCAACTGGTTCGATGATTCGCGCAGCCCGCATGGTGATTGCTGTCAATACCCCGAGTATTCCAATTGCCACGAACACCGATAGTCCTGAGATGCCCTCATTCTCACCATTCTGTGTTGTCGGCACTTCTGGCTCCTCATTACTGGCATTCTCATCAAGAACGACACCCAACAAGGAGATCTCGTCAATTCTGGCCTCATAGACTGGCCGACCGGCAGATGATGCAGGGTTCTGAAGGCTCTCCAGTCCGGTTGGATCATCCGATGTCGGAGTCAATGCAATCGCTCGAACATGTGACATCCCATCCCTGACCACACCGAAAGTCGCATATCCTCCATCATCTCGATTCTCAGGGTCCAGATTGTGCGCCTCTGTCTCAGCGATATACCATTGTGAATCAGCAGAATCCTCCTCCTGACTCCTGGCCATTCCTATCGCTCCATCAACATGTGATAGATTCTCATCATGTTCCAAAGGTATGGTTTCGCCGGTTCCACCACTTCCGCACTCAGGACTTGTTCCGGGATAGACTCCTGCAGACTTGCAGGTTGGATCCCCTCCTTGAGTGACGAAATCATCGATCACCCTATGGAAAAAGATACCATCGTATAGATCCATCTCGACGTGTTCGACCATGTTGGCAACGGTTATCGGTGCCCATTCCTCAAACAATTCAATGACTATCTCACCCTCAACCCTGGATTGTAGATGCCCAGGTTGGTAATTGACTGCAATCATGATCACTGGGTCACCTGGATGTGGCTCATCCATGGGGCTGCCCTCCAGAACTGGACCATCGGTCCAATTGTTCGGATCGACGCTGCGATTCCGCCAATCACCATCATCTCCAGACACTTCCGCAGTAGAAAGAGTACCTGCTGAAGAAGGAGCAAAAACAGCGAGGAGCAGAATGCCTACAACGAGTCTGGCGCCCCTCATGAATCTGTGAGACGGTTGTTGAACATCAATTTCACCCCCTGAAAACAATGTCTGTGATTGCTGCCCTCCGGACACTTCATGAAGTGAAAGCGATGGCCTGCGTCCAATGAGCGAAGAAATCGAGACAACAAAACCTGAAATGCTGAAATGGGCAATGATTCTGACTGGAGCATCTCTGGCTGTCATCATCTGGCAAGGAATGTCTGGAATCGGCCAACTTGGATATACCTTTGAGGGTTGGAACCTTGGAACTTCGCACAAACGTTCCGGGGAAGTTGGCTTGTTACTGGCTATTGCCGCAACAGTACTATTCATCCTCTCCAAGGTCGACGACAGCAAACTCAAGGGAATGTCATTTGGATACACCACAGCTTGGGTGATACAGATCGGTCTCGCTCATGCTTATTCTGGTCCACACTGGCTCGGAATGGTTCATGTCATGATTGCATTCCTGATATTTGGACATGGATTGATGATGATGCCGAAATTCAAAGCAGCGATGAACGCTGATTAAAACCTTTGATATGCTATTGCAATCACCTTTGATGTCATGAGAAACCGATTGAGTAGTTGCTGCATTATTCTGATTCTGTTGTTGTCTACTGTTGCAGGTTGTTTTGGTGCCGAACCAGAAACTACTGAAGAGAAGAAAACTGAAGTGGATGATGATAATGATGAAACTACGGAAGTAGTTGACCTTCCACCAAGTCTTGTACTCTGGAACTCTTCCAAAATCTGGGATGGAAACCAACCTGTATTCCAAGGGGCAGCCTTTGATGAAGACCTCAATAATCTGACCATCTCTTACAAACTGCTTGACAGTGAGGATTTCAGCATCGTCAGTGGACCATTCTTCGCCGTGGTTGGTGGTGATGGAACATTCAGTATCGATGTGCCCGTGGTCAACCCTGGAGATTGGTTGATCAGTGTGACCGCCAAAGACGCAACCAATGAAGTCAGCGCCACAGCGAACATCGAGATAGTCGCCCCTGATGAACCGGCTGCTCTGGTCTCTTTCATCTGGGTGAAACCGTCTGAAAACAGCACTATTGGAACGATTCTGGGTAATGTCAACCACGCCTTCATGGAAACCTGTATCGTAGGTTATGACCCAATAGGAACCTCCACGATCATTCTTGCCAACATGAACTTCAGCACCGGTTCGATGGAGATTGATATCGAAACTGATGATGTACTGCTGGAAGGTGATATCAGAGCAGAATGTGGTCGCTTCAGTACCACATCTACAATCATCCACGTGGTGCTGGAGATTGATGAAGAAACAGAACCAGATGCCGATAGTGATGGTGATGGAATAATCGATGAGGAGGATGAATGCGACTCAACCCCAGATGGTGAACCCGTCTACTCAGATGGTTGCTCGGACAGTCAGAGGGATGCAGACAACGATGGAATCCCCGATTCGAATGATATCTGTCCCAACACTCCAACTGGTGAGATTCCAGATGGCAACGGATGTTCCGATTCGCAGAAAGACAGCGATGGAGATGGTGTTGATGATGCTCAGGACCAGTGTCCCAGTACAACCGCAGGTGCTGTCGTAGACTCCATGGGGTGTGAAGTGATCTCTTGGGAACCACAGGATTCCTTGATCTGTTTGGACGGGCAAGGACCTTGGGTCAAGGACTACAACGAGGAATACTATGGCTCGAGCAAGGCCAACAACAACGGTGCCAGTTCAGCAGGAGGAGGAGGTTCAGGACCTTGGTTCCAGTGTCAGGTCTCATACTCCATCGAGAATGGAAAGATGGCCATAGAGAGCAACGGTATCCCTAACCATGACTTCCTGAGTACACTCGGATGCTGTGCAGATGATATGGATTATACCGCTTACATCACTCTCAATCCAGTTGATGACACCACAGGTGGGCATTCCTCAACCAACTGTCCCGCTGCTGCGGGGCGATGGGAATGTGCTCCAGACCGTGGAACGGTTGCAATAGGTGTCAATGGAGTGCCTATCTATGGGCCTGAAGAAGGACCTGGTGGTGATGCGGTTGCTCTACACTTCAGTTACTTTGACGAGGACCGACAACCGATTGAACTGGGGTGGTGTGCAGGCCATTCTGCTGGACCGAATGGATATCACTACCACTACGATGCCAACTGCATCTACTGGGAACCTGAAATGGGCGAAGACATGAGTGATTACGACCTTTCAAAAATCACCAGCGATGAACATAGCCCAATAGTTGGTTGGGCCTTTGATGGATACCCAATCTATGGCATGTACGGCTATGATGGGAATGGAACGACGATTCGCGCCATCACCTCATCATACGCAATTGAGCGAACAGAAGATGGAGGGGACCAAGGGTACAATGGAATAGATGACTGGAACTATGTGAATGGAGTTGGAGATTTGGATGAATGCAATGGCCGATTCGGTCCAACACCTGAATATCCAGATGGAATCTATCACTATGTCAGCACACCATTGTCGGGTTCACCCACCGCGGTCACAGACACTGATGGCCAAACTGTCGGAATGATTGGGTTTCCTTACTTCCTGTTGTGCTATCATGGGGTGGCAGATATCGATAATCAGGATGTTGGTGGCGGACAAGGCCCCGGACCACCACCTGGAATCGTCTACGCCTCCGGCACCTTGTATGAATTCCAACCTGAACTGATCGAAGAGCGGAATCTCTTCGACGTGCAACCTTCAGAAAGTTCCGAACAATGGTTGAACATCAGCGGAATTCTACTCCTGTTGGTGATTCTGGTCGCCTTCATACGCAGGCGCGGGCAATCGTCAGCCTGAAGGCTGACGTAGTGATGCGAGAGTAATGTCAGAGCCGCTCATCGCAGAATTGGTCGAAATCTCGACCCCTGAAGTGGCTGAACCATCATCTCGTCGAGACCTCGATATGGCACTTGCTGCGACTGGGGCCATGGTTCTCGTTTTCATCATGCTTTCAGCAGGATTTGGAGGAGGATTGGAGCCTGCGGATTTCTCCTCATCAGAACTGAATTGGTGGGAAGTTCCAATTCAAGAACGCTGGAAACTCGATCTGAATCTCACCTCTTGGCGAAGTCAGCTTCCGGTAGATGGGAGATTCGAGATTCTACCACTGACTGAACATCTGGTCGATGTTGAACTACCACTGGAGGAAAGAGATGCTGGTTTTCCTGAACAGCCGCAGATGCATCTATCCTTGTGGTTACCCGATGTACCAAATGGTGTCGAGGTGCCTGTCATTGCAACCGTGCATCCATACTACGACTTCGGCGCCCCTGGCGACAAATCAACCCCGAACACCGTTCCTGACATGGGAGTCGGCAAATGGATCTACGAGGAATTCGTACCTCATGGCTATGCTTTGGCTCAGGTCTCAACCTTCGGGACCGGTAAATCGACACACTGTCAGGATGTCAAGGGACGCGGTGAACAGATCGGTATCGATGCCGCTGTTCGCTGGTTGGGAGAACAAGCGTGGTCCAATGGAAACGTAGGACTGATGGGTAAATCATATGCTGGAACCACGAATTGGGAAGCAGCACAATTCGATAATCCGCATCTCAAGACCATCGTCCCCATCAGCGGCAGTATCGGTGTGCAACAGATGTTCTATCGAAACGGCTCAAGTGAATCCAGAGCATTGCTCTACGACGTCCTCTACGAAGGAGCAACGGTTGACGGAGACTTCAGCGACATGAGGATGTGCAGCGATGACCTCATCGGGCCAGCCAGTCCTTGGACAACATACACCGCGGCAGAACTTGGTGGTAGCCAATGGAACGACTACTGGGAGGAAAGATACCACCTCCCCGATGTTCTCTCCAACCACCGTGGCAGCGTCTACATCGTGTGGGGTATGCAGGACTGGAATGTGGACCCCTATCACTTCTCCCCAACCTATCAATTACTCAGGGATAGAGGCATGACAGTCAGGGGAATCTATGGCCAATGGGCACACAATTACCCTGACCAGATCCAGACCCACAGCAGTCTTGGAAGCGGATACGGGGCTGAAGCATTTCCCAACATGACAAGGATGGACTGGGCCATAGAGGTGTTCGCTTGGTTCGAGCATTTCCTCAAGGGAATCGGCCCCGAACCAGTCAGTCTGGTCCAGATACAACGCAACGATGGTAGATGGCATCTTGAGGACACTTGGCCGCCAGAGGATCTTGAATGGCGCTTGATCGGACTTGATGAATTCCAATCGGATGGACAGCGCGTCTCAACCACCAGCAGCGTGACACTGGAAAGTGAGCCATTCACAGAAGACGTACATATCTCCGGATTGCCAACACTTCACCTCAACGTTCAGGCATTGTGCAAAGGTGGACAGGTTTTCGCCACCATGAAGGACGGGACCACAGGACTTAGATTAGGACATGCGGTGATGGACCTGCGCTATCGAGATGGGGGATATGATGCCAAGATAACAATTCCATTCATCTCTTACAAGATGAAGATGGAATTCAACCCGATGGATGTCGTCGTTCCGGCTGGACATTCACTGCTGATTGAATTGACCGAGACCGGAGAGGATTATCTGCCATCACCAGATTGTGCTTCAACAGGGATGAATGTCGATACCGATTCTTCCTCTGTTCTTGGCCTTCCACTGATTGACCGCCCTGAGGGTGATGTCCAATGGTTCCGCGTTCCAGGCCCAGTCGATCCGAACAATCTGTCGATGACTGGAGTGTGAAGCCATGAAAGTCCTCGCTTTCGAGGATTCATTTGATGTTCAGTCTCTACTCATCTCAGGTGGGGTGGATATCACGCAGATTGAATTCAAGCAACTCTGGAACACCGAGGACTGGATGAATGAAATCAGTCTATTCAATCCTGACATCCTGCTTCTCGACCATTTCATTCCACCCACCAAGGGTTTGGAAGTTCTACAACTACTGAATGTCGAAGTAGCAAATAACGGATTCGAAAGACCTTCCATCATCATCGCAATGAGTTCCTCATCAATGGCGAACCAGCGAATGCTTCAATTCGGAGCGGAACATGGAATATTGAAGATGAAACTACCAGAACTGGATATATGGCCCAGAACAGGTGGACATCCAAATGTCACTCCATTGTGAAAGGCCAACCATATGGAAGATCATCATCATCGACGAAGATGACATTGATGCCCACTCCCGTCCGATGAAAAGCTATCAACTCGATTCCGTGAATCGAATGACCTGTCACCGCCTTACCCAGAACAGGACGATTCTCTCGCGCCATTCGCCTTCGAAACCAATTTCCTCCCTGCTCGGGCTCTGAACGCTTGGTTCCAGCAACCATCCTTCGTTCCCCCTCGACACCTTCGACCCATGGTGCACCCCATTCCGGTGAAAACTCCACACCCAGAATCATATCCACACCTTCAGTCCACTGTGCTGCTGCAGCATCAGCACCTGAAGGAATCGCCGGACAGTTCGGATGAGTATGCAACCAATGTGTGAAGCGACCTCCACGCGGCCCTCTGTCAGCACCGAATATCTCATCGGTCCACTCCTCTGGCAGATGATGCACGGTCATCGAATTTCCACGATTGACGACCTTGGCCTCACCTATGGTGTATCCTTGACCTGCGAATAAATCATTTCGAGACTCTATTCCAAGAAATAGTTCTGACACCTCAGGAATGACCTGTCGTTGTGGGTCTACATCCATTCCAACAAGGATCTCATCGGGCAAGGATTGGAAACACCATGAAAGCAGATCCATCAACAGGCTTCCCGGCATCTGTATCAACGCTGTGTAAGAATCACGCTTATCGAAGGAAACCTGATTATAATCAGCCAATGCAACACTCAACCAATCATCGACCAATGCTCACCCCTCCCATTCAACGCGACGGGAGCATACTCATAAGTGGTGGACCATGACTATCGGGACCGAGGGGAGCACGTGGCAAAGAAGGGCTTCGGCAAAATCATGAGCGCCTTGGGAGGTTCTCCATATGAAAAACTCCTCAAACGCATAGAGAAAGGTGCCAAGGAATTCCGTGGAGATGACCGCGCATTGTCAAGACTGGTCAAGAAGATGGTCAGGGAGATCCAGGAATCTTATTCTGATGAAAACATCGATGCTGAAGAGCATGACCTGCTGATGGAGGAATTGGAAGACATCGATCCTGAAGGACGAGAATTACCAAAACTCGATGATGATGGTGGTGAATTATTCGATTCAGATAATGCAGATGATCCTAAACTGAAAAGCAAGACTATTGATCTCGACGACTTGTTATCTTCCAAAGGGGACTCATTCACGAGCAGTTATGGACGTGATGAATTCGAGGATTTCAGGCAGAAGATGTCTCAAGACTTCTATGCAGATTCTGACGAAGCCATCGCTGCAGGCGACCACGAAGCAGAGATTCGTACCCAGACCAGAGTGTTCAAGGATGAAGATGCTGATCTCGCTGCAGTCAAGCAAGCCATCGCTGCTGAAACTGGGATGAAGACGGATGATATGATTCGTGAAGAGGAAGAGGAAGCAGCGGCACAGACTGATGATTCCTACACCGTTGACGATGATGGAACTGAGTGGTGGCAGGACGATGATGGCTACTGGTGGTTCAGACCCGAAGGAGATGAAGAATGGCTGCCTTACGATGAATGAGGCCTACCATCATCATTCCAACCGCGCAGTCGGTAATACTCTGTCAGACAATCAGCCTCATCTGCATCGTCAACGAAGGAAACCATTCCCTTGGCCGGCCCGTCAGGAAGAGCATCGTTTCGCAGCCTGTATGAAAGAACATCCTGTTCTCTCACCTCAACACCCAGTCTTTCCCAGTGCTGGATATTCCAAAGACGGGCGGAATCCCATTGTGCTGAAGCACGAGAATGCAGTTCTTCTATGGTCGCCGAATCACCAGTGATTCCGTTGTAAGCCTGGACAAGAACATCATCTGGCGTCGCACCGCTGGCGAAAGCACAGAGAATCATGCTGTCTCTTATCACGCTTTCATTCTGTGAATGAATCAATTCCGGCATCAGGTCAAGGGCTGATGAATCCGGTATTCCTGTTGGATTCTTGTATCCGGCACGCATGTGATTCGCACCCACATTACAGGTCATGTATGCCATTCCATTTCCTCTCTTTCCTCTAGGGTCCCATGCTGGAAGGTCGAGCCCCTTGCAATGAGCTGTCAATCGTGTTGCTGGATGTCCAGTCTCCTTCTCCACCCACCTCGAACAAGCAACAGCGCCGCTGGCCAATGTACCGAAGAGTGAACCATCACCGGGACTGGCATTGGAAAGCCTCTCCAGAGCCAGAGGTGGAAGTTCAGGAATTCCGTATCCCCATGGGACCATCTCTCCTTTGGTGAAACGTCCCTTTGACGAAGGGGCAGAGAAACAAGGAACCTCGGCATCAAATCCCCACGGGTCTCCAGAAGACAGTGTTCCTTCTGACCAACCATCTGGAAACCATCCCTTCAGCGCCAATTCACATATCAATGACAAAGCAGCGCCACTGGAGATGGTGTCCACTCCAAATCTATTGCAGGCATCGTTGCCATCCATCACATCAAGGGAGGAGTCAATGCCAAGATTCGCACCGATCATCGCTAGAGTCTCATACTCTGGTCTCTCACTTCTCAGAACGTGCAATGGCTTTCCTCTAACACCACTGGAACGGTCTGATGCTTCGCAGGCAATTGGACAAGGACGGCAACAACCAGACTGTTTCGCCTCGGGAAGAGATTCATGCCAATGCTCACCCGACAAGGCCACCGTGTCAAGTTGTCCAATCTTCTTTGCCGCATGGATGACCGAACCCGTCGTCGATGTATAATTCAAGGTCGGCATTCGTCCCATTTCACTCGCATAAATTGGTGCCCTGCTGGTTCCAAAACGATAGAATGGATCGCCGACCTTGCGTCGTTCACCCATCTCCTGACGTTGTTTCTTCAGCGCTCCAAGATACTGGGTATCATCCGCCACTTTGGATTCACCTGAAGCGAGCACTGAAATCGCCTTGAGATTCTTGTTTCCAAATTGAGCACCGGTCCCGCCACGTCCTGCAGCGCGTCTTCCCGCGGTTATCGGACTGGAGATTCTGACCAATGCCTCTCCTGCTGGACCTATCGAGAAGACATCCTGCACCTCGGTCTTAGCAGCAATAGCCTTCTCTGTCTGCCATGTTGTCTTGCCGCGAAGATTCTCTGCATCCTGTAAGGAAACATCCTGGTCCTCGATCTGCAAGCGAACCATGTTCTCAGAACGTCCGTGAATGAACAGCCCATCCCAGCCAGCCAATCGCAGGTCATGAGCGAAATCACCACCGATGTAGGTATCGATGAAGATATTCGTCAATGGTGAACGTGAACAGACGACTGCTCGACCAGAAGAGCCGACCTTGGAGCCTTGAAAAGGACCGGTCATGATGAGGACCGGGGTGGTTGGATGCATTGCTGGGTCTGCATCTCCAGTGACCGGATGGCGCAGGTCGTAAGCCTCGTCATCAGTGCTATCCAGAGTGGTCAACAGATGAGTTGCCAACCCCTTGCCACCAATGCATTGCCGCAAAGTCTCTCTATCGAGGCTCTTCTCTTTGAGGGCCCCTGTCGACAAGTCGACCTCTAAATAACGGCCAGGAAATCCATCATGCCGCCAGTAGGAAGCCATTGGCCAGCCATGAAAGGAACTCGCTCATCATCCTTCGCAAACAAAACCAATTTGTTTATTTGGGGAAAGTGATACAAAGATGAACATATTCGTAATGATTGGGAATTCATTTGGTGGGTAAATGCGTGGCTATGCTCATCCTCAGTCTGATATCATTGATAGGTTTGACATATGCTTTCACGCTGAATGAATGGCAGATTGAAACTTGGTATGAAGACCTCGATGAAGATGAGGATGGAGACCTCGCTGCACAAGGTGAAGACGAAACCGAGAATTCGAGAGTGGAATATCATGGACTTCGACTCGTTGAAGTACATGATACCGATGAAGATGGAACAGAAATCTCAACACGCTCAAATCCAAGTAATGAGGCTGAATGGATATGTGATCTGATTGACGATGGCTATTATGGTGATGAAGACGAATGGAATGATAATGCAAAAGATTCGCTGAAGGTGTGGAAAGAGGATTATTGCCCATGGTTTAAAGAATCTAATCAAATCATCAATTACACCACTTACGGAGTGTATGTTTCGCTGGCATTTGGAGCCATTGGCTTAATGCTTGGAGCATTTGTGACAAAAGGTCTATCGACAAAATACGCATCCATTTCATTTCTTCTCTCTGGATTGACTGCCGTTGCTTCAGGAATATACTATCAACAAATGATGCCCGCAATGAGCGAAATGGTCCTTTGGGAAGAATTGGGCATCGTTAGAGAATTTGGGATCGGGCTTTGGATAGCAATTGCGAGTGGAGGATTAACCACACTTTCAAGCATCATCGGATTCTTCAGTGACGCACATGATGACTATTGGTGAAATTACAACAATAATGAGGTGAAATGAATGAGCAAACGATGTCCTCTTTCAGTTTCCTTCTGTGTTGTGGCGATATTCATGATTGGAGCTTCATATCTGATTGCAGATTGGCATTCAGTGACAGGTGAAAACATCCGATATACTGGTGAAAATGGAGAAAATTACACCCAACAAAAGAGCATTTCAATGGGCTTGACACATACTACAATCACCACAGAAGGCTGTCCTGATAATGAAGATGAATGTATTGAAACGAACGAATACCTCCCTAATGATGAAGCCTTATGGAGTAGTGATGCCCTACGGCGTCCAAAGTT
>Ga0315334_10002212_pt1 | contig 12129 bp, 3 predicted proteins | sample M150034915metaG_FD_205555 | JGI IMG/M metagenome (GOLD analysis project Ga0315334, IMG submission 205555) | Ammonia-oxidizing marine archaeal communities from Monterey Bay, California, United States - M1 500m 34915 | ecosystem: Environmental > Aquatic > Marine > Intertidal zone | place: USA... | reverse complement strand
CGCCCAGACTTCCATTATGCAGCCTGCGTTATTTGTAACTGAGTATTCACTAGCCCAACTTTGGATGTCATGGGGAATTCGACCTCATGCCATGATCGGTTACAGCGTTGGGGAATACACCGCCGCCTGCCTGGCGAACGTGTTCACGCTACCTAAAGCACTGCGTCTGATCGCCGCTCGCAGTCGTTTGATTCAGAACCAACCGCGTGGTTCCATGCTGGCAATCATGCGTTCCGAAGCTGAATGCAGACGATTCGTGTCCGACCGCGTTTCGATCGCCGCCGTCAACTCACCCAGTCTGTGTGTCGTTTCGGGAGAAACAACGGAAATCGATAGCATCGTAGCCCAACTGGAACGGGAATCGATTGCCTGTCAACCACTGATGACTTCGCATGCCTTTCACTCGCCGATGATGGAACCGGTCATTGAACCGTTCAACGAAATCCTCAGTGAGTCAGAACTACAACCACCCGTAATTCCCTTCATTTCAAACGTCACGGGTGACTGGATCAAGGATGAGCAAGCTGTCAGCCCTGACTACTGGACCGCACACTTGCGTCAAGGTGTCATGTTTGCCAAGGGTATCGGGACCATTCTGCAAATGAATGGCATCGCGTTGTTGGAGGTCGGTCCTGGGCACACGCTAACGATACTTACCAGGCAACAGCCAACCTTCGCTGCGGAACAGACACTTGTTACTTCGCTTCCCAAATCAACCGGTGCCCGAAACGGCAACCCACCGCCCGAACAGGCCGTCTTGCTGACAGCCCTGGGGCAACTGTGGAAAGCGGGTTTGCCTGTCGACTGGAATGATTTTTATCGAGGTCAGCAGCGGTTCCGTGTGCCACTGCCAAACTACCCGTTCCAACGAACACGGCACTGGATCGAGCCCGACCGAAGCGATCAAAAACAAGGCATTTCAGACTCAGCCAAACAGTCACTGGACAGCGAATCTGATGCTATTTCAATCGCCCGGTCCGGGCCTAAGGCGGTCACTCAAACGTCAGGCCACGTCCCAGTGGGTGACACAGGAGATCGCTGGACCGACGACACGCTGCTGAAGATTCTGGAAGATCTCTCAGGCATTGCCCCCGAGCAACTGCGTCGTCCGGACACCTTTCTGGCAAAGGGATTTAATTCACTCTTCCTCACGCAATTTGCACGCAGGATTGAACGGGACTGGGGCGTGCCGGTGACGCTCCGTCAACTTGCCGAGGAACTGGGAACGCTCGAAACCCTGACCCAGTACGTCGCGACCCAACTGCCCTCTGGTTTAAGCGAACTCGCTTCGCCGTCCACTGATATGGAAAACCAGCCATCCCAATCGCCACCAAATGAACTGGTTATTGGCCAGCTAAATCTGCGATTAGATGAAATGAATCAGCAGATCCGACGACTCGCGGAGGCGATTGAGGCGATGAAATCGCCGGCCGAAAACGTGTCAGCAGCCGATTCCCAGGACTTTTCTGATCCCGGTGCAGCGGACCGTGCCCCATCCGATGCCCCATCAGAGTTGGAAATGACCGATGGGCAGCGTGAAATCTGGCTGGCCTCGCAAATGGGACAGGATGCCTCCAGAACGTTCCACGAATCCTATACAGTCACACTCGATGGGGCACTGGATTTTCCACATCTGGAAGAGTGCATGCTGGAATTGGTCCATCGCCATGAAGCATTGCGACTCACGTTTGCTGCTGACGGGACAACCCAGTACATCCATCCATCCATTCACCAGACCATCAACGTGGTGGAACTCGACGACCGCAGTTCCACCGAAGATGATCCTGCAAGCACCGAGAGCGAACTATCTCGTCTGATCGCGGAACAGATCGCCATTCCCTTTGATCTGACTCAGGGACCACTCTCACGATTTGTGATTTTCAAGCTATCAGAATCCAGGCATGTTCTGCTGTTTGTTTTCCACCATCTAGTTCTGGATGGCTGGTCGTGGGACACGTTACTGCGTGATCTGGGTGCCATGTATCGCGATGGCAAAACGATGGCGGCCACGGAATTAGGTGAACCGCAAAGCTACGAACAATATGTACAGTGGTCACAATCGACGGAGCAACTGAAAAAGTCTCGCGTCGACGCGAACTATTGGACATCCGTTTTTCAGCAGCCCTATCAGGAATTTGAGCTGCCATCGGCCCATTCGCGTCCAGTCACCAAGACTTACGTTGCTGGACATCTGGTCGCATTCATCGATGAATCACTGACTAGCCGTCTGCGTGACGCAAGTCGTTCCCAGAACTGCACGCTGTTCAGTTTCCTTTTGTCTAGCTTCAAAATTTGGATCCAGCGTGTAACACAACAGGAAGATCTTGTTGTGGGGGTACCGATGGCGAGCCAACCTACGATCAACAGTTCCAAAATCAGTGACGGATCCCTGTTGGTGGGTCACTGTGTCAACATGCTGCCAATACGCTCTCAATGCCCACCGACTGAGACGTTCCATGAATTCCTGAAACGTCTCAACACGAGTGTCCTGGACAGTCTCTATCATCAGAATTTCACCTTCGGGAATCTGCTGGGCACGTTACAGATAAAACGTGACACAAGCCGTGTCCCCATCATTTCGGCCTCGTTTAATCTCGCGAACGCAAATACCTGTGACTTTGGTCAACTGTCAGCAAATGTTGCCCGTCCCGCAAGATCATTCAATTACTTTGACCTCACACTCGACGTCATCGACTATGGCGATCGTCTGGTATTGGAATACAAGTTCAACCGCGATCTCTACGAGACGGACGATGTACATGGTTGGATATCCCAATTCCAACGCATCCTCGATCAAGCTGTCACTGATCCCGGCATGAAGGTTGCAGATTTTTCGTTACTGAGCAGCGACGAGCAGAACCACCTGGTCCATGAACTGAATGCGACTGCTGCCGATTATGACCATGCAGCAACGCTGCATGGCCTATTGCGACAGCAAGCCAAGCAAACCCCTGACAGGATCGCGATTCGGTTTAATGGCACTGAAATCACCTACAGGGAACTGGATGAACGATCGGATCACTTGGCAGGCTACCTGCAAAAACATGCGGGCACGGGCCCTGATGTGCTGGTAGGCGTTTGTCTGGATCGATCCATTGACATGGTCGTTGCGCTGCTGGCCGTCCTGAAGTCTGGAGCAGCCTACGTCCCCCTCGACCCCGCCTACCCTGCGGACCGGATTGCTTACATCCTGCATGATGCCAAGGCTGCCGCAATCATCACCGACAGTGGTTTGCATGAGCGTCCAGATGAACTTCCTGCACCGGCAATATGCCTTGATCAGTTATCTCAATCGATTAGTAAATGTGAATGGAATGCGTCGGCAGTGCAATCGACATCCGAGCATCTGGCCTATGTGATTTACACGTCAGGCTCGACTGGCAAACCTAAAGGCGTTCAAATAGAACACCGAGCGGCAGTCAATTTTCTTCAATCGATGAAACGGAAACCTGGCCTAACAAAACATGACGTGCTGCTAGCCGTCACCACCATCTCGTTCGACATTGCGGTACTCGAGCTTTACTTACCATTGATCACTGGTGCCACAGTGGTATTGGCACCAAGAGAAACAATCATTGACGCTCTGGCCATTCAGCAGGCGATTGACGAGCAGTCGATCTCTGTCATGCAAGCCACGCCTGCAACATGGCGGATGATGCTTCGCACCGGCTGGCAGGGGAGTCCTTCATTGAAGGTGCTTTGCGGCGGCGAGCCATTACCCACTGAACTGGCCAAAGAACTGCTGCCTCGTTGCGGTGAACTGTGGAACATGTATGGACCAACTGAAACGACGGTCTGGTCAACCTGTTCCCATGTGCTTGATGCTGATGACATCCATATTGGCAGGCCGATCGACAACACCCAGATTTACATCGTTGATCCACAGATGAACCCAACGCCAATGGGCGTGCCGGGTGAGTTGCTGATCGGCGGTGACGGGCTGGCTCGTGATTATCGGGGAAAACCGGAATTGACCCGCCAGAAATTCATTGCAAGCCCATTCGCCAATGGTCAGCAGGTCTATCGGACCGGCGATCTGGCCAGAGTTCGGCAAGACGGAACGATTGATTGCCTCGGGCGGGTGGACTTTCAAGTCAAAGTAAGAGGATTCCGCATTGAACTGGGGGAGATTGAAACTGTTCTCAGCGAACTCGAATCGATCAGCCAGGCGGTTGTTGTTGCCAGACCTGATGGTTCAGGCGAATCGCAACTGATCGCTTTTGCTGTGCCTGAGAACATCAACCAGCCTCCCGAGTTGGATGACCTCCGCAGCCAGTTGCGAAATAAGTTGCCAGAGTACATGGTCCCCTCAGCATTCAGGTTTCTTAAGGAGATGCCCACGACTCCCAACGGAAAGCTGGATCGCAAGTCGTTGCCAGATGTGGATACCACGCCGATACATTCCAGACAGGGCCATCTGCCAGCAACACCCATCGAAAAGACTCTTGCACGCATTTGGAAAAAGCATCTGCGTGTTGAAATCGTTGACACCAACACCAGTTTCTTTGATCTGGGTGGCCACTCGCTGATAGCCGTTGCTGTATTCCAGGAAATCGCTGAATGTCTCGATGTAAAGTTGCCTCTGGGTTTGCTCATCAATGCCCCTACGATTGCCGGTCTGGCCAAGATCATTCAACAAAAACAAATGGATCACGGCAGCAGTTGGCCTTCATTGATCTCGTTAAACGAGCCCAACCCGTTACGGCCCAGCCTGTACCTGGTACACGGAGCAGGTGGTGATGTGATCCTGTACCAAAAGCTGATTCAACACCTCGGGAACGACCATGCTGTGTTTGGATTGCAGTCACAGGGGATCGATGGCAACGCAGATCCCCTGACAAGCGTTGTTGACATGGCCAATCGTTACGTTCGCGAAATCCTCGCGGCCCAGCCGACAGGTCCTTACAGAATTGCGGGTTACTGCCTCGGAGGAACCATCGCCTTTGAAGTCGCACGTTTGTTAAGCTCGAAAGGGCATGAAGTTGCATCGGTGGCTCTCTTGGACACCTATAATTTCCATCAAATGAAACACCCCGGCTTCATTTCAGTGTTCAGCCAGAGGTGCTATTTTCATGCGGGAAATCTGCTAAGAACCAAACTGAAGCAATGGCCCGCCTACTTTGCCAGTAAGTTTCAGGTGGTGCGGAGCGGCGAACTGAGGCTGTTGATGCGATCGACACTGCCATGGCTGTTTAGACGTGCAAAAAACGCAGGCGAAGCAACGAAAACCCCGATCATGGATCTCAATCAGGCGGCCGCCTTTGCCTACGTACCCCAACGCTATCCAGGTACGGTCACTTTGGTGACACCGAAATCAAATTACAGCTTCTTTCCCGATAAAAACATGGGATGGGGCGAACTGGCGGATGATTTGCAGATGATCGAACTGGATGTATTGCCACATGCAATGCTTGAGGAACCGGTCGTGCAGCATCTGGCGGAAGCACTCTCACGTTAAAACCCGGTGACGCATCAGTTATCTGTGAATCCTGCCGCACAGAATACCGGGCGGGCGTTAAACTTGTGTGATGTGCGAATGAACTAAATCACGCGCATTGCCCCAAGCCCTTTCCGTGTGCTGAAGATAAACGAGTTCTGACGATGAAACTGAACCCAATCTGCCTTGCCGCTCTGAGCCTGTTTTGCCTTTGTTCACGTGGGTTTTCCGATGAACGACCCCACATCGTTCTGGTGATGGCTGACGATCACGGTTACGGAGACACCGGGTACACGGGCCATCCATTTGTGCAGACGCCTCATTTGGACGCCATGGCTGAAACCGGCGTTGTATTCAATCGTTTTTACGCCAGTGCCCCCGTTTGCTCACCCACGCGTGCCAGCTTCATGACGGGGCGTCATCCATTTCGTGCCAACGTGCCGAATCACGGACATTACATGCGTCCTCATGAAACGACCATGGCCGAGGCATTGAAGGGTGCGGGTTATGTCACCGGACATTTTGGTAAATGGCACATCGGTTCGGTACAGCCCGACAGTCCTACCAATCCGGGCGGAGCGGGATTTGATGAATGGCTTTCGGGATTGAATTTCTTTGACAACGATCCCTACCTCAGTCGCAACGGCCACTACGAACAAATCAAGGGTCCCGGAACGGTGATCAGCATGGATGCCACCATCGACTTCCTGACACGGCATCATAACGGCGATCACCCCATGTTTACCGTGACGTGGTTTCCCTCGCCACATGACCCGCAGGAAGAACTGCCGGATCTGGCACAGGCCAGCAAACTTTACAACGATCAAGACACCAAGAAACCGGGTTACTTTCGCGAGATCACACTACTCGACCAGCAGGTCGGCCGATTGCAGCAAACGCTGACAGACTTGGGTATTCGCAACAACACCCTGTTCCTTTATTGCAGTGACAACGGCGGACTGGTTCCAGCATCATCGGGCGGTAGAGCCAAGAAAGGCAGCATTTATGAAGGTGGCCTACGTGTGCCCGCCATTCTGCAGTGGCCGGCGAAGTACCAGGCAAAGCAAGTTGAGACTCCTGCATTCACGGCGGACCTCTATCCTACGCTCATTGCCATCGGCCGCGCGAACGTGGAACATCAGCCCCCGTTGGATGGAATTGATCTGGCTGACGTAATCTCTGGCAAACGCAACACACGTCCCGGGATGGGATTTTGGCACGGCTTCCGTGATGGTCAGGGTACGTGGAGTGATCGAATCATCAAGGCGTTAATGGAAGCCGAGATGGCAGGCAATCCAAACCCGCATCCCGAACGCATTCTCAAAAATGTGAATGAGTTCCCAAAACTCGAAAATCTGGATTCGCGCGGACACGCTGCCTGGAACGCTTGGCCCTGGAAACTGCATCGGATTGAAAAACAGGGACAGGTAAAATACGAACTGTATCACCTGATCGACGATCCCATGGAAGCAAACGATCTGAGTCAGCAGGACTCCCCACGTGTTCGCAAACTGGCAACTGCGTTAGAAGCTTGGCAGCAATCAGTCTTGAAGAGTTGGTCGGGCGCTGACTACAGCAAGTGACTGATGATGTCCAACAGCGTGCCCAGCGACTCAATTCACTTCAAGTGTTTTTGAAGAAAGCGGTCCATGTCGACCACCATCTCATCAAGCCACGGCAAACGGTTCCAGCAACCATGTTTGCCGTCTTGATAAGTTTTGATATCGGTGTCGATTTTCAGGGCTGAGAGCCGGTCACGTGATCGCTGGTTTCTTTCAGGTTTGTCAAATTCACCGGCCATGAAAAGAATGGGACTGGTACCTTTGTCGATTTGGACAAAGGCATCGGCCAAGCGATACAGATCCGGATTCTCGTCGACAGTGCCACGCAGCCAACTGTTCGAATTTGAAAATCCTTGGCCGCTGCGTGAGCGGTCCGCTACGCTGCCGGTCAACATTTCCATGGGTCCGGCCATGACAATCGCGGCCTGTATTCTTGACGACTGTTCCTGATTACCACCATCGCCCTGCAGTTGAGAATTCCCACCCCCGGAAGCCATCAATCCAACCAGATGAGCTCCCGCCGATCCGCCAACAGCTCCGATATGATCGGCATCGATGTGGTAGTGTTCAGCATTGGCGCGAAGAAAACGCACAGCTGCTGTGCAGTCATGCATGGCCGCAGGAAAGGCTGCTTCACCCGCAAGTCGATACTCGATAGCAGCGACCACATAGCCGAAACTGGCCAGTCGGATCGAAAGTGCGCGAAACTTGGTTTTATCACCGTTATGCCAACCACCACCATGCACCACCACCAACGCGGGCAAGCGGTCTTCCGAGGTTGCTGATTTCGGACTGATGATATCAGCCAACAACTTTCGTGTTCCATACTGGGCAAAAACAACATCAGGTTGAAAAGTCAGATCGGACGGCAGAGTGGTACTTGGAGTCAAGGCGTCCTGATGTCGAGCAACCTCGGCAGCAGGTTTCAAGTCCAATGAAGCAGGTGACGATCCGCGACCGCTGACCTTCATCCTTTGTCGGTAGAGCCCACCAGCAGCGGTAATGTACAACGACCGCATATCTTGGTCGCCGAATGTGCAGTTAATCGGCTTGGTTGGGCAGGCGATCTTTTCGATCAACTGGCCAGCCGGATTCCAGATCCAGATATCACTGGGACCGGCACAATAAATGTTGCCTGCGCGGTCCATTGCCATTCCGTCAGCTCCCCGCGCAGGACCATCATCCATCACGGCGATCTCGCGTTGATCCGACAACTGCCCCGGCTGGTCGATGTCATACGCCCAAATCTGCTTGGAAGCCACCGATGAGACATAGAGCGTCGATCCATCGGGTGACAACGTGACACCGTTGGGGGTCGGCACACTTTCAACCGCGAAGGCAAGCTGTCCATCGGGCGACACATAAACCACCTTTCCCTGAGGTGTGAAAGTGACGTAAATGCCTCCGTGATGATCGACTACCAGATCATTAGGGCGGTATTCCCGTTTTTCTCCCGCTGTCTGCAAGGATCCGAAATCTGCAATGACAACCTTCTTGCGTCCATCAAGGAAAGCAACATTTCCGTTGCCGTTGTCGCTCAGATAAAGACGCCCATGATTGAAAAAGGACGCACTGATGCGGCCTGTATCGGGCACCCACTTCTGGAGAGTTTTTTTCTTCGGGACGTACCTGACGAATTCCCCTCCTTTGACATCAGGAATCGTCAAAGACCAGCCATCCCAAGATGGACCGTCCGCCATGACAAATTCAGCGGAAACATGCTCCAGAGCACTGTTCCGGTCAACGACAGTGGCAGGCGATTGTGCGACGAGTTGATTGGCACAGAGAAAGCCGACGACTGCGATGCCCCGGACAACGAGGCGAGGGTAAAGATTCATGCTGGTTCCATGGCTTGGACAACGGCGTGGACAACTTGAGATTCCACCGTCAAGTATAACGCAAGAATCAGTTCGACGACGTCCAAGCAGATTGTTCAGAACTCAGCAGGAACGTACTGCCTGAAGCGGCAAGTAGCAAACCATCCCATCGCGGCTAGAAACTCACCTTTCCGATTCGGAGCATGTCTTTGTTTTCCTCCAAACGAACCGTCAACGTCTGGCGTTCCTCATCCACCCGCCCGTAGTTGGTGAACACCTCAATCTGAAGCGTCACTGGCCCGATCAGGCTTGGGCCGTTCGCGCCGAAGTAATCGACATCCATCGCGTATTCACCCTTCATCGATTTCTTAAGGATATACTCTTCGGGTCCGTATCCGTTGGTGAAGTCACGTGACACCAGCCCGCCAATCCGCGTCTCGTTGTTTCCATAGTAGGCTTGTTCTCCAGATGGCTCGGTCACCCACAGATCCATGTCCGACATATCTGTATCCCAGGTCAAGATGATACGCACGTCAACGTCGAGCAACTTGATCAAACGAGCATCGACCGTTGGGATACTCACCCCAGCCCGTCCTGCGCGGGCAAGGACTCGATTCAACTCCATCAAAGCAATGACTTCGATTTCTTCAAATCGATCCCAATCGCGAAGCACAACTCCATTGAGCAATTCACTTGCTCCCTCAAAGTCCTCCAATTGATCCAACACGAGCGCCAGGTCACGGTGGGACTGTGGTTCCTCGGGACGCATCTTCAGCACCTGCTCGAACAACATCCGAGCTAACTCGAGTTCCCCGGTCTGCGACAGCCGATGCGCTGCCACTCGATACAGTGCAGGGTTCTCCAATTCCAGTTCGACGATATTGGACAAAACCTGCAACGCCGTGTCCGGGTCACTCGATCGCTGGAAAAAGTCGGCACAGTCCAGATAGAAGGCCGGTGATTCCGCAAACTTGACGCGTTGCTCAAGATAGACACGGTACCGATCAGCTTTCGCTGCTTTTTTCAGAATCTTAAGATAGGGCGTTTCTGGATCCCAAGGCTTGACCTTGATCGCTGGGCCTTGCCTTTCACCGGAATCTTCTCCCATGCCGAGTTTGCCTTGCTGAGCTCGTCCAAAGATCGCCGCAGATATGTCAACATCACCAACTTCTGCAATCTCCATCTCTTCGACCCTCATGTCCAGATCAGCTGCTTCTGCGGCGGAATTTGAGTCATTGCTCTGGATGCTTGGCCGAGTGGGGGCTAAGGCACCATTCGCACCAAAACCACCCCCTCCACCGATCCCACCAAGACCACCTGGCGCATTCCGTCTCGATCCCTTGACTTTCAAGTTCTTCGCATATTTGAAATCACGCTTCCACCAATTGACGCGTTCATTCCACAACGCAAGCACCTGGTCGATCTTGCCTTCTCTGTCCATCTGCTGCAGGCGTTTGCGTTCTTTCGATTGGGCAACGTACTCACGTCTGACATCGGGAAGCGTTGCCGGTGGTTCAATCTGATATTCCAGATACTGGTCCAGGTTTTCCAAAACCATCAGTGATGTACCCTGCGTTACAAGGCCGTGCTCTTGTCCTGTTTCGATCAAGGCATCTTCATTTCGCCGCGGCGCCATCATCAACTCATCAATCCGTTTTTGCGCCCACAGGATCCTCAAGAGTCCGCTTTGCGATGCATCGCCCTGCCGGATAACAAACTCTTCACTGGAACTGGGACCACCTGCAATGCCGTAATGAATGCGAATCGTCGCGTTGGTAGAAGCCAAGCGTCCAGCCAAAACGAAATCACCCGACATTGGCTGCGGAACGGATGGATAAATTCCGTCCACCTGACCTGCGACAACTTCGGTTCTGAGATAGGAAAAAGGCAATTTTCCAATCGCATTGGCAACCTCGGCTGTATCACGACGGCTCAAGTTAAAATAGACACCACCGCTGCGCTGAGACAGAAACCGCAGGAACGCATGATTGGTACTGGTGCTGCTGCTGATCGCATACAGCGGAGCAGGGAATTTTTTTGGCGTTTCCTTGCCGAAATTTGAAAGTCCATCACTACAAAGGATGTACAGGTCTGGCTTGGTTTCAAGGGGTGCCAGGACACCTAGCTGAGTTCCGCCGTCGTAATCGACTTCTCGCAGCGCTGCGAGAAGCTTGCTCGTTTTTCCATTTTGAATTTCAAAGGTCCGGACCTGACTCATCCGGTTGCGAAAAAACACGAGATCGATGGTCACGTTCTGTAATCGCTTGCAAAACTGTTTGACAACCGACAACTCTTTCGATCGATCGATTTGGCTCATCGAACCACTGGCATCCCAGTACAATGCTACTCGCTGCGGTTTCTTCGTCTCTGGAGTGTCAACCACTTTCGGCCGAGTCAACCGGGTCGAAAAGAAATGTGTCCCATCCTGATCCTTGTCGACTTGTACTGACTTGGTGCCAACGTTGGGAACGGCAACCATCAAATCCATGACCACCGACTGATTTTTCAGCGTCTTCTTTGCGACAAAATTCTCTTCCCACTTATCGAAGGCAAAGTTAGCTAACTTGCCGGAACTTACCTTGGGCGGAGCGATCGGCTTGATCACCTCGACTCGCAACTGAAACTTTCCGATCTTGTCCCGAAAATTGAGCGGTAATTGATAATTCTGCGATTGGCCCTCCCGGACAAGTTGCGTCACATATCGGACCATGACCGTCCGTGTTCCCAGCGGTGGAATCGGAAAGACTCGCGTCTTAAAGTTATTTCCTTTGACCCATTCAACAAGTCCGGGGTCGATTCCCTTTCTTGCCTCAATTTCGAATACCCGTCGGGCCTTGTCCTTGGGAACAACAACACCATCGACCATCTTGCCTTCAATATCGAGGGCGTATCCGCTGACAGTGGCCCCCTCGGGCAAGGGGAAGAACAGATCACCAGCCATGTTGCGTGACTGTGGATTGTAAAACGTCATTGTCATCCGGGTTTCTGCAAGGTGCCCGGTAATACGCACCATCGCATCGACCGCCGAAATTTTCAGAGGAGTCGAACGATCATCTTCGCTGACCATTAAAGCGGGCGGAGGTAACCGCTGAGCCAGAGTGGTCTGTTGCCCAAGAAAAACAACAGCGATCCCAAGTAGGAACGAAATCCTGATGATCTGCACGCCACGGAAAACCATATTCATGTACATCGCAATCACCCTTGATTCGCTTGAGTCGCTATTCGTCTACAAACATCGCTGTAACCATGCCAACGATCACATGGCTCCATTCTTAGGACTCATCTTACTGCTAAATCCCCGTCGCTGGAAAAA
>Ga0315334_10002211_pt1 | contig 12130 bp, 5 predicted proteins | sample M150034915metaG_FD_205555 | JGI IMG/M metagenome (GOLD analysis project Ga0315334, IMG submission 205555) | Ammonia-oxidizing marine archaeal communities from Monterey Bay, California, United States - M1 500m 34915 | ecosystem: Environmental > Aquatic > Marine > Intertidal zone | place: USA... | reverse complement strand
CTTCGTTACCAGTTTGCGGCAGGGTAACGACTTACGCATCATCAGCCACAGGGATGGCAGCGATTATTCGATGTTCAATGCCATTCAGATCGTTCCCCTGTCGGCTGAAGAGAATAGCGAACCCTCTATCGGCACGCTAAGAAAAAAAATACAGCGGGAAAATCCCTGAACTGGAGCGGCAGGCCAGTCGACAACGGCTCTGTTTCCCTAGCGTGGCAATTTTGCAGCGACGGTGACTGAGTGTGAGTTCACCGCTCGCTATTTTTTCTTGTCCTCGGGGGCTTTGCGAAACGATTCAGCAAAGGCTTTTTCGCCACCAATCACTGGAACTGTCAGTGAGGTTGCATCCAGGTCGATAGTCAATTTGGTGCCCGGTGCCGGGTGGAGAGTGAACTCGCGGTCACTTGAGAAAATCATCAGTCCGATCTGTTGGCCAACCGGAATCACCTGGTCATCTGGCTGCAAGTCGAAGGACATCTCGTAAAACCGCCCTGGTTCGAGTGGTTCGCTTTCCGTGAGTGAACGATAATTCTGCGGATCAGCCCAACCACGAGTGATCACATTGTCAGTGATTTTTGCCTTGCGATCGTTGTTCCATGGCAGTGAAACAAGCCACACGGACAGGTTTGCCGCAGGCTTGTCGCAAGCCAGGCGAATTTTGATTCTTGGCGTACCAGATAAGTGCAGTGGGCGTTTCAGTTTGGGAGTAACGAACATCAGGCGATGATCGGTGTGCTCTGCCTGCGCCAGTGTTGAACCACTGAAGGAAAAATTGTCGACCAGAGTTTCCTTGCCTTGGTTCGGTGATGCGTTGGCTGTCAGGCTTCCATGTTCCGCGTTGCTTTGTCCGAGATGCAGCGTGACGGCAGATGCATCAGGGTGTGGATATTCAGGGTAGGCGGTCGGTTTGTCACGTTCCTTTCCTTCACGGACGATCCATGATTTCGGGTCATTTTCAACATCATTCTCGACGCCGTGCAGGTAGCGGGTGAACCAGCGATTCATTAACTTCATCGGAGGTGGACCACCGTGGCCTCCCTGATGAAAGAACGCCTGTGCGGGCACACCTTTCTTTTTTAATGCCTCATAAATGCGGACACTGTGCTCCGGCACGACATTCCAGTCATTGAAGGCGTGGGCCATCAGCACAGCTGCCTTCAGGGGTTCGATGTCATTCAGGTAATCACGCCCTGCCCAGAATTCGTTGTAGTCGCCGTTGACGCGGTCAAAACCATCAGCCATTTCCTTGTCACGCACATTGCAATTGCAGAACTCGCGTTTGGCTTCATCGCCGCTGTGGATGAAGTCGTACAGTGCATCAATGTCTTCACCGATAAAGCCACCGGGGTGCCTGATCAGTCCGTTGGATCGATAGTAGTGGTAGTACGATGTGTTGGGGGCAATCGGAATGATTGCTTCGAGTCCGTCGACGCCGGTGGTCGCGGCCGCCAATGGGATGGTTCCGTTGTAGGAGGTTCCCGTCATGCCAACTTTGCCTGTTGACCAGTAAGCGTCGACTGGCTCGCCACCCGCGGGTTTTGTAAATCCTTTGGCTCGTCCACAGAGCCAGTCGACGACAGCTTTGGGGGCAAGCGATTCGTTGTCGCCTCCGACGGTGGGGCAACCTTGGGAAAGTCCCGTTCCCGGGGAAGATGAGTGGACCACGATGTAGCCACGCGGAATCCACTCGCTGAGATGTGATCTGGAAATGATCGGGCGTGTTCCAGTGCGTTTCACGTCAGGGCCATGCGCTCGTTGCTGCGGTTCGCTGCCAAGTTCCTGTTTCGGATCCCAGAAATGCTCCTTTGCCGTCGATCCGGTGCCCGCAAAATAGGGGCTGGAGACGTAAACAACCGGCAGTCTTAATCCTTCAGTATCGGTTTGCCGTGGACGCGTCACGCTGACGTGCATGCGATCCAGGTTGCCATCACCATCGCTGTCGAATTCTGTTTCCACCCAAAGATCATGCCTGATCCAGAAGTCTGAATCCTTGAATTCGTTGACAATCTGAGCCTCGCCATCTTTGAATACAGGGACCGCGGGGTCCGCTGCACTTGCCAGTGGCAAACACGAAAAGATCAACAGAGGCAGAGTGAGATGCCGTGGCATGAGCGGGGATCCGGGCAAGAAGTAACGGAGTATCGGACGCGCAGTCCAACAAAACGGGCGGCACCATTCTAGGCAGAATTGACACTGTTTGGAGTCCAACTGAGAACTTATTTCCTGGCTTCGACTTGTTCTCGAAGGGTTTTGAGTTCTGTTTTCAGCTTGTCACTTGCTTTCTTGACGTCGGCGATCTCTTTTCTCAGGTCAATGATTTCCCGTGGTGCCGTTGGTTTGGTTTCACGCAGCTTGGCGACGGCTTGCTCGGCGGGACGCGAGATTCGTCCGTTGTCGGATTTGCTGAGGGATTCGAGAACTGTGATTGCCCGTGGGTCACCCAGGATGCCCAACGCCTGTATCGCAGCGGAACGTACATTGACTTTCGGATGATCAAGGTGCTGGATCAGGAATTCCCGCACCTCAGTCTTGTCCTTTTGGCGGCGACTGGTGTGAGCCAGCGTCTCAAGGCCTCGGCCGTAATCGCGCGAGCGGAACTGCTTCTCGTTTTGACTCAGCGATTTCAAGACCGCTGGTTGCAATTCATCGTCGTCCAATTGACGAATCGCCGACATGGCGGCGACCGCCAGTTCATTTCGAAACGAATCGGTGCCGAGAAATTGAGTCAGTGCCTGACGGGTTTCTGGACCGTGAAAACGTCCGAGTCCACGAATCGCTGACGCAAGAATGGCCGGGTTTTTTTCCTGCTTCAGGATGTCGGCGATCAGTTTGGGAGTTTCGTCGCGGTAACGGTTGGTGATTTTGCCCACGACGGCTGAACGTACGCGGGCGTCTGTTTGCTTGGACCAGTTTTCTGCCAGTACGGCCAGTGCCTCGTCGCTGTCGTGCTTTGCTAATGCATTGGCGGCTGCGATCTGAACTCCATAAAAGGGATCGTTTTGTAATGCCTCGGTTAGCAATTCAACGGATTCATGAGTTTTGCGTTCCGCCAACAGTTTGCATGCCTGCAGACGGCCAATCATGTCCGCCTGATTTCCAAGCTGCTTTTTCAGCATCCCATTGGGTTTGTCGAAAGAGACATCGGCAAGAACGGTGTAGTCCGGGTCAAATCTGACAATCGTTGGTTGCTGTTCCAGAGGAACGTAAAAGGTCTCTTCCATTTTGGTTACGTTGATTGGGTGATCGACAATCTTGTCCTTCACGATGAATCGCAGTTTCGTCGGGAAGTGAAACTGCAGGACATGATCATCCAGTTTCTGTGTTTGCTGGACGGTCACTTTTGCCATCCGTTCTTTGAGCATCCACTTGTAGGTGATTTTCAAGTCTGGATGTCTGGGATGGTAAAGCCATTGGTCGAAGAATCGGTCCATGGGACGTCCCGAGTGGTCTTCGATTACCTGTCGAAGGTCTTCTGAGACGACACTGCTTAACGCATGTTTTTCCAAATACGCCTTGATACACTTGCGGTAAAGTTCCTCGCCGAGTTGCGACCGCAGCATGTGCAGTACCCAACTGCCTTTCGGGTAGGAACGGTAATCGAACTGCTCCATGGGGTTTTTGTAGCCGTTGTACACGATCGGCTTCTTGTCGTTTTTTTGCGTCAGTATCCGGCCAGTGGCATCCCGGTACAGGCCGTACAGCATGGCATCGCGACCAAACTTGTGACCTTCGTAAAGGTGCGTGTAATAAGTGGCGAAGCCCTCGTTCAGCCAGAGATGGCTCCAGTCTTTGCAGGTGACATAGTCACCAAACCACTGGTGCGCCATCTCGTGTGCATCGAGTCCGCGTGTCGTGCGAAGGTTTTCGGTTTCTTTTGAAAAGATGGTCCCGTCGGTCAGCGTGGTCAACGTCGTGTTTTCCATTCCACCAGCAGTGAAGTCGAGGATGGTGACCTGATCGTATTTGGGCCAGGGAAATGCGATTCCAATTTCCTCTTCAAAGTAGTCCATGATGTCGGGAGTGTCGCGGAATGAATTTTCCGCATGCTTGGCCAGTGAAGGTTGCGTGTAAAAGCCCAGCGGTATGTCGCGGTGCTGTTTTTTTATTCCCTCGAGGTGACCGGCAACGAGGCAGATCAGATAATTGGCATGAGGCTTTTCGTGGTACCACCGAACTGCTTTGAGTCCGTTTTTGTCCTCCGCTTCGCCGAGTCTCTTGCCATTGCTAAGTACTGTCATGTCCTTGGGGACATGGCAGATTACTTCGGTCGAGGATCGTTCATTTGGGTAGTCAAAGCATGGAAACCAATGCCGTGCTTCGTGAGTTTCTCCCTGCGTCCATATGTGCGTGTCGGTCTCTGGATAGCCCATCGCAGGCGTGCGGAAGTAGAGTCCTGCGTTGGGTTGTGCCGAGTACTCAATGACGACGGTGAATTCCTTGCCAACTGGAATTGGTGTCTTGAACAGTATTTGCAGAGTTTCTCTGGTGGAGACAAAGTCCTGAACTTTGGCTTCCTTGCACTGCACGCTCTTCACCGAGATGTCTTTTGCATCCAGATCCAGCAGTTCCACTGGCTTGGAAATCGGACTTGCGGTGATGCTTACGGTGCCACTGACGGTGCGTTTTTCAAAATCGGGTGTGACATCCAATTTGATGTGCTGAACATCTACCTTGCGATCGGGGGCATAGTGGTATTTGCCTTGAAGATCGAGTCCAAGCGGCAGCAGCTGGGATTGGCCTTCCTGGCAATAACGGCAGATGAGATCTTCTGCAGAGACAAAGGTGATCGGGATAAGCAAAAAGCAGGCAACAAATAGGTTACGCATCTGGTTGTTTACTCGGGGCAAGTCTTCGCGGGCGTTGGGTCCTAGAGGACCCGTTCAAAGTGGCCGTGTCTTCAAAGTGGCCGTGTCTTCAAAGTGGCCGTGTCTTGGCAGAGTATAGTACGAATCGCGGCAAAGCTGGTTCAAATGACGCAAGGTTTGGATCGTAATGGGCATTTGCGGCGGTCATTTGGCCACGCTGCAGTTTGCTGGCGGCGTTCGAACTTGAATACGGCGACCTGCACTCAGGTTGCCTTGACGCGTCCATGTGAATCAATTCCATGGGCTTGTGTAGCCAAACTGCGCCGGTACTCAATCGTGATCTGTTGCCGGTATGACGGCGCGAGCCGACCGGTCACCTACCGTGAAGTGGCCGAGCGGGTTTCCCAAGGTGTCTGCGATCATCCAGACTGCACCAGGCCGCGTATTCTGGCGTTTGGGTTCATTGTGGGTGATGCGTCCATAAGTATGCGGTTGTCCCTTGGCGTCGATCCAGAATAGCTCGACGTCCTGTTTTTTCCTGTTGATGAAGTAGCAGGCGAAGGGTTGTCCGTCAGGTTCAGAAGGTGGCACCTTCGCGGCAGCGATTGGCCTCCACTTGAGTTTGGGCATTGCATCAATGCTTATCGCCACATACTCATGGAAGGTCTGCGGAGATCTGGAACGGAACTCTTGCAAACGTGATTCGTGCTGCGGGTCTGAGGCCAGGTTCTGCCACTCATGCGGGTCCACGCTGATTTGGTAAAGCTCTTCGCTATCATCGTTGTAATGGATGTATCGCCAATCGCGATCGCTGATGCTGTATTCGTACGGTCGGTTCAGGTAGGTCGTTGAGACGTGTGGCCAGTTTGCTTCCGGGTTCTTGAGAAGAGGCAATAGGCTTGGGCCATCGTTCCGGGGTGCGTTGGGGATGCCGCTCAATTCGGTCAACGTCGGAAACAGGCTCAGTAGATTGACTGGCTGATTGCACCGTGAGCCAGCGACGGTTCCGGCACCAAGTCCCGGTGTGCCTGCTGGGACCCGAACAATGAAGGGTACACGGGTGCAGACTCTCCAGCCGGTGAACTTTTGCCAGTGTTGTTTCTCACCGAGATGCCAACCATGGTCGCTCCAGAGAACCACGATCGTGTTGTCGCGATTGGGACCTGTTTCCAACGCGTTGAGTACTCGCCCCACCATGGCATCAGCAAAGGCGATGGAGGCGAGGTAGCCCTGGATGGCCTGCTTCCATTGTCCCTGTGACTGGATGTGTTCAAAGTAACGATTTGGCCCGCGTTTTCGACCGGCTGTTGGCAAGTCGTCCAGATCGTCCGCCCGATAGCCGGGTGGCAATTGAATCTTGGCCAGCGGGAATTTCTTAAAGTACGAGCGGGGAACGAACCACGGTTCGTGCGGGCGGTAGATTCCGCAGGCCAGAAAAAAAGGTTTTTCGTGGGTTCGTGAGAGTTGGTCTGATACCCACTCTGAAACAAGCCAGTCGCCTCCATATTCCTGATCGGTGGCATCGAGTGCAGCCCAGTCCGTCTCGACGTACTGCCAAGGTCCGCCGCGAGGCAGGTTGACGGGACGTTTGCTTGGATGAAGGGTTCGAGGAAAGGGATTCTCTGTTTCTTTCTTCGGGTAATACTCATCCCATGATCCAGCATCGATGAAGTAGTGCAGGATCTTGCCCGATCCCATGGAGTGATAACCGTTGCCGGAAAAGTGCTTGGGCATCAGTTCCTGGGTTGGCAACAACTCTCGCATCTTTTGCCGATTGTCGTAGAGACCAGAACGATTCGGAGCGATGCCGGTCATGATCGCTGTGCGGGACGGATTGCATGCGGGGGCTGGACAATGGGCATTGGTGAACAGCATGCCGCTCGCAGCAAGGCGGTCGATGTTGGGTGTGAGTGCTTGTGGGTGACCCTTTAGGCAACCGATCCAGTCATTAAGATCATCAACCGATATGAAAAGTACGTTGGGCGATGCGGTAGCCGTTGGTGGCACGGCATCGACTGGTCGGCCAAGACAAAGGCCCGCAGCCATGATGATCATGAAGCCAGCGGTCAGGTGATTCACGGTCTTTGCTTTCGTGTGGTTCATGCAAATGCTGTGGCTGGTGCTGCGTTACACGCAATCCAGTGTGATTAGGCTGTATTGGACGGGGTCTGGGATGCTAGTTTTTGTATGGCTTTTCCCGGTCGTTACCCTGTGTCTTGATCTTGTCCCGGATCTCTTGTTTGGTCTTGTTGAGTCGTTCCGGCCACTTGAACGCAGGGGCTGATTTTGGGTCATAGCCTTGCAGGTGACCTGTCAACCGTTTCGCAGGCTTCGTGTAAACCAGTTCCGTGCTTCCAAAGACTTCTTTGCAGATTGCAGCGAGTCCGGGATCGTATTCGCGAAGCTCTTTTCGTGTGTCAACGTGATTGTGGTCATGGTCGGGGGGACGATTGTTGTTGAACCATGACTGCACTCCTTCGGCAAAGTACTCTGCATGGTTGGTTGATGCATACTTGGACTGCCAAAGATTGTTCTTCATTGCTTCGTCGTAGCACTTGCGCAAACGGTCGTCAAAGGTTGGGTCGAGGTTGACCAGGCCACGCAGGTGGATGTTGTGGGCAAATTCATGAATCAGGATGTTCTCGGTTGAATAGGGATCACCTGGGTAAGCCAGCACATTCTCTTCGGCAGATGAGCAGACTGCTTCATCACGTGAGCCACCCAGTCCGCGGGCTCGCGCGTCCCAGAAATCTTTGGGCCGCAAGTGCGAGTACTCGGGGATGTCCGAGGTGAATTCTTTGTAACCGATCACGATCATGCGGGAACCGCTGTCGATCATGGCTTGGCGAATGTCGGGTCTTTCCTTCAGCATCATGTCGATCAGGAAAGCAGCTTCCTTGAGGGCATAGTCATTCACTGCTTCTGAGGCGACGATTGGATACCCGGAGGCATGAATGTACTTTTTGTAGAAGGGGTCGAGTTTTAGCGACTTTGGGATCGCTGTGACCTGAAAATCGGTGTTGGGGGTATCGTCAGGTGCGGTCAGTGGAGTGGTTGCTGCGGGTGGCTCCGGGCTGGGGCCGGACCGGGCAACGGAGGCTCCCTTGACCGTTGGTTTCCAGACTCGTGCCAGAATCCGTTCCATGCGTGGGTCATGCTTGGTTAGTTCGGCTCGCACAAAAGGGTAGAAATCGTTCGTGCCAAAAAATGCCTCGGTCGTTTCAGCAAAGTATTCCCTTGAATTGTTCATTCCATACGCAGGTTCCATCTTTCCATTCCCACGCAGAATCGATTCGTAGCTTCCACTCGCCTTTGCCTGTGCGTATGCCTGATTTATGTCTGGTTGGTCAAAGCCGAGGAACTGGTGATGGTAGGCGTGAGCCAGTTCATGCAGCATCAGCATTGGCATGCGTTTGTATTCACGCTCGAAAATGCTGATGTTGGACAGTTCGACACATTCGACAAGCTCTGGCCTGCGACCTACTTTGCGCAGCCAATCAGATCCCGGGTGATACTCAGCTGTGGGTCGAACGCCGTCATATTCCGGTGATAGCCAGATCGGGACATCGCGAACGATCGCGAGCGATTCAGCAGGAAGAATGTAGGTCAGATTCAGAAGTTGCTGCTTGATCAGTTTCAGTGCAATTGCTGCTTCTTGAGGTTGTTCGTTTCGCAGTTCGCGACTAATCCGAACCGGCCATCCTGCAATGGTCTGATTTCGATAACCGGGAACACGCGACCGGGGATCATCGGTACGTATCAATTCCGCGTCCAGTTGCCTGCGAATACGAGTTTTGACGGCAGCGTATTCGGTTGACTCAGCAATGTTATTAAGTTGTTGCGGATCAAGCCTGAGATCGTAAAGTTCTTCGGTCGGTTTGGTGGCAAAAACCAGATCGGCACAACGCTTGGCTTCCTGCTGGTTCAATCGCAGGTACTGTTTGGTTGGCGAGGGGTCGATGTTGTACGAAAACGCACCCGGTTCGGTAGGCCAGGGCGTGGTTGAAAAATTGTATTCGGGGTTGCTGCCCTGGACGACTCCCGTTTGCCATTGCCCGGGATCCCAATTGCGGATGTAGAGAAAATCTTTGCTCCGCAGTGACCGCGAAGGATAGGAATAAACATGCTTTTCAAGCCCGCTGATGGCGTGGGTGCGTTGGGGATCGATCTGCCCATTCCTGCCGGCTTTGATCAGTGGCATCAACGTTTTGCCAGTCATTTGTTCTGGAACTGAAACTCCAGCCGCGCTCAGGAAAGTGGGGGCCAGATCGCAAAGACTTACAAAGTCACTGATGACACATGGTTTCGGCTGCCCGTTGCCCCAGCGAATCGCCAATGGGACTCGTGTGCCCTGGTCATAGAGAGTCGCTTTGCAGCGTGGGAAAGGCATGCCGTTGTCGCTGGTGACGATGAAAATTGTGTTGTCCAGTTCATCAATCGATTCAAGTTGATTGATGATCTCTCCGACCTTGCTGTCGAATCGTTGCACCTCAGACAGGTAATCGGCGAGATCATTTCGGACTGTTGGGTTGTCTGGTAAGCAGTCAGGGACCTTGATTTGGTCGACGTCGATTCCAGCATTGGTGGCGAGTTCCGATTCATACGGTCTGTGTGGGTCCTGCCCGCCATACCAGAAACAAAATGGTTGTCCCGGTTGCCGTGCTTTCAGAAAGTCCTGGAATGACGGATGGCGTTCCCCGAAAGAATCGCGGTTGCGGAAGGTATGCTTGCTTGGCCAGACACCCTTGCCGAATCTGCCCACTTGATAACCTGCCTGCTGAAGCATCTCGGTGTAAACCGGATACTCTTCGCGAAGTGATCCACCCAAACTGTCACCTTCTTGCAGTCGCCAGTGATGTTGGCCAGTCAGGATGCTGAGGCGACTTGGTGTACACGAAGGTGTGGACACGAATGCGTTTTCAAACAGGACTCCTTCGTTCGCTACGCGGTCAAAGTTCGGTGTCTTGACCGCGGTGGTTCCCAGCACACTGGCGTGCGGCCAAGACCAGTCATCCGCAATGACCACCACAATGTTTGGGCGTGAATCAATGACAGGTTCAATTGTTTCTGCCGACTGGCAGGATGCGGGCATGGCAACGAACGCAATGATTCCTGCGGCGAGTTCACAAAGACGGAACCCTGTACGTTTTGCAGGTGGTCGGAGCGGGAACGGGGTTTGGGTTTGGGTTTGGGTTTTCACAACAGGAATCTCGTTGAAAAGTCGGATCAGTCTGTATTCAAGGTGACAGTAGGCTCAGAACGTTCTTGTCCTGTTTGTCCTGTTTGTCCAGTTGTCCATTCGGCCATTCGTCCAGTCGATCGCCTGTGCCGAAGGTTATTTGACCGGCTTTACCGGTTTCCGATTGCGGACTCTTTGTTTTCCAGTTTTCGGCGGGTAGGGAATCCCATTGATGTAATTCAGTCGATCATTAATGTCTGCGCCTTGACTGGCTGGTCGAAAATCGGACCTCTGGACTGGGTAACGATTTGCGAAGAAGTCTCGAAACCAGACCACCGAATTCAGTGCTTCGGTTGCTTCGACAGGATTTTGCGACGTGTTGACAATTTCAGTCAGGATAATCTGTGGGTTGATAACGCCAATGCTTCCCAGAAACTCTGCTGCTCTCATGCGAACGACCAGCGATGGGTCTTTCAGCAATGGTTGCGTCTGATCTGCCAGTTCACTTGCATCCTCACCAAAGGAGGTGCAAGCCATGGCGGCCCAATAACGTTTCATTGGATCTTTGGATGTAAGTGCCGACTTCAAAGCAGGTTTTGCTTTGGCGTAGGGCAGCAGCGCAAGGTCGGCGATGACAACCAGAGCGGCGATATCCTGTTTGTGCTGTTGACCAAACTTGACGGGGTTATCCATGGCGTGTTCAGCCAAAAAACTCTCTGGATAGAAACTTAAATCGGGCAGGCTTTTGACGATGGTTTGCAGTCGTTGCCGCAATTCCAGCAGGGTCTGTACGTATTGCGGATCGCCGGCCAGATTCTTGACCTGATGTGGATCAGCTTCGCAGTCGAACAGCATTTCCGGAGCTTTGGAGTCAAAGAACTGCTTGGCTGCCCCGCTGAGTTTTCCCGCATTGAACAGTTCACGCCATTCGACGTATGCCAGATTCTTGTAACGGTAATTGTTGTTCAGACCATCAGGCAGGTAGGGCTGGTAGTTGCGGATGTATTGATACTTGCCTTTGCGGACCGATCGGATGAAGTCATATTTTTCGTCGAAGCGATCGGCATACCCGAATGATTCGTCATGGGCGTTGACTTCCGCCATCGAAACGTCTGTTCCGAGGAACGGTTGGCCATCAACCTGAGATGGTACGTCCACCCCGGCAAGATGAAGCGTGGTTGGACCGAAATCAATGAAACTGACAAACCCATTTACGCGAGTGCCCGCTGCCGCCGGTGCCAGATGCTTGAAATTCTCGGGAACTCGGATGACGAGAGGTACGTGCAGTCCCGATTCATAGATGTACCCTTTGCTTCGCGGCAAGACGCCACCGTGATCCCCGAAGTAGAAAATGAATGTGTCCTCAAGCACGCCATCCTCTCGAAGCTGGTCCACGGTCTTGCCAACAATTCCGTCGATTTCAAGCATGCGGTCGTGGTAACGGGCGTGGGTGTAGCGGAACAGGGGAGTGTCCGGGTGGTAGTCCGCTAATTGGATGCTTGAGGGATCGGTTTTTGTTTTTGTCGATTCGTATACCGAGCGGTTGAAGTGCAGGGAACCTTCATGGGATTGGGCGTGGGATTGCATATGAAAGAAAGGCTGTTTCGCTTGAGAGCGGTTTCGCCACGATGCCGTTCTGGACGAGGCGTCCCAGACTCCAGGCCCTTCGATGGCGTTGTAGTCTTTCTTGCTGTTGTTGGTCGTGTAATAGCCTGCCTCGCGAAGGTAGGCTGGGAACATTCGCAAACCCTTTGGCATGGGGGCCAGTTTGTAGCGACGATGAAACTGAGTTCCAATTCTTGGGCCATAGCAGGCTGTCGCCAGCGTGGTTCGGGCAACCGAGCATACCGGCGCGTTGGAAAAGGCGTTGTCGAAGGTAAGGCCGTGAGATGCCAGTGCCTCAATGTTGGGAGCCTTGGCACCCCCCTCGAAAAAATGATCGAGGAAGTGGATCGAATTATCTTCCGAAACGATCCAGACAATGTTGGGACGATCGGCCGCTGTGGAGACAGATGCCCACCTGGTGCCGCACAGGGTGAGAAGCAGAGCGACGATAACGAAGCGGAAACTCATGTCGGGAATCTTCATGGGACGCGCGGAGTGAGGCAAAGGAAGTCAATGAGTGAGGCAAAGGAAGTCAATCAAG
>Ga0315334_10002210_pt1 | contig 12138 bp, 8 predicted proteins | sample M150034915metaG_FD_205555 | JGI IMG/M metagenome (GOLD analysis project Ga0315334, IMG submission 205555) | Ammonia-oxidizing marine archaeal communities from Monterey Bay, California, United States - M1 500m 34915 | ecosystem: Environmental > Aquatic > Marine > Intertidal zone | place: USA... | reverse complement strand
TAATGCCGTGTCAGCAAGACCTTTTCTAGCTCCATGAGTTGAGTTAAAATATTCTAATACTGTTAATCCTTCTTTAAAATTTGCAGTTATAGGAGTCTCAATAATTTCTCCTGAAGGTTTTGCTATCAATCCTCTCATACCGGCTAATTGTTTCATTTGAGCTTGTGATCCACGTGCGCCTGAATCTGCCATCATGAAAACTGAATTGGTTTCAATTCTACCGTCGGGATATATTTTCTCTGCTGATGAAATTTCTTTCATCATCTCGTTGGCAACTGTGTCCGTACACTTAGACCAAATATCAACAACTTTATTATATTTTTCTCCTCTAGTAATAAGTCCGTCTGAATATTGTTTTTCATATTCTTCTATTTTTTTCTTAGTATTGTTAATCAAATTTTCCTTAGTTTTTGGAATAATTAGATCATTTTTACCAAACGATATGCCTGCCTTAAAAGCGTGTTTAAAACCTAAAGATTTTATTCTATCGCAAAAAATTACTGTTTCTTTTTGTCCGCAGTATCTAAAAATTGTATCAATAACCTCGGACACATTTTTTTTGGTTAATAATCTGTCTACTAAAGTGAATTTGATTTTTTCATTTTTTGGTAAAACATTACCTAATAAAAATCTTCCTGCTGTACTTCGATATTTTTGTTTAATTTCTTTTCCGTTTTTATCAACAGTTTTAAAAAGAGAAATAATTTTTGAATGAAGACTGATAGATTTGTTTTCTATGGCTTGCTCTATTTCTTCTATACTAGAAAATATTCCTTTGACTTTTTCATCTTGTTTATTCGATTGTGACAAATAATATATCCCCAAAACTATATCTTGGCTTGGAACTATAATCGGCTTTCCATTAGAAGGACTTAAAATATTGTTGGTAGACATCATTAAAACTCTAGCTTCTAGTTGTGCTTCAAGACTTAATGGTATGTGCACAGCCATTTGGTCGCCGTCAAAATCTGCATTAAATGCAGCACAAACTAAAGGGTGTAGTTCAATAGCATTACCTTCAATAAGTTTGGCTTCAAAAGCTTGAACTCCAAGTCTATGTAAAGTTGGAGCTCTGTTTAAAATTATAGGATGCTCTCTAATTATATTTTCCAAAGCATCCCATACTTCACTTTTTTCTTTTTCAACTAATCTCTTGGCTTGTTTTATAGTTGTTGCAAGGCCTAGTTTGTCCAGTCTTGCATACAAGAAGGGTTTAAATAACTCTAAAGCCATTTTTTTTGGTAAACCACATTGATGTAGTTTAAGCTCGGGCCCAACAACGATCACAGATCTTCCAGAGTAATCCACTCTTTTTCCCAACAAATTTTGTCTAAATCTACCTTGTTTTCCTTTAAGCATTTCGGCTAAAGATTTAAGGGGTCTTTTCCCTGTTCCAGTAATTACTCTTCCTCTTCGGCCATTATCAAAAAGCGCATCTACAGATTCTTGCAACATCCTTTTTTCATTCCTAACTATAATATCTGGAGCCTTAAGATCTAATAGTCTTTTCAATCTATTGTTTCTATTTATTACTCTACGATAAAGATCATTAAGATCTGAAGTTGCAAATCTACCTCCGTCTAAAGGCACTAACGGTCTTAGCTCGGGAGGTATAACTGGCACAGTTGTTAGAATCATCCATTCTGGCTTGTTACCAGATTTAATAAAAGATTCGATCAGTTTTAATCTTTTCACTGTTCTTTCTTCAGTGACCTTTGATTTAATTTCTTTTAATGAGTCTCTTAATTTTTTCTGTTCTTTTGACAAGTCTAAACTAATCAAAATTTCCCTTACAGCTTCTGCTCCTATTCCTGCTGAAAATGCATCCTCTCCAAATTCTTCTTGGGCTTTTAAAAGCGCTTCTTCTGTTAATAACTGACCTTTTTTTAAAGTTGTTAATCCAGGTTCTATAACAATAAAACTTTCAAAATATAAAACTTTTTCTACTTCTTTTAATTTCATGTCTACAGTCAAGGAAATTCTACTTGGTAAAGATTTTAAAAACCAAATATGTGCAACAGGACAAGCAAGTTCTATGTGTCCCATACGTTCACGTCTAACATTTGATTTAGTTATTTCTACACCACATTTCTCACATATGATTCCTCTAAATTTCATCCTCTTATATTTTCCACATAAACACTCGTAATCTTTAACAGGACCAAAAATCCTTGCACAAAATAGACCGTCTTTTTCTGGTCTAAATGTACGATAATTAATAGTTTCTGGTTTTTTAATTTCTCCAAAAGACCAAGACTTTATTTTTTCAGGGCTTGCAAGTGTAATTTTTATACTAGTAAAGCTTTTTTCTTGTAAACTTCCCTGATTGCTTTTTAGTATATTTTTTTCCATTTTAATTTAACTCTATATTTAAACCCAAAGCTCTAATTTCTTTTATTAAAACATTAAATGATTCAGGTACACCTGATTCAAAATTATTGTTTCCTTTAACTATAGTTTCATAAACTTTAGTTCTGCCGGCAACATCATCTGATTTTACTGTTAGTATCTCTTGTAAAGTATATGAAGCACCATACGCTTCTAAAGCCCAAACCTCCATTTCACCAAATCTTTGACCTCCTAATTGAGCTTTTCCTCCTAATGGCTGCTGTGTGACTAAACTATATGGTCCTGTTGATCTTGCGTGTATCTTATCTTCAACTAAATGATTTAGTTTTAACATATAAATGATTCCTACTGTGACTGGACGATCAAATTTTTCACCTGTAATTCCATCCCACAAATTTGTCTGTCCTGTATTAGGAAGTTTAGACAAATCTAACATCTTTGTAATATCGTCAGTAGACGCCCCATCAAAGACAGGTGTAGCTATTGGTAGTCCGTTAGAAATATTCTCTAGTAATTCAAAAATTTCTTTTTTGCTTAAATTGCTTACAACTTTTTCATAATATTCTTTTCCATAGATATTTTTTAATTTGTTTTTAATTTCTTCTATTTTATTTTCAAAATTTTTTAAAAAAACTTTTAATTGTTCGCCTAGTTCAGAACATGCCCATCCTAAATGTGTTTCTAAAATTTGTCCGACATTCATACGGCTGGGTACTCCTAATGGATTTAGAACAATATCAACAGGTTTCCCATTTTCCATGTAAGGCATATCTTCAATAGGAACTATTTTACTAACAACTCCTTTATTTCCATGTCTTCCGGCCATTTTGTCACCAGGCATAAGTCTTCTTTTAACGGCAACAAAAACTTTTACAACTTTCATTACTGTAGGAAGTAGATCATCGCCTTGTTTGATTTTGATTACTTTGTCTTCAAATCTAAGTTTTATGTCTTCATTGGCATCTTCAAATTGTTTTTTAAGTTTTGACAGATTGTTGTTTAATTGGTCATTAGAAAAAGATAATTTCCACAAATCTTTAATTAATAAACTGTTTAATGCTTCGTTGTTTAATACTTCTCCTGCTTTTATTTCTTTGTAGGGTTTGTCAATTTTTTGACTTTTAATCAAATCAATAGTCCTGTCTTTTATGCTTCTATTAAGAATTTCCTCTTCTACTTTTTTATCTTCCTGCACCAACTCGATCTCAGATCTTTCAATAGCTAATGATCTTTCATCTTTCTCAATTCCGTGTCTATTGAACACTCTTACATCTATTACAACACCGGCGCTTCCTGAAGGCAGTTTAAGTGAGGAATCTCTAACATCTGTTGCTTTTTCACCAAAAATTGATCTAAGTAATTTTTCCTCTGGGCTTGAAGAGGTTTCGCTTTTTGGAGTTACTTTTCCTACTAAAATATCTCCTGGTTTTACTTCTGCGCCAACATAGACTATTCCTGATTCATCTAAATTTCTTAAACTTTCTTCGCTAACATTGGGAATGTCTCTAGTAATTTCTTCCGCGCCCAACTTAGTGTCTCTAGCCATAGATTCATATTCTTCTATATGGATAGATGTAAAAACATCATCGGTAACACATCTTTCTGAAATCAGTATTGAATCTTCAAAATTATATCCTTGCCAAGGCATAAATGCTACAGTTACATTTTTTCCTAAAGCTAGTTCACCAAGTTTTGTCGCTGGGCCATCAGCAATTATGTCGCCTGTTTTAATTAGGTCACCTACCTTAACTAAGGGTTTTTGATTTATACACGTGTTTTGATTTGATCTTTTAAATTTAGACAGATTATAGATGTCTACTCCAGATTTTGATAAATCTTTATCCTCGCTTACTTTTACTACAATTCTTTTTCCATCTATTTTGTCAACAATTCCATCTCTTTTTGCTACAATTGTAACACCTGAGTCTAAAGCAACATCTGACTCGATTCCTGTTCCAACTAAAGGAGATTCTGGTTTTAATAACGGAACAGCCTGTCTCATCATATTTGATCCCATAAGCGCTCTGTTTGCATCATCGTTTTCCAAAAAAGGAATTAAAGCTGCAGCAACTGAAACTAATTGTTTTGGAGAAACATCAATGTATTCAATATTTTCTTTATTAGACAAAAGAAAATTTAAATTTTTTCTGCAAGATACTAATTCTTCTGCAAAAGAATCGTCTTTGTTTATAGGAGAGTTTGCTTGAGCAATTGTATATTTTTCTTCATCAATCGCAGAAAGATATTCTATGCTCTTTGTAACTTTTCCATTTACAACTTTTTTATACGGACTCTCTATATAGCCATATTTATTCACTCTACAGTAAGTTGCTAAACTATTAATTAAACCTATATTAGGTCCTTCTGGAGTTTCTATTGGACAAATTCTTCCGTAGTGAGTGGGATGAACGTCTCTAACCTCAAAACCAGCTCTTTCCCTTGTTAATCCACCCGGTCCCAATGCTGAAACTCTTCTTTTATGTGTAATCTCTGAAAGTGGATTTGTTTGATCCATAAACTGAGAAAGTTGAGAAGTTGCAAAGAAATCTTTCAAAGAAGTTGTAATTGGTTTTGCGTTAATTAAGTCTTGTGGCATAGCAGATTCTATCTCTAAGAAAGTAGACATTTTTTCTTTTACTGTTCTTTCCATTCGAAGTAAGCCAATTCTAAATTGATTTTCTACTAGCTCACCTACCGACCTTACTCTTCTATTTCCTAGATGGTCTATGTCATCAACTTCGCCTTTCCCATCTCTTAGGTCGAGCATAAATTTAATAATAGCTATAATATCTTCTTTGTCTAATACTGTCTCTTTAATGTTTTTCTTTAAATTAAGTTTAAAATTTAATTTAACTCTACCTACTTCAGAAAGATCATAGCGATCTTTATTGAAATAAAGATTCTTAAAAATTCCTTCTGCAATATCTATTGTGGGAGCTTCACCAGGTCTTAAAATTTTATAGATATCATTTAAAGCTTCTTCTTTGTTTATATTTTTGTCCATTTTTAATGTTTCAAGTAAATATGGACCTTTATTAATCGGATCAATATTTGCCAGTTCCAAAGAATGAATTTCTTCAACTAGTATATTTTCAAGAGTTTCCTCAGAAATATCAAAACCTGATTGTATAAGTTTCTCTCCATTTTTTCTCTTAAGATCAGAAACTACATATTTGCCAACAATCTGACTAGCGGGAACTAAAATACTTGATAAATTTTTTTCTTTAAGTTTTTTTGCAATTATATAGTTTAGCTTTTCACCTTTGTTTAAAAAATTTTTTTTCGTTTTTGAATCAATTAGATCGTATGAAATTTTAATTGGCCTTTTATAATTCTCAGGAATAAATTTAGCTTTCCACATCTTGCTTTCTTTATCGTATTCAAAATAATCTGTAGAATAAAAATTTTCTATAATTTTCTCTCTAGTAAATCCGAGCGCATAAAGAATTGTGGTAATTGGCAATTTCTTTTTCCTGTCAATTCTAAAGTATAAAATATCTTTTGGATCAAACTCAAAATCTAACCACGAACCTCTTCCTGGTATAATTCTACAGTTAAATAAAAGTTTTCCACTGGAGTGTGTTTTTCCTTTGTCATGATCAAAAAAAACTCCTGGACTCCTATGCATTTGATTCACAACAACTCTTTCGACGCCATTAACTACAAATGTGCCGCTTGGAGTCATCAATGGAAGATCTCCTATGAAAACCTCTTGTTCTTTGGCAGATAGAATTTGTTTAGTATTATTCTCTGGATCAATATCATAAACAACTAGCCTTAAATTAGCCTTAAGAGGAGCAGAATAAGTTAAACTTCTGTGCCTACATTCAAGAACGTCAAATTTTGGTTTTTCTAATTTATAAGATATATATTCTAAAGTTGATTTATCAGTCCCGTCTTCAATGGGAAAAATGCTTTTAAAAACTTTTTCAATACCTTTTGAAAGTTCATTTATCTGTTCTGTTAAAGATTTGGATTTTAGAAATTCGCTGTAAGAATTTTTTTGTACTTCAATAAGATTAGGAATAGACAAACTTTCAGTTAGTTTGCCAAAATTTTTCCTAATACTTTTTTTTTCAGTAAAAGATAATTCCATCAACAAAAAAACTCTACTGAAGTGACCCAAACTTCAGCAAAGCACAATTAATTCTTAAATATTTACTTTAATTCTACTTTAGCTCCAGCAGCTTCTAATTTTTTCTTAATTTCTTCTGCTTCCTTTTTGGCTACACCTGTTTTAATTTCTTTGGGTGCACCCTCTACTAAATCTTTAGCTTCTTTAAGGCCTAAGCCTGTAAATGATCTTACTTCTTTAATTACATTAATTTTTTTGTCGCCGCCTGAGGCAAGAAAAACTGTAAATTCAGATTGTTCTTCTGCTGCTGGTGCTGCTGCACCTGGAGCTGCTGCGGCTACTGGAGCTGCTGCTGTAACACCCCATTTTTCTTCTAATTGTTTTGATAATTCCGCTGCCTCTACAACAGTAAGTTTCGATAAATCGTCTACAATTTTATTTAAGTTTGACATCTGTGAATCCTTATGAATTAATTTTTTAAACTCTTTGCGCGCGCTAAATTAGCAATTTTTGAGCCAGGTGCAAGTAAAATACTTACTAATTTTTGTGCTGGAGTAGCCAAAATACCCACTATTTTTGCTCTTGCTTCCTCTAGTGAAGGTAGTGTAGCGATTATAGCCACTTCTTTTTGGTCTAAAACCTTTCCGTCCATGAATCCGGCTACAATTTTTAATTTATTATGAGACTTTGCAAATTTAGTTAAAATTTTTGCAGATGTTATAGCATCAGAAGATATTGCTGCAGCTGTTGGTCCATTAAAATATTTTTCTAAATCTTTACAAGGAGAATCTTTGAGAGCAATTTTAGTAATTCTGTTCTTTGTAACTTTAAAAAAAATTCCTTTTTCTCTTAATTCTTTTCTTAGAGAATCTAGTTCTTTAACGTTCAAACCTTGGTATTGTGCAACCATCACAGCTTCGCTTGATGAAAAAACTTTTTTCATTTCTTCGATATAATTTTTTTTATTTTCTTTGCTTATCATAATAATTATTTTCTGTTGCTTGCTTTGTATGAAATTCCCATTGTTGATGTAATAAATATATTTTTAATAAATTCACCTTTGATTGTGCTGGGTTTTTCTTTTTTTATTGATTCAATAAAATGATTATAATTATTTAATAGTTTTTCATTTGAAAAACTCTTTCTTCCAATTGTGGAGGCAAGATTTCCATCTTTGTCATTTTTAATTTCAACTAAACCTGTCTTGATGTCCTGAACTGCTTTTTTGACATCTGCACTTACAGTTCCTAATTTAGGATTTGGCATTAACCCTTTGGGTCCTAACACTTTTCCATGTTTGCCTATTTTACCCATCATCCCTGGGGTACAAACAAGTTTATCAAAGTTAATTTTTCCACCACCTATTTTTTCTAAAAGATCATCGGAACCAACTAAGTCAGCACCACTTTTTTTAGCTTCCTCTATTTTGTCTGACTCACACAAAACAGCTATCTTGTGTTTTTTTCCTGAACCGTTTGGAAGTTTTATTGTAGTTCTTAAATTAAAATCAGCACCTTTGGATTGTTTAAGGTTAATTCTCATAGATACATCAATTGACTCGTCAAACTTAGTTGTCGATGTTTTTTTAACTAAATCAAAAACTTCCTTTAATTCTATTTTCTTTCCTTTTGTAGAAAATTTTACCAATCCTTTATATCTTTTTGATCTTCTTTTCATTATTCTTTTACCTCAATACCCATTGAACGTGCAGATCCGCAAATTATTTTAGTTGCTTCTTTAAGATCGAATGCGTTTAAATCTTTCATTTTTTCTTTTGCTATTGATTCCGCTTGTTTCATTGTGATTGAACCAGCTATAATTCTTCCAGGTTCACTTGATCCACTTTTTAATTTAGCCGCCTCCCTTATAAAATGAGAAGCAGGTGGAGATTTAATAATAAAATCAAATTTTTTGTCTTTGTATACAGTTATAACAACAGGAACTGGTTTCCCCATAAAAGCTTTTGTCTTCTCGTTAAAAGCTTTACAAAATTCCATAATATTAATTCCTCTTTGTCCTAAAGCTGGACCAACTGGAGGCGCAGGATTAGCTTGTCCTCCTTTGATTTGTAATTTCACATAACCTGTTATTTCTTTAGCCATTATTAATTTTTTTCCACTTGGTTAAATTCTAAATCAACTGGTGTTGGTCTTCCAAAGATAGATACCGAAACCTTTAGCCTAGATTTTTCTTCATCTATTTCTTCTACCAAACCAGTAAATGAAGCAAAAGGCCCGTCACATACTTTTACTTTTTCACCAACCTCGAAACTTATACCACTTTTTTGATTAATTGCACTTTCTGAAACTTGGCCTAAAATTCTTTGTATTTCACTGTCAGTTATGGCTGAAGGCCTGTCTTCGGAACCTAAAAATCCACTAATTTTTGGAATATTTTTAATTAAATGATAGATTTGCTTATTTAAATCAATCTTAATTAAAACATATCCAGGAAAATATTTTTTTTCTTTCTTTGTTCTTTTTCCTTTTTTAACTTCTGTCACCTGATGTGTTGGAACAAGTATTTCTTCTAAATGAGATTGCAGCTTATTTTTAGCTAGAATATCCTTAATAGAATCAACAACTTTTTTTTCAAATCCTGAATAAGCCTGTACAATATACCAGTTCATTTATTTATAAATTGATTGTTAAAATTATATTTAAAAGAAAACGTAAAATTTGATCCAAGAGAAGAAAAAATATTGCAGCAATAGAAGCTAGACCAAAAACCATCAAAGCTCCCGTAATTGTATCCTTTTTTGTTGGCCAAGTGATCTTAAAAGCTTCCTGTTTAACTTCCTGTATAAATCTTAAAGGATTTCTCATATCAATATAAACATTTTTTTGGCAGGAGCGGAGGGAATCGAACCCCCAACCTCCGGTTTTGGAGACCGGCGCTCTACCAATTGAGCTACGCTCCTAGTAGCTACTTGACAATTTTAGTTACCACACCAGCTCCAACAGTTTTACCACCTTCTCTTATGGCAAAATTTAATTTTTCATTCATGGCAATTGGAGTTATCAGCTTAACATTAAATTTAGCATCATCACCAGGCATCACCATTTCTGTTCCTGAAGGTAAAGTTACTTCACCGGTAACATCTGTTGTTCTAAAATAAAACTGAGGTCTATACTTTGTAAAAAAAGGAGTATGTCTTCCACCTTCTTCTTTTTTAAGTATATAGGCTTGAGCTTCAAATTCAGTATGAGGCGTAACTGAACCAGGTTTTGCTAAAACTTGACCTCTTTCGACGTCCGTTCTTTCAATACCTCTAAGCAAAGCACCAATATTATCTCCTGCTTCTCCGGTATCTAAAAGTTTTCTAAACATTTCAACACCAGTGCAAACAGATTTTTTTGTATCTCTAATTCCAACAATTTCAATTTCTTCACCAGTTTTAATTACACCCTGCTCTACTCTTCCAGTAACAACTGTTCCTCTTCCTGAAATTGAAAAAACATCTTCGACTGGCATTAAGAAAGGTTTGTCTTTTGGTCTAGATGGTTGTGGAATTGTTTCATCAACTGCTTTCATTAATTCCATAATTGCTTTTTTTCCAGTTGCCTCATCTTTGCCTTCTACAGCATTTAAAGCTGAACCTTTGACTATTGGAATTTTATCTCCTGGAAACTTATAAGAAGTTAAAAGTTCTCTTATTTCTGCTTCAACCAAATCTACAAGCTCTTTGTCTTTTACTTGATCAATTTTGTTTAAGAAAACAACAATAGCAGGTACACCTACTTGTCTTGCCAAAAGTATATGTTCACGTGTTTGTGGCATAGGACCGTCAGCTGCATTAACAACTAATATTGCTCCATCCATTTGTGCTGCACCAGTAATCATGTTTTTTACATAATCGGCGTGACCAGGACAGTCTACGTGAGCATAATGTCTTTTTTCTGTCTCGTACTCAACGTGCGCTGTTGCAATTGTAATTCCTCTTTCTTTTTCTTCCGGTGCTTTATCGATTTGATCATAGGCAATAAATTCTGCCCCACCTGTTTCAGATAATACTTTTGTTATAGCTGCTGTTAAAGTTGTTTTTCCATGATCCACGTGCCCTATTGTACCAATATTACAATGAGGTTTATTTCTTTCAAATTTTTTCTTCTCTGCCATTTTTTTTCCTTTTCTTATCCTATTTTTATATATTTTTTAAACCTGGAGCGGGTAAAGGGAATCGAACCCTTACATCCAGCTTGGAAGGCTAGCGTTCTACCATTGAACTACACCCGCATAATCCAAACTCTTTTCGCTCTACATTAAAAACTCATTAAGTTTGGTGGAGGGGGAAAGATTCGAACTTTCGAAGACCGAAGTCAACGGGTTTACAGCCCGCCCCATTTGACCGCTTTGGTACCCCTCCTTAAAATCCTGTTAAGGGATACCCAATAACTTAAAAAGTATTTAACAACAAGGGTTTTATAAGCATGTTAGGAAATAAAAGCAATAAATCATTTTGTGTTTAAATATGCTATTTATTTGAAGAAAAGGCCTATTTTCTATGAAAAAAACAACATTTTTAGTAGCTGGAAAACATGCGGTAATAGAAGCTCTAAAAAACCCAAAAAGAAAAATTGAAAGAGTGTTTTTAACTGAAGATGCCAAAAAAAATATTAATAGGGAAAATCAATCCTTAAATCTACTTAAAAATGTTCATGTATTTTACAAATCAAAAAAAGAATTAGATAATTTATGTGGACGGGATGAAATATCTCATCAAGGATTTATTGCTGAGTTAGAGCAATTAGAGGATTTGACTTTAAAGGATTTTCTCTACCAGAACAATAAAAAAAACATAAATCTAATTGCTCTTCAAGAAGTTTCTGACCCAAGAAATATTGGCTCAGTAATTAGGAGCGCCGCTTCTTTTGATATTGACGGAATAATAGTCAAAGAAAGATCTTTCCCATCAAAAAGCAAACCGCTATATAAAAGTGCCAGTGGTAGTGTTGAACATATAAATTTATTTAAAGTTTCAAACATTAATACTACATTAAAATATTTAAAAACAAAAAATTTCTGGATAAGTGCCTTTGATTCTTCGGCAAAAAAAGACTTTACAAAACATGAATGGAAAGGGAAAAATGTTCTTCTATTTGGCTCTGAAGGCTATGGCATAAAAGAAAAAACTTTAGAAAATTCTGATTTTCAGTTTAAAATAGATATAAATAAAAATATAGACAGTTTAAATATATCTAATACAGTGTCTATCGTCTGCCATTACATTAAAAAATTAAACAAAGAATGAAAAAAAACATATAAGAGGCGCTATTTACAATATTAATTTTTATACCTGTTTTGTCATTTTTTTTAGGATTTATTTTAATAATAAATACATAGCAGATATTTCTTGAAGATTTGCATATTTTAACCTAAAAAATAACATATTGTTTTAATTTAATAATTCAATAATGCCCTCATAGCTCAATTGGTAGAGCAACTGATTTGTAATCAGTAGGTTCGCGGTTCGAGTCCGTGTGAGGGCACCAGGGATACCAGTGTTTATTTAGTTTTTTATTTAATTTAAATATATAAAAAGACTATCATTATATATAATAAAATTATTAGAGTAGCTGTATGTTAAAAATATTAAAAAAAATCAAATTTAATGAAAAAGAAAATAGAATGACAAATGTTGCGTCAACTGAATACGTAATTAAAAATTATAGAAAAGGTAAAAACAAAAACTTAGATTATTTGCTTTCAAAGAG
>Ga0315334_10002208_pt1 | contig 12140 bp, 3 predicted proteins | sample M150034915metaG_FD_205555 | JGI IMG/M metagenome (GOLD analysis project Ga0315334, IMG submission 205555) | Ammonia-oxidizing marine archaeal communities from Monterey Bay, California, United States - M1 500m 34915 | ecosystem: Environmental > Aquatic > Marine > Intertidal zone | place: USA... | reverse complement strand
TTACCGTCTGGGCTCCATCTGCTTCTAACCACCTTTCCCATTTCGACTGGTAGAGCTATGTGAAATGGCAACTCAGTTCGCAGGCCTTCGAGTCGATGTCCTTCGACTTTCGCTCCCGAAACCAATCTTCCTAGAGGACCATGTTGTATTCGTTCCACCATGGTTCTGACTAGGGTCGCTGTTTTCCCCCTGTCAGCTCCAGGGGGAAGTAATTCCTGAAAAACCGTCTCGTGGACTCTTTGGTCAGCCAGCGTATCTTTCCTAATCGAAGTCCAGGATTCAAGCAGAGGGGTGCTAGGACCATTCTCTCCAGGGCCAGGGTTACCAATACCAATTTCCATTATCCTATGGAAGATAGTGCCGAAGGTGGCACGGTCAACGTTCTTGGGCATCCGATTAATAGATGTAGGCTCCTCGATTGGGAAAATCGGCTCTGGATCTATGCCACCACGAGTCTCAAGCCAATGTCGACGTGCGCATTCTTGGAACACTGGGAGTTTGCTTGGGCTAATTCTGACTCTGGCCGATTTTTCGTTGCGTGGCAAGGGCATTTGAGGAAGATTGTGCTCAGAGCGGGCAGCGTTATCGACCCGTTCGATTCGCTGTAGTGGAGTCATCACTATTCCCAATTCATCTTCGTTCGGGGCAAAGCAGTCAGGATGGTGGATGACGAGAATACCGCCGATATCTGAATCCCCCAATGAGGCGTCGCCCAACATTCTGTGAGGATCTAAGATTCGTTTACCCTTGGTCATGATAGAAGGCTCGGATTGGCCATCTGATTCATCCAGCCAAGGTGAGTCGGCCTCACCGCGTCGCCAAGAGCCTTGACGCAATGACTCGATCCACATCTGCCCTAATTGCGGCATGGATTCATCGTACGTCCATGGGACCTCGATGCCCTCTCCTTCTTTCCAAACTGTCCCTCTCGGGGAGCCTACGACGATTAGTCGCTCTTCGGCCCTCGTGGCTCCGACGTACAGGAGTCTGCGTGCCTCAGCACTCTTCCTTGCCTGATGCAGTCTCCTAACATGGGACCAGATGGCAGACTTGGGGGATTTCTGTGATGGCCATGGGTTGGGGTTGCCTGCAAACAGTTCCGGGCTGACAATAAGTCGGTCTCTATCCTCAATCCTCAGATTGGTCTGTCTGTTTGAGAACATGTCAGCCAGAATCACCACTTTGGCCTCTAGGCCTTTGGAACTGTGTATCGTCATCACCCTGACCGCATCGCTGGGGGGGATTGTTTTCGCCTCCAAAGCATCAGAGTTGCGTTCGCTGAGCTCCCTGATTCTGTCTGCGAGAACCATTGGGTCTCCACCAACCTCGATGGAAAGTGACCTTACGACCTCGATGAACTGCTCGACATCCTGCCTTGAAACCGAATCCGGATATGCAGTTAGGATGTCTGACCTGTCCAATGTCTCCTCTAGGAGGTCGATTATTCTGGAAGATTTCGATAGTTTACACCATCTTTCTACCAAAGAGCGCTGGCGATCGTTGACCGCGTGGTCTAGCAGCCTGTAAAGTAGATTCTCACCGGGTTCCGCACCGTGGATATAGGTCTGTAATTGTCCGTCATCAAATCCAATCAGTTCGGAACGAGCGACCCAAACGGCGTGATGGCGAGAACTCGGTCTTGCGGTGAGCTGTAGTAGACCTTCCAGTGCGTGCACGGCCGGCCTTTGCAATAACCCACCTTCACGGTCGACTTGAGCGGGAATACCCAAATCATGGAGATGGCGTATGATGATGTCTCTGATCTTAGGCCTTGTTGGGAGTAGAATCATTATGTCGCTGTGTGAAATCGGTTTCTCGGCTTCGATTTCATGCCACTGACCGTCTGCGGACCGAACCCTGACAGGGGATGCTTCGATTAGGCTGCGGACCCTAAGTGCAATCAGCATCGCCTGCCTCTCGAGAGAGTTTGGCTTACCGGGACCGAATGGGTCTAGAGGAATTGTAAGATCGGAGGTCGGATCGGTTTCTCCACCCGTGCTCAACGGGCACAGCCACTCGATGGAGCCAAGATTTTTCTGCTTCTCAGGGCTCGGATACAGCGTCTGTGGGGTTGCGTAGAACTCACCATTTGGGAAATGACGGTGTCTAGGGGAGAAGACATCTTCCCACCATTCGTTCATCGCACTCAGCATGCCCCCTTGAGTTCGGTAGTTCACCTGCAACGAGACCATTCCCTCCTTGCGTTTCTCGACTTCTGTGGCGCTGGGGGCAGGCAGGTTCCTATCAGTAGCATCGAACGGTATCCAGGGTACTAGGTCTCTCCCGCCCTTCTCCATGTACTCAGAGGCCGAAGCGATGGTGAGGGTGTGATCATTTCGGGGATCTCGACTTTGCGATTCCTTCCTGAGAGTTGGGCTTCGAGTCAATTCATTGACGCTGTGGTATTCGTGGGTGTTGATTCTCCTCAGAGTTCTGGCGTATTCTAAGAATCCAGTGACCTCCGCCTGTCTGAAAGCGTAGATACTCTGTTTTACATCACCCACGTAGCAAACTGTTGGCTGCCATGGGGTGTCGGGGGGTGCAGGGTCTCCTTCTCTCAGCTCTCGCACACCCCAAAGCCTCGAGAGAAGCCTCCATTGCAAAGGCGAGTTGTCTTGGGCTTCGTCGATAATGAATGCCCTGTATCTCCTTCTGATGCTTCTAAGATGGCTATGTCTGCTCTCCAAATCGGCGCGGATGGCACCGAGGCTTGAGGTGTAGGCGCCAGCACTGCTGGAATCTGCCTCTAGCCTTGAGAGTGCTTCGAAGGCTGCCGCGATGTGGTCATCGCGCCACGGGCTGTCTCCCAAAGAGTCCAAGGCTCTCTGTACGGAGGGGGGGTAGAAGGTTCTGCAGATTTCTGGGCAGTTTGCCAGCAGTAGGTCACCTGCCAGTCTCTGTATGTCATCGAAGTCGTGAATCTCTTCGTGTTCCTTGAGCTTCTTAATCACTCCTTGAAACCCCAGATGAACTAAATGGAGATCCTTTAGGTTGCGAATCTCTGCCTCTAGGGTAAAGTGGTGGTTATCTGGCTTGGTGTCATCGAGCCTTTCGGGTATTGGCATTGGCAAAGGGGTGAGGGGTGGCTCCCAGTCTGCTGGGACAGCTGGTGGTATTGGTTCATCTAGTAGTAAGGCTATGCGAACATAGTGCAGAATCAGTTTTCCCTGATTATCAGACCACATTTTCTTTAGATTAGTAATTTGTTCCTTGAAGCCACTTGAGAATCGCTCCTTCGTGCTCTTGTCCTTTATTTTCGAGTACTTCTCGATTCCCGGTATCCATGAGTCAGATGGGAATTGTGTGTATGGGAAGAATGTCATTTCCTTGCCCATCAGGCTCGTTGAGCTAACGGTGCAGACCAGCACATTTGCCATCCAACAAAGTTGTCCCCATGCGTCTTCTGGGGGTCCTTGTCTCTGTAATGAATCCAAGCAGGCCACTCGAGACTCGGCAGGCCATCCGCCGATGGCTAGAATCGCTATGTTCTCCCTGATTAGTTCGCATACCTCTGAAATCGTGTACTGTACTCTAGCGCACTGTTCCGAGATTTCTTCAGAATCTACAGATGCGATAATCTGTAGTCGGAGCAGTTCTGGGGTTACGTTTCCATTATCGTCTGTAGTAGTTCGAGCGGCTTCTTCGATGAACACTGACCTACTGACTAGACTGCGCAATACACGCGTGGCCGCCCTACGGCCCGAGAAGTGTCGAGCGATTCTGTCCCGTGCTGCCAGTACCTCTGATGCTATGTAAGCAGGAACACCAGCATCGACTGCATCTCCTATTCGAGATGTTGCGCTGGGTAGCCGCCAAATTGTTCTCATCGCGGTTTCAATCAGTAGGACCCTGCCGGCATCGGAAACGTTCTCTCGGCTCAGCGCATCGCCCAACTTTCCGCGATATGGTGCGACCAGTTGATGCAGGAAAGAATCGATGGTGCCGATAGGGGCGTCTTCCAGCAGAGTCGACAACTGCTCCACGAATCCTTCTTGTCTTATTCTCGGATCTGTACGATGTGTACCGTCATCCCCGATAGGTCCTGGTCGTAAGTCAGAGATGTTTCTGCGGAGTCGGTCTCTCATCTCGTCAGCTGCTCGGTTCGTGAAAGTTAGTAGGACAACCTCTGCTGGGAGAAGTCCTCCCCACTCGCGTAGATCGATTCGCTCGGAAGGTGTAGCGGTAATCATACCACCACTGAGTCTTGATGGGCGTTCGGGCTGGGGGAGCAGGCGTGTGGCCCTCTGATCTTCAGTGAGGTAGTGCTCTATTACGCGATCCACTATGGTGCTGGTCTTCCCGGTTCCGGCCCCAGCATCGATGACGATATGAGAATCGAGGTTTAGAGCTAGGCGCTGGGCGGTATTCAGTCGCATCAGTAGTCATCCTCCTCCCTGACTTGGCATGTGTTGCTAACCGGGCAGTACCTGCATACGAGCTTCGAAGGGGTCGGGTGCACCTTTCCTGACGACGCCCTGCTGGCGACCCTGAGGGCAACTGAGAGGCGATGTGCCAACCAAGCCCTGAAGTGATCACTACCCGGAGATGGTTTCTCATCTGTGAACCTGTAGAGGTTGGCGGTGATATCCGTGCGTGTTCCGATGTTAATTTGCTGGTGTGATTTCGCGAACCAACCAGACAGTTCGATGACGTGCTCGGAGTGATGGCCAAATAGTGAAATTCCTGCTCCTACCACAAGATCACCAGGATGTGTTATCTCCCAAGATCTGGCATAAAGAGCCAACTGAAGTTCATCCAATAGGCCGTTTGAGTGACGCTCACTGGCAGGTTTGCTCTCCGATGTCTTCAGATCCCTGATGGCGACCAATCTCCTAGGCTTCCATCCAGAGTTGTGAATCCTGATTGGGGCAACGCTCTGATCTCCCCCGCCGTCTAGCCAAATCTCGCCCTCCTCGTCGTGTGGAAGCAAATCGACCCTATCGATATAGCCACGAACTCTGATTGGTGGGAGTTCTTTTCCACCGGTCAGTTCTACTGGAAGGGAGATTTCAACTCCTCCTGTGCTACGTTCCTCTATGCTCCATTCCAAGGAAAGCGGTGCCGAGTCTCCGATATTCTCCTCAGCCCTCACTATTGTACCAATCCGTCCCGCGGGCGGAATGGGCTTAGGGTCAGCGAGCCAACTATTCCACTGGTCACGATTCATTCCCGTGAGTGCTCTGAGCCTATGCGTGGACACAGCATCTGTCCTGTCTAGCCATGGGGCTCTCGAATCTAGAGATTCGAGGGCGATTTGCATCAACTCGGAATTATTCTTTCCGGATCTCGCAACGCTTCTGATTACACCCCCCTCGAGTACCCTTTCTTCCCCGGTGGCGAATCCAAGAGTCTGTGACAGCATGTCGTGATGAACTAGGTGCAAGAGGTTCCCCTGCGTTCTCTGATCCAGATCCTCATCCTGCAACTCCTCCTGTCGAGACCTTAGGCCTCTCGATAACCATCCCATCCTAGGACATTTGAGCCAGTCATGCAGTCTCGTAGCGGACCAGATGTCGACCTCCTGTTCCGCTCCAGCGTAGTGACCATGCCTTGAGTCGCTCACCGAGGAACCAGTAGGTTTGGGAGAAAACGGACGAGGGTCTATGGTAGGCGAAATCTTGCCTGTTCCGATGAGTCCTCCTACCACGGGCCATCTGTGATTATCCCTTGGTGAAGCGATTTCTGAGGGAGTCTTTCGAGAGAGGTGTGCTCTATCAATAGATAACAGGTGCGGAATAGCTTCCTCGGGCAGGTATCCATCGTCTATGGAATGGCTAGGTTGTCTTCTTTCACGATCGCGTTGCATCTGGCTGTCAATAGATATAGTCACAGAACTGGGATTGACCGGGGAGTTGGACGGTTTCCTCATATTCCACAGCAGTTTACCATCTGACTGGCGGATGTCACGGGGGCTCACTGCTTGGGAGGGTTTTGTGTCGAGGATTTCTGCCTCGTCTCCTGGATCATTCTTGCTAGCCCATTCTCTAATTGGGGCTGCAGCTGGTGATGCGTCATCCAAGCTAGGATCTAGCAAAACAACTTCTTCCGCTGATGATAATAGGTGCATGAGGTGGTGACGCGCATCACGTATCGGCCCGTCAGGCCTGAGGAGGTTCATGGAATGGCGCTCCTCGTCGCCTATGAAGGGTATCTTCGGAACCTTGAGATTCCACGATGAGCTTGACAGGTTGGCAAGGATTGTCAGATTCGAAGTACAACCTAGGGCGTCTCGTGGAGTGAAGATAGCTACTTGTCCGGTTGCGCTCGTGCCGCCGCCTCTTACGACCGTAGACTGAATCACCCAAGTGAACTCCTCCACCCAATTCGGCCCTATGTCAGAGTAATGCTGGCTGGTGCTACGCTGCATGTCCCTCAGGTTTCGATGGTTTCTGACGATTGCCTGAATTACAGCAGCAGTAGATGTCCTCTCTCCATCACTGGGTACCATCTCCAATTCCAAATCAATCATCTTCAGAGTTCTGAGGAGCCAATCATCACCAGTTGGTGGGGGCGAACTCAGCGGTAGGGTTGCACCCGTGTGGCAGCCAACTCTGGACTGCTGCTCATCCAGTGCCTTGCGATCCTCGCCGCTGAGAAGTGGCCTCAGAGAGTTTGCTACGCACAGAAGCCACCATTGAGAAGACTCCTTGGAGATTCCATCCTGCTCTCCCATATGGGGTCTGGACAATGTGGCAATCCACCTTGAGAGGGCTCCGGGACCTCCCAGTACGTGGTCACCACGTGCAAGTCTAGTCAGCAATTCTGGATCCGCGACTGGTTTCACCGCCGGCTCCGTAGGGTGCTGCTCTGAGTATTCGAATACGTTGATTGATGTCTGTAGGTAAAGTGCTCGCAATCCCTCAAGGGAGAATGCATCGGATCCGTGCGACAAGTTTGCGAGGTACAGGAGCCAATGACCCAGTGAATTAGACGAAGCAAGAACTTTGGATGTGGGCATCGGGAATCCCAAATCCCTGAGTGAGCGTGCCCAACGATGTCTGTTCGTCTCGAGGGCAGGATCTATTATCATGATTCGATCATCTGGATTGGTCTCCAAGCGCTTTCGTACAAAATCAATCGCGGCATCGAAGGAGTGGTTTTCCCTCTGCAAGAGCAGGCGGTTGACGCTCCCTCCTGTAGTAGAAGTCGATTCAATCTCGTGTCTAGGTATCCAACTAGGCAACAACGAGGATTCCTTTATCGGGTACTCGTCTAGCAGAAGGTGCCCGTGATGGCCTAGCCTGAAGTTGCCAGGATACGTCAACTGGTGGACTGGGCGGTGCTTAGACAGAGCGAGGATTATCTCAATGTGGGCCTGGCAGATTCCCGGAGCTTGATTCAGCATGATGATGCCATCAATATCGGATATTGTAAACGGCTCATCACCCGCCTCCAGACCCTTGACTATACGAGCTGCCACCATATCAGGGTGGGTTCCACGCAGATTCTTCTCCAACTTCCTGATAATCTTCGTATAGGTGCCCGCCCCAGGTCCATCCCAACTACTCAAGGACGATTCACTAGATAGGAACGAGTGCAGAGACGATAGAGCGGCCGTCTTTCCCTTACCCCATTTCATGTCAGGAAGAGGATTGATCATAGGGAAGCCAAGTTTTGCGGCCTGCTTGCTACATTCCTCGTGTAGAATCAGTTCGAATGGCCCCTCATTGGATAGTAATCTGGGTAGTCTGAGGTCAGCGACCATAGTCGAAATCAAAGAATCCATAGTATGGTGAAGTGTGCTGTCAACGGCGCAGTCGTCGTCGAAAGACGACAGTGTCTGTCTTCGTGAGTTTTCGTTGGGATAGATCACCAATATTCGAGCAGGGCCGCCCTCTTCGATTGAAGTAGAATCGAGTGTCTGATGCCGCAGATGCTCTACTAGCCAGTCTGGAATTCGGCCTCTAGGCACCTCCTCGCTTGTTACACGATACTCATCCGACCTCGCCATGCCATCACCGAGCGTGTGCCATGCTCGGCTGGGGTTATTCAACCCAACTGAAAGTCCCTGTGCATCAGTGGCTCATTGGCTTGTTCTTCGAGGCACCAGCGCAGCGAGCATGCAAAGAAGAGTAACTATGCCAGGAGCGGGGATTACAAAATCAGCTTCATCGGACCAATCATCTGTCATGATTGCCCAATCGTAGACGAGCACGGCCGACATGTCATCGCCGTCCCACGGCGTTGGAGTTTCGATTGTCATTGACCCTTCTAGCCGTTGTGCAGGGAATGTTGGCATCGGTACTGCTTTGTGCATGACGTGTAGATAGTGAGCAATTTCGTTTGAGCCGTTTGGGAAGTATGCGCTGTCCTCCACGAAGAGTAGGTATGGCATCCCCGACACCACTAAGCCTGGCCGTGAAATATTAGGGTGATGGCAATCGACTTCAACAGGGCAGGTAAAGTCCGGAGTGGTGTTTTCCTCCGGACCGGAAAATACGTAGGAGAACTCAATACCACCGGAGGATTCCTCCAGCGAGAGTCTGAGCCATGAATTCTCACCGTAAGGATGGGTAGATCCCGCTGCTAAGGAGGTTGAGTAGTCACCTTGCAGGCTCCCTGACTTCGCAGCGGTGCCCAGATGGAGTCTCTCACCATCGAACACTGTTGTCGGAGCCAGGCGTCCTAGCCCCCCTACAAGTGTGGAAGTGGTCCCGTAGAGGTTTTCCCATCGCTCTTCAGTCGAATCGCTGCCAAACGGGTCCTCAGTCTCGGACCAGTGCCTGTGGTAGTGTATCCGAGAAACTGGGGTGTTACCTATTGCTTCGTCGAGGGCGTGTTCCGTGCTTATACAGTTTAAGCACCAGGTTGCGGTGTAAACCTCGACTACTGTGGGAAGTTCGGATACTAACATAGTGACTGAAGTCTCCGAGGAGTTCGCAGACAGGGGTATGGACAATCCTCCGATGGTGCCTGCCGGATGCGTACCTTCTCTTGCGTCGCTCCAAAGCGGGTCCCCAGTGGCACCAGTGGCCTGAATAGGTGTCAATATGAGCGCGGATAAGATAACTGCCAAGAGCCTTCTCACGGTAATCCGAGAGAAGAGTGCTATTGAACGGTTACGGATTATTGGGAGGCTTCGAATGCTGCAATCGACCTGTCAATATCCTCGTCGGTGATGTGCAGGTGGGTGACTGCTCGAATCGAGGAGTCGTCAATTGATAATGTGTCGACCCCGTGCTCGGAGAGGCGCGAAACCAGGTCATTGGCCCCGCCCTCCTCGCAGGCGATATTGAGCATGTTAGTCTGTACCTGCTCCAGATTAACCGTGAAATCCCCCATATTGTCGATTGCCTCCGCCAGCCTCCTAGCTCGGGCGTGGTCCTCGGCCAACCTGTCGATATTGTTCTCCAATGCGTAAATACCCGCAGCGGCGATTATCCCCGCTTGGCGCATGCCTCCCCCGAACATCTTGCGCCATCGGTAAGCGCGTGCTACCATCTCAGAGGAGCCGAGTAGTACGCTACCTATTGGAGCGCCGAGGCCCTTGCTCAGGCAAATGGAAACCGAGTCGTAGTCCCTCGCGATTCTGGCTACGTCTTGTCCAGTGGCAACCGAGGCGTTGAATATCCTGGCCCCGTCGATGTGGGCCCTGCATCTGTTTTCTCTAGCGACAGTTGCTATTTCGTCCATGGTTTCGAGTGGGTAGCAAGTGCCGCCGCCCCTGTTCGAGGTATTCTCAACACAAACCATTGAGCCGTTCGGGAAGTGTCCCAAACTACCATCGCCCTTGCGAATTGCCTTCCCCACGTCCGCTGGCTCCATGATTCCCATATTTCCAGAAACAAGTGCCACTGACACTCCCGAGAGGGCAGCGTATCCCCCTCCTTCATAGATGTAGATGTGACTGTGACTCTCCGTGACAATCTCGTCACCCGGCTCTGTCTGAGCCCTGATGGCGGTGGCGTTGCACATAGTGCCGGAGGCCACGAAAAGGCCCGCCTCCTTGCCTAGCATCTGGGCCATGCGGTTCTGCAACTCTATGACAGTGGGGTCGTCACCTAGCACATCGTCGCCAACCACAGCGCTTGCCATAGCCTCCCTCATTGCCATAGTTGGCTGCGTGACAGTGTCGCTGCGAAGGTCGACGCGTTCACTAGGGTAGTCACGCATGGCTCGGCCAAAGGCTCGATTCTCATAACTAATACGATTACGAAATCAACGCTTTCTCATGTCCTCGGAGTACATGTAGGCTTTATCACGTGACTTACCTGGGTTCTTTTTCTTGTTAGACAAATACATGATTGCAAGTGTGCCACCTCCCACAGCGGGAACTGCGTACATCAGGATGGTTAGCCAAATGGGTGTGTCCGGCTTGACGCAACTGGACTGGCCGCTGAGTTGCTGAGATTGGCCAGAGGGACAACTGAGTTGTTCTGTCGCTCCTGCCTCGGAGACGTAGTGCCCGGGTTCTGCGTCGAGGCAGAAGTTCTTCTTCGAATTCGGTTGGTACTTCCCCGGTGGGCATGCAGTTTGATTGACCGCTCCGACATTTTGATTGGTGAAGTGTCCTGGTTCGGCCGCTTTGCACGAAGAGCTTCCTTCGGTATCCTGATATTCGCCTGTCTGGCAGGTTCTCGGTGATTCAAAGCCCTCTCCTGGGACGTATTGTCCGGCTTTGGCGTTCTTACAACTCGACTGCGCTGAGGTATCCTGATACTGTCCTGGCTGGCATGGCTCTGCACTCCAAGCGCCCTCTGAGGGGACGTGCTCCCCGGGGGCAGCGGGGATGCATTCAGTCTGTCCGGCCTCACTCTGGTAATAGCCCGGGCTGCACTTGGTTTGTTCCAAAGCGCCCGACTCATTGACGAAATAACCGGGGCTTGCCGTGGTGCAGGTGCCTCCGTCGACGTACGTCCCCGGTTCGCAGGGAGCCGTGGAGGTTCCGTTGGGGTTGGCAATCTGCCCGGGAGGCGGTTGTTTACATCCGTCCGAACCCACAGCGTCCTGATACTCTCCCGTGGGGCATGGTAACTGGCCGGTCATGCCATCCAAGCCAACATAGCTTCCCGGGTCTGCCTGCGTGCAGTTAGCCTGCCCTGTCTCAGAAGAGAAGGTGCCTGCAGAACATGGAGTCTGGCTAGTGGAACCCGGAATAGGTGCGAAACTACCGGTATCTGCCGGTAAGCAGGAAGTCTGTCCGGTTGCCGGCTGGTATGTTCCTGGCTCGCACGGTATCTGGTTCGCGGTCCCCTCAGTTTCTGTATAATGCCCCTCGTCGACAGTGAGACAAGATATCTGCCCAGAATTTGGCTGGTACTGGCCAGCGAAGCAGGCTTCCTGAGACGTTTGTTGGGGGCCTGTGACAATATAGCCCGGGTCTGCTGTAGAGCACTCTGGTTGTCCGATGCTGTCAGAATATGTTCCGGGATCGCACGGCTCCTGCGTCGACGATCCCTCGGTAGGACTCTGATATCCGGGATTCACGTTGAAGCATGATGTACTGCCCCACATGGGCTGATACTGCCCCGGGGGACATGGAGTCTGTTGGTGTGCTCCGGGGTTCTGGACAAAATTTCCGGGGCTCGCGTCAATGCACCCCGTTGAGGAGTGGTTTGGCTGGTACTCCCCTGATGGGCATTGAGTCTGAAACGTAGAGGTCTCTGAAGAGCTGAAGTTTCCTGGATCGGTTAGCAGACAGGTGGTTTGACCGCTGTCGGGCTGGTAACTTCCGGGTGGGCAGGGATTCTGGATTATAGCAGATGTTTCATTGACGAAGTATCCCGGGTTTGTCGGAATGCAGTTACTCTGACCGGAGTTCGGCTGGAATGATCCTGGAGGGCATGGGAACTGCTCGTACGGGTGGATACCGTCGGCGTACCAGCCGGGGTCGGACTCAACGCAAGTCCCTCCTGAAGCGTAAGTCCCGACGGGGCACCCATCGGGGAATGGGTCGAAGATGTGGACTATCCCATCGTCGTCATTGTCTCTCTCGCCCATCAGAGCGTGCCTGCCTGTACCGAGATCGACGAATGCTGGGATATCACTGTCATTGCCTTCGCCGAGCCCGAGGGCTCCCTCTCCGTGCGCTCCCCAGCAGTAGACGGATGCGTTGGTCGCCACCGCGCAGGAGTGCTTGTTGCCTGTCGTTATCTCGGCTACCCCGAGTCCAGATGGCATCTGGACGCTGACGGGGGTTG
>Ga0315334_10002204_pt1 | contig 12145 bp, 9 predicted proteins | sample M150034915metaG_FD_205555 | JGI IMG/M metagenome (GOLD analysis project Ga0315334, IMG submission 205555) | Ammonia-oxidizing marine archaeal communities from Monterey Bay, California, United States - M1 500m 34915 | ecosystem: Environmental > Aquatic > Marine > Intertidal zone | place: USA... | reverse complement strand
TTATGAAAATAAAGATATCGAGGAATTTTTAAATAATAAAAAGTTGCCACACCTGAAGTTAAGCCCCTCTGATTTAATTGATATTGTTAGTGATAAAATTGCTGGTGAGAATGTAGTTGGTTGGTTTGATGGGCGTATGGAATTCGGACCCAGAGCACTTGGCTCCAGAAGTATTTTAGGCGATGCGCGAAGCAATAATATGCAGTCTACTATGAACCTTAAGATTAAATATAGAGAAAGTTTCCGTCCTTTTGCTCCGATTATTAGGAGCGAGGATGTTAAAGATTGGTTCGATGTTGATGGTAATAACGACCCGTCCAATAATTTTTCATCTCCTTATATGCTGATGGTGGCCCCAGTTAAAGAATCGCGTCGATCAGCAGTAGATAATTCAGACAATTATAATCTGGAGAATGTAAATCAATCTCGTTCAGAAGTTCCCGCAATTACACATGTAGATTTCTCTGCCAGAATTCAAACAGTTCATCAAGAATCTAATCAAAAATTACATAATTTATTAAGTGCCTTTAAAGAAAAAACTGGCTGTCCTATTATGATTAATACCTCATTTAATGTAAGGGGGGAGCCTATTGTGGAAAGTATTGAGGACGCCTATCGTTGTTTTATGCGCACTGAAATGGATTGTTTGGTCTTGGGTGACTTTATCTTGGACAAGAAGCAACAGCCAAAGTATAACGAAACCCAAGATTGGAAAAATATTTTTGAATTAGACTAATATGAATTTTTTATTAAAGCCATTGTTGACCGTTATTTTCTTTGTAATTCTAACGCCGATTGGATTGTTTTTGAGAGTATTAAGAATCGATTATTTACAGATGAATTCTAAAAAAGAAAGTTATTGGATTGATAAGAAATAAATATTTATATTATTATTTTAACGTATTAATTAATTATGAACAAAATATACAATATTTTAGAAGTGGCTAACACACATGGAGGTAGTGTTGATTATGTGCTAGATTTAGTGGAAGAATTTAAAGAGTTTCATAAAGAAAAAGGATTTGGAATTAAATTTCAGGCGTTTAAGTATAGTCAAATAGCGTTAGAGGATTTTGAATGGTACGGGGTTTATAAAGAGCTTTATTTCAATGAAAATGAATGGCTGAAAATAATTGATAAGGCATATGAAACAAAAGACATTTGGATAGATGTTTTTGATACATATGGGGTGTCAATTATTCAGAAGAATCTAGATAAGATATATGGTTTGAAATTGCAAACATCTATTCTGGATAACCAAGAAGTTTATTATGCGCTACAAGCTATAGATACCTCAAAATTAAAATTAATTATTAACATTGCAGGTAGAAATAAAGACAATATTGAGGACATTATCGCAAAGTATGAAGCATTAAATGTTGGGGAATTATTATTAGAGGTTGGATTTCAGGCATACCCCACTGAGTTAGCCGACTCCGGGCTGTCTAAAATAAAATTTTTAAAAGATAAGTACAAGTATAGAGTTGCTTTCGCAGATCATATTGATGGCAATCACAAAGAGGCTATAACCTTGCCATTAATAGCAAGCATGTTAGGTGCGGACTGTATTGAAAAGCACATTATGCATAGTACGTTAGAAACTAAATACGATGCCTTTTCTAGTGTTAAGCGTAGTGTGTATAAAAAAATTATTGAAAATCAAGATGCATTTTTACCTCTGATAGACAGTGAATTTATTAATGATGCTGAAATAAAATATCTTAATGATAGTTATCAAATTCCTATATTAAATACCTCGAAAGAACAGTCATCATTGATAAATTTAAACACTGATTTTATTTTTAGAAGGTCAGAGTTGAATGGCTTAAATAGTGAGCAAATTAAAAATTTAGTTTCTAATTACTATGTATTAAGCACCTTGAAAAAGGCGGGCGAAGCTTTAGAAAAGAAAGACTTTAGAAAAGCAAATATTGCTGCTATTATTGCTTGTCGATTAAAATCTTCGAGACTCCCTAAAAAGGCGCTTTTAAAAATTGGATGCTTAACTTCTATAGAGCTGTGCATTAAGAATACATTAAAAATTAATAATATCAATAGAGTTATTCTGGCAACCTCTGACAATGAGCAAGATTCAGAATTATCAGGATATACATACAATGATTCTGTTGTTTTTCACCAAGGAGATGCAGAGGATGTCGTCGCAAGATATCTTGACATAATTGACGATTTGGAGATAGATGTCTTTGTACGGATTACTGGCGACATGCCTTATGTCAGTAGCGATATTTCTGATTACTTATTAAGAAGGCATTTTGAGTCTGGTGCAGATTACACAGTTGCAAAGGATTACTCAGTCGGCACTGCAGTTGAAATAATCAATACTTCTGCTTTGAAAAAAGTAAAAAAATACTTTCCAAGCGCGGATTATTCTGAGTATATGACGTGGTACTTTCAAAACAATCCTGAGTATTTTAATTTAAATTTTGTAGATTTGCCTCCAGAATGGGTCAGGGATTACAGGTTAACATTAGATTATCAAGAAGATTTAGATGTGTTTAATCAAATTGAAAAATATTTTAAAGACAATAATATTGATTTTTCTATTCAGGAGCTGTATAAATTTTTAGATGAAAATCCAAAAGTAAGCTTAATAAATAGTCATATTGCTTTAAAGTATAAAACAGATAAAAGTTTGATTGACACATTAAATAATAAAACTAAAATTCAAGATGAGTCATTAATGTGACGTTACGTTATATGGAGAGGACTAACGGGAAATCTAACCTTGCTAAATAAGTATCCATTAATATTTTTTTTCTAAAAATGATAATTTCTAATTAGATGACTTTCCGACTTATTCTGAGGCTACAAGCGCATATATCTTGTCAAAATATTGACACTATGGAAGACTGTATTATGGAAAATTCATGCATAATTTTACAAACGATATAGTTTGATGAATATTATTTTTCGAGTAGATTCCTCTATACAAATAGGGTCGGGTCATGTTATGCGCTGCTTGACACTGGCTCAAGAGTTAAGAAAAAAAGCAAATGTGCAATTTATTTGCCGGAAGCGCAAAGGAAGTTTGATTAAAAAAATTAAATCCAAAGGGTTCGCAGTATTCGAGCTTGATGGGGTAGTGGCAAGGGAAAATGTTGACGAGCCATTAATTGTAGATTGGCTTGGCACAACACAAGGGCAGGATGCTCGAGACTGCGCCCCAATATTAGAAAAAATAAAACCAGATTGGCTGATTGTTGATCATTATGGTATTGACAAATATTGGCAGAACAAGTTAAAAAAATATTATAAAAAATTACTGGTAATAGATGACCTTGCTAACCGAGAGCATAATTGTGATTTATTGCTAGATCAAAATTTTTATAAAGATGCAAATGCTCGCTATAAAAAATTAATTTTCAGTAAATGCAAGATGCTTCTTGGACCAGGCTATGCTTTACTGCGTAAAGAGTTTTTAACAACAACATCTAATTTAATAGATGAGAGTCTTGATAAGATTTTGGTTTATTTTGGAGGCTCTGATATAAAAAATAATACGCTTAAAGTTCTACAAGCTATACAATCTTGTAAACAGGCTAACATAAGTGTAGATGTTGTTATCGGACCCGACTCCCCTTATAGAAAAGATATTCTGAATTTTTCATCCAAAATGGCAAATGTGACATGTTTTGACTTTGTTGAAAATATCGCAGAAATGATGTCCAACTCGGATCTTTATATAGGTTCTGCAGGAACAACAACATGGGAGCGTTGTTGTATGGGCCTTCCATCCATTGTAATCGGGATTGCAGAAAACCAGATAAAACCAATGGAGGAGATGGAGTTGGCTGGGATGACATTTTTTTTAGGAAGCGAAAAAAATGTTGATAGTTCCGATATTTTGAGGTTGCTTGACAATATTGTAGACAGTCCGTCAGTTCTAGTGGAAATGAGTATGAAAAATTTAGCATTAGTGGACGGATATGGGGCATCGCGCTGTGCTTCAGAAATGCTAATTAACAGAGGTGTGTAATGAAAAAAAAATATAAAATTGTTTCTGATCAAGAATATGGCTACCTTAGGGTGGACCCCATTCCAAGTCAGGAAGAAGTTGAGGTTTATTATAGAGAGGAGTTTTATAGTGCAAAACGATTTAATGACTCCTCTCTAGAAGTTCAGAAGGAGGGGAAAGATTACTATGATAATCGCTGGAATATAATTTATGAGAAATGCAAATCGTTTTTTAACGATGAGCAGTTCACATTGTTTGATATTGGTTTTGGTTATGCTCAAGCTTTATTATATTTTAAAGGAAAGGGTATAGAGGTAAGCGGTCTAGAACCGTCGCCGGAGGGCGCTGAATATGCTAGGTCCAAGGGACTAGATATATATGAAGCCGGCATTGAAGATTTTTCTGTTACAAAAGAGAAGCGTTTTGATGTAGTAATGATGCTTAATGTTTTAGAACACTTAAGACACCCCCAGGAAATATTAAAAAATATACAAAAAGATCTGCTCAATCCAGGCGGAATTTTGATTATTGAAGTTCCTAATGAATTTAATGATTTTCAAACTGCTGCTGTTGATGAGCATAATCTTGATGAGTGGTGGGTTTGTCCACCACATCATTTGAACTATTTTTCATCTACATCACTTAAATTGCTACTTGAAAAATGTGATTATGATGTGGAATACATGCAAGGATCATTTCCAATGGAAATGTTTTTGTTAATGGGGGATGTGTATGTTGGAAATCCAGATTTAGGGAAAAATTGTCACAACAAGAGGGTGGAATTTGAGAAAGTTATGCGCAAGCAAAATAAGAGCGAAAAATTAATGCTCTTTTACCAAGCCTTGGCAGAATTAGATTTAGGTAGGCAGTCACTTGTTTTTGCAACAAGTAAACATGTTTAACAGTTACATCTGTTTTAAATAGGAGAAAGGAGGCTTGTGAACATAATAAATTTTGGAGGCGCCACTGCAATTGTAGAGCATAATGGAAAACGAATATTGTTCGACCCATGGCTTGATGACGGCATATTTCATGGCGCTTGGCACCATTTTCCTGGCGCAGTTTTGGGAGTTGAAGATATCGGGCATGTGGACTACGTTTACATTTCTCATATACATGAGGATCACTGCTCAGCTGGCACCATAAAATATATAAATTCCGATGCTGAAATTATATTAATGGATAGAAGGCCTAATTTGGTTCAAAACTTTCTTCATAACCATGACTTTCATTTTAAGAAAATCCATCTGGTAAGTCCTCGCAATCCGGTAGAAATAGAGCCTGGGTTGATAGTTGATATGGTAGAGCCAAATCCTGAAGATGAAATGGCTCGACTAATAGATTCTGCATTAATTATGAACTGGGATGGCTTTACTCTATACAATGCCAATGATTGCCAACCTTATCCGGATGGAATTCGATATATTCTAAATAATTATGAAAAAGTTGATCTAGCTCTTCTGCCATACTCAGGAGGTTCTGGCTATCCATCGTGCTATACAAACTTAACAGATGAGGAAAAGCTATCAGAAAAAAATAGAATAATGAAAGGTAGAATTGAATCTTTTATAAGTTCAGTTCGACAAATAAATCCTATTTATGTGCTACCTTTTGCAGATCAATGGGTTGTTGGCGGTTCACGCTCTAATTTAAACAAATTTGTTTCACATTCTTCATGTAGGGGAGTGGTAGAAAAGCCGTTTATAGAGGCCAAGCTGGAGTCAAATTTACTGCTTTTAAACACGGGCCAACAGTATAACTTTGCTACAAATCAAAAAGTACCGGAAGAGCCTTATATATATCACACAGATGATGACAGGGAGGTGTATATAGCTAGTAAACTAAAAAACGTTAGCTATGACTATGAGAATTTTTCCTTTGATCCTGGAGTCTCTCTTCTTAGACTAATAAAATATGCAAGAGCACGACAGTGGGATATGCAAAAAAGACAAGATTATTTTCCGGAGCTCTCGTTTTATTTTGATTCGACTGATACAGGCCAGCGCTTCTGTATAAACACAATGGTTGAAGATATCACTGTCACTACGACCAGCTCGGATCTTGCTGAGCCATATTTACGTATTAGCGTACCGAGAGACCTGCTAATCATGCTTTTACTTGGGCACATCTCTTGGAATATTGCTGACGCTGCATTCTTCTTGGATTATGATAGACAGCCCAATGTCTACGATCCACAAATATATGCACTTCTTAATTACTTAAGAGCATAATTTTTTTTGAATCAAAATGACTCTATCAATAAAAAATCCAAGTCAAGATACAACCTTGAAGCCATTATCAAGGAATCACATGTTGAAAACATATGAGTGGATAAGTGATCCTAAATTTAGAAAAGCGTTTATGGTTCGTGGTGAAAATAGCTGGGAAAGACATGTTGATTATTTTGCCAATCTTCTGAAGGATGATACTCGGCAATGTTACGCAGTCTTTGCAGGCGATATCCATGTTGGAAATTGTGGATTTAAGACGATAAATAATATAGATAAAAGCGCTGAACTCTGGATGTACATAGGAAGTGTCGATGCTAGAGGCATAGGGTTGGGCGGAAAAGCTGTAAGTCTTCTTTTGAAAAATGGGATAAATTATTTTGGTTTAACGAGTATTTATGTACATGTTTCGGAGAGTAATGAACCTGCTAAAAGCTTATATAAAAGCAATGGTTTTGTTGAAAATGGTGCTTGCTCTGAGGAGTGGAAAGAGCGCGATGTCGATATGGTGAAAATGTTGTGGAGAGCGCAATGAAAGTAGCGATGATGCAGCCAACTTTTTTACCATGGCAGGGTTATTTTGAGTTAATTTATCAAGCAGATTGTTTTATTTTTCTTGATGATTTTCAATTTTCAGCGCAAAGTTTTCATCAGCGTAATCGATTGTTTGTTAATGCGGACCAGGTGGGCTGGTATACAGTGCCTGTAAAAAAATCACATGCATTTGGGGATTGTTTAAATGCTGTAAAGATTGACGAATCTAGAGATTGGCGTAAAAAATTACTTAAGCGGTTACAGCAGAATTATTCTAAAACATTTTTTTATAATGATGTTTATCCTTTAATAAGTGACATTATAAATAAAAGAGTAGACGATTTATCTACTTTGAACATTGCACTCATAAAGGCAATAGTTAAATTATTTGAGTGGGAAATAGAGTGGAAGTTAAGCTCTAGCCTTTCATCAAAAAGCACGCGTTCAGAGCGTGTTTTAGAATTATTGCGATGGTGTTCTGCTTCGCATTATTATGCTGCCGGTGGTGCTTCGGACTATATGAAGGAAGACGGTGTATTTCCTGTAACCGATATGGAAATATTATTTCAAAAATTTCATATAGAAAGTTATCCTCAGAAAAACTCTTCCAATGGATTTATTCCGTCACTTTCAGTATTGGATGCGTTATTCAATATTGGTCCAGTGGAAACTGCTCGTTTAATTACTAATAATAATCACTGGAGTGCATGGAAGTAACATCTTCCTTTGTAGAGCTATATGAAAAAAGATTTGGTCGAATTTGGTTTTGGTTGTAGAGGCATAGGCAGGGCGCTCCCGCCCCTGATCATCGCAGAAATGTCAGGCAATCATAATCAATCTTTAGGCAGGGCGTTAGAGATTGTTGAAGCAGCTGCTAAAACGGGAGTTCATGCGTTAAAAATCCAGACCTATACGGCGGATACCATGACATTGAATCTGAATGACGAGGATTTTTCTGTTGGTGATCCCAATAGTCAATGGGCTGGAAAATCTTTGTATGAACTTTATGATGAGGCACACACCCCCTGGGAGTGGCATAAAGCAATTTTTGATAGGGCAAATGAATTAGGGATAATGGCATTTAGCACCCCGTTTGACGATACTGCGGTTGATTTTCTGGAGAGCCTAAAGGTTCCATTTTATAAAATTGCATCACAGGAAAATACTGACATTCCTTTAATTCGACGTGTAGCTCGTACCGGAAAGCCGGTCATTATGTCAACTGGTATGGCTACATTAGATGAGTTGACTGAAGCTGTTAGTGTGGTCAGAGATGCTGGCTGCACTGAATTGACTTTACTTAAGTGCACAAGCACATATCCTGCAAACCCCGAAAATACAAACATTTCAACTATACAACATATGCGTGAGTTGTTTAAATGTGAGGTTGGTTTATCTGATCATACAATGGGAATCGGGGTATCAGTAGCAAGTGTGTCTTTGGGTGCGACAGTGATAGAGAAGCATTTTACGTTGAGTCGACAAGATGGAGGTGTTGATAGTGATTTTTCAATGGAGCCTACTGAAATGAAACAGCTTGTTGTTGAGACAGGGCGCGCGTGGCGCTCGTTTGGTAGTGTGACTTATGGTGCAACTAAGGCTGAAGAAGAATCTTTAAAATACAGGCGCTCGCTTTATGTGGCGCGTGATATAAAGGCTGGAGAAGTGTTAACAACTGAAAATCTAAGAGCTGTTCGTCCTGGCTATGGTTTGGCAACTAAATATTTTGATGATGTTTTAGGGTGCAAGGTAATTAGTGATGTATGTATGGGAACCCCTATGAGCTGGAATTTAATCAAGAGATAATTGTGCTGACGCTGGACGCAATAAAAAACATCATAAATGATGATGCGCTTGTGGCAAGGCAATATTCGTGTTCAAGGCGGTTTTTAAGTCTGATTGATAAAATTCACTTGTTATGATAATGATTAGACCTGTATACATTCCAGTCATAACCAAATTGATCGATAAAAGATATAGGTTTAAATTAAGAATAATCAACAAGGGGTATAGGCAACTTAAAAATGAAAATAAACTGGACTTGCCGATGCAGCTGCGAGTTGTCTTGTCAAGAGTTAAACTTAATGATTCAAGCCTACCAAAAGGATTGTTACGACAAGATGATTTTGATATTGAGTTGTCAGTCCGTCAATATTTAACCGAGAGAATTCTTGGGTTGTCGCTTAATAAGTCCATCTTGCTCAGTCTCGGCTCCAATAAGCCACTTAAACACCCTCTACCAAAAGAGTGGAGGAGTTGATGTGGATAACTTTATATCTGCTTTATTGTGGCGCATGTATGGTTTTATGTTTTTTGGAAGGGGTATTCTGCGTGGACTACAGGGCGTCTATCTTTTATTGTTGAACCGCTCCCATTTTGGAAAGCACATCTATCTTAATGATATAGGTGAAAATTGTCTTTCTGGGGATTCTGGTAGGCACAATATTGCAAATTGGTATTTGCAATGGAAAAATAAAGCCGTAGCAATTGATAGTATTTGTCATAGTGTAGGTAGTAAGCCAAACTTCAAACTTGGAAAAGTTGACGTTGTTCGAACTGACGGGCTTCCATGGTTGAGGGGTATTAAGTTGTTTCAATATTGTGGTTTTTTTATATATGCATCAATTTATAGTTTGTTAAGCTTATTTTTTGTGCCTAGCTATGGATTATTTTTTGAAGAAGTAATGAAATGTAAAAGAGTCGATTTGGCAAGTGATAATTATTTGGCGAGTGATTATTTGTTCCATAATTCAAATCCATTTTATAGGCCATTATGGACATATTTAGTAGAGAAAAAAGGAGCAAGGGTTTTATTATATTTTTATTCTACTAATAATGAAGAGTTTAAAACTAAATATGGTTATTTGTTGCAAAGCCCTTGGCATTTAATTAGCTGGCCTCATTATTTGGTATGGGATGAATTTCAAGCAGATTGTATAAAAAGACTTGATCGTCACAATTCAATAATAGAGGTGGCTGGCCCAATATGGTTTTCATCCCATGAAACAAGTATAGATATTCCAGTGGAATCAATCGCTGTGTTTGATGTGACACCAGCTAGACCTACAAGGTATATAACATTAGGCGCCAGCCTTGAGTACTACATTTACAATACTTCTAGCCAATTTTTGGGTGACATACAGTCCACTCTTGATAATAATAACATCAACATGCTGCATAAAATGAAGCGAATAAATAGATTTGCACATAAGAAATACATAAGAAGAGTAAGGCGATTAAGTGAAAAATATAACTTTATAGGGGTGCATCCTAATGTGGACGCACTTCAAATTATTCAAAAAACAAAGGCTTGTATTTCTATGCCTTTTACTTCAACAGCACTAACTGCCAAAATTGAAGGAAAGCCCTCAGTTTATTATGACCCTAGTGGCATGATTCAAAAAGATGATAGAGCGGCGCATGGCATACCTATATTAACAAGCATTGATGAATTACAAGGATGGGTAAAAAGTCTGCATGGATAAAACTTTAAAAAACACTTCTATCTATCTTACTCAAATAGGTATCAGTGGTATTATTTTGTTTATCAGTTTGCCAATTATTACGCATCAATTATCGTCTGAGCTGTTTGGCGAATTCGTATTGACACATGTTTATATTGCCATTGTAGTAGGTATTGCCAATTTGGGTTTATCAGTGGGATATGAGCGTAATTTTTTTATTTACGAAAACAACCCAAAGCAATCAGCGCAGTTGCTATATTCTGCATTAGCATTTGTAATGGTGAATTTATTTTGTATTTTTTTACCTCTTTTTATTTGGAGAGTGGAGCTATCCGAATGGATGGAGTTACCACTTTATGATGAATTATTAATATTGGTTTTTATTGGCAGTGCATGCAGTACTTTAGCGCAATATTATCTAACTTATCTTAAAAATAAAGGACTAGCAAAAAGCTTTTTATTCTTTATGCTTCTGCAGACTATTAGTAATTTCATGCTTATTGTTGGCCTGTTATTCTGGACTAATTTAGGTATTTTCTCATTAGCGTATGCCTTATTTGTATCGAACCTATTGCTAATTATTGGTTTATTTGTTTATTATTATCAGAAATTACCTTTGTCGCTGGATTTAAAGTTATTAAAGCCTATGTTGAAAATATCTCTACCCTTGACGCCAAAAATATTTTTAGGTGTACTTGCCACGCATTTTGACAAGATAATGTTGGGCATGATTGGCTCAACTTCCTTGGTGGGCGTTTATCAAATTGGACAAACAGTTGCCCTGACGGTGTTTCAGTTTATGACGGGTTTAGACAGAGTGTTTAAGCCTGAGATTTATCGTAAATTATTTGCCAATAAACATCAAACGCACTCTCAGGAAATTAACCACTATACATTGCCTTTCTTTTGGGCGTCTATTTTCATCGCCTTGTGTGTCTCGTTGTTTGCTAAAGAAATTATGATAGTTTTTTTCCCAATTGATTATTGGGAGGCGGTTAATGTAATCATCATTTTAAGTCTTTATTATGCCTTGTTATTTTTTGGAAAAATTATAGGCACTCAATTGATTTACGCCGAGAAAACATTCGTGAGTATGGGTTTAATATTGTTTGGTGTCGTAGTTAATGTGAGTTTAAATATTCCACTTATCATTCATTGGGGCATAGTAGGTGCAGCAATTGCCACTGCTATTACTGGCATTACTGTTACTGGCATTGGATATGTTTTGGCACAAAAATATGCTTTTATTGATTGGCAATGGCAAAAAATTAATGTACTTCATGCTATTTTTATCGTGGGCGTTGTTTGGGCGTTGGTAGATTACAATAATTGGATGAATGTTCATTATTTAATAGCTATTTTTATTAAACTCGGTTTATTAAGTTTGTATATTTTGGCGGGGTTTAAGCTAAATATTGTTAATAAAAATATAATTTCATTGAAAGGGTTGAATTTATGATTAAAAAAATGACACGTTTATTATTTGATGCAAGAGTAAGAGGCGGTATCGTCTTACCACTGAAATGTTGCAAAGAGTAGTAATCACTTAGATTATTGATAAAAAAGGATTGTTTTGGTTTTGAATATTATTAAAAAAATTAAATCTGTTTTTGTAAACCGTTTAGGCGCATTAGAACAAAGTAGAATTAATCGTTTGATTAGCAAAAAACAGCACACCACTCATAATGGCATTGGCATGACATTTTTTGTGCCAAATTCATTGAATCGTTATCGCATTACAACCTTCGCCACTAAAGAACCTGAAACGCTAGAATGGATTGAGTCGTTTAATGAAGGGTCTATATTTTGGGATATTGGCGCTAACATTGGTCTTTATTCTATTTATGCTGCTAAATATAACAATGCACAGGTATATGCATTTGATCCGTCAGTGTTTAATCTAGAGTTTTTAGCAAAAAATATATATAAAAACACTCTTTCAG
>Ga0315334_10002202_pt1 | contig 12148 bp, 8 predicted proteins | sample M150034915metaG_FD_205555 | JGI IMG/M metagenome (GOLD analysis project Ga0315334, IMG submission 205555) | Ammonia-oxidizing marine archaeal communities from Monterey Bay, California, United States - M1 500m 34915 | ecosystem: Environmental > Aquatic > Marine > Intertidal zone | place: USA... | reverse complement strand
GCCTGAAAAGAGCCGGGTATAGCATGAACATACCCTGCGCAGTCTCTGGACGCATGTAGGCGGACCTGCCGCCCCGCATAGCACCAATCTTGGTTTGGAACATGAGGTTCATGGGACTCGCTCCAGCCCAATTCGTGCTTCCACAGCTAGAACACTCAACCCCACTCTTCGATATCTCTACATCGAGTTCAGCAGCCTCTAGTGATTCGGGGTTTGGATGTAGCCCTTCAAGCAGGTGATCGCTCCTGAAAACAGCTCTGCAGGTGCCGCATTCCGACATCTGGTCATTGAATTCATTGACATGTCCGCTGGCCACCAGAACGGGCTCTGGTGTTATTGTCGGAGAATCAATCTCGACTACATTACCTATGCTTGTCCAATGATCAATCCAAGAATCCACGACTCTTCTCTTGATTCTGGCACCCACTGGCCCATAGTCAATCAATCCCGACACTCCCCCGTAAATCTCAAAGGAGGGCAGAATGATTCCTCTGCGTCTGAGTAGCGAGGCCAATCGAACCATACGACTCTCGTTTCCCATATTGCTCATCGACCATCCATCGCGGTTTTCAAGCCATCCTAGATTGCAGTTTGAATAGCCCAATTGATTGCTATCAGTCACTATTCGGGCAGGAGTGGAATATTGAGAGTCACAATAGAGAAGCATTCATTTACGCCTTCAATTCCCTGTACGGCGAAGGTGTACGTGAAAAATGCCAGAAATTAACTATGTATCGGAAATCTCTGACACCGAGGATATATTGAGTCGCCTCTCTCCTCCGGTTAGGAATTGGTTCAAAGACACATTCGATGACTTCACCGATCCACAGAAGGTAGCAATTCCGAAGATCCTTAGTGGCGAACATCTGCTGCTATGCTCCCCCACCGGATCCGGTAAGACTCTCACTGCCTTCCTGTCAATAATTGATGAGTTAGTTAGGAAGTCCATGGACGGCACTTTGGAAGATACCATTTATTGCGTGTACATTTCTCCTATCAAGGCACTTGCTAATGATATCCAGAAGAACCTAATCGCCCCCCTAACAGAGATCAAGGAGAGGTTTCTACCTGGAAGGGCCCAGGATATCAAAGTGGGTCTCAGGACGGGTGACACCCCTCGGAATGAACGGGAGAAGATGCTAAGGAAGCCCCCACACATACTGATTACTACCCCAGAGTCCCTGGGGCTCGCGCTCGCATCGAAGCGTTTCCGACCAATTCTTAGTGACTTGAAGTGGTTGATTGTTGATGAGATGCACTCACTAGTGCCAACAAAGAGGGGCACGCACCTTTCTCTTAGCCTAGCCCTCATGGATAGAGTAGTTGATTCCGAAGTTCAGAGGATTGGCATCAGCGCAACTATGGAGCCATTGGACGATGTCGCCGAATTCTTGGTTGCTAGCGACCCTAGGGAGACTGATATAGCACCTCAACGCATCTCAATTGCGAAAATCTCGGGATCACGCGAACTCGACCTGGACATCATGCTCTCCACTCCAAGGTTTACATCGATTCCAGTGAAGCAAATTCTTGAACACAATATAGATCTCATCAAGGAGCTAGTGGAGGCCCATAATACCACCCTTGTGTTCGTGAACACTAGGAACATGACTGAGACATTCGTCCAACGACTGAAGGTAGCCGGACTTCTCGGGGTGGAGGGACACCATGGATCTATGGACAAGACGATTAGGCTGGATGTCGAACAGAAGCTTAAGAATGGCCAACTCAGGTGTGTTGTATCTTCATCCAGCCTCGAGTTGGGAATAGATATAGGCTCTGTTGACCTAGTCATCCAAGTCGGCTCCCCAGGTTCGATAGCAACGGCCCTTCAGAGGATAGGGCGAGCAGGCCACCAAGTTGGGGGATTGCCTAGGGCACGTTTCCTCCCCACCTCTCCCCATGATTTGCTAGAGATCGTGGCGCTACAGAACGGGATACTCTCTGGAAACATGGACCTATTGAAATTTCCACAGAACTGCTTGGATGTTCTAGCCCAGTTTCTGATAGGTTTGACGATTATCAGCGAGTGGGACCTCGACGAGGCCTATGATTTGGTTTCGAACTCTTGGCCGTACAGGTCTCTACCTTATGATGACTACATCGAGGTCCTCGACCTTTTAGATGACGAGAGGAGAATTTGGGTAGACTGGGAGGAGAACCGTTTCGGCAAGAGAGGCTATGCACAGATGATTTACTATACAAACATCGGAACGATAGCCCCTGACAACAACTTCCTAGTTTTCACACCAGACGGGACCTTGGTCGGACAACTGTCTTCCTCATTCGTATCGAGCCTCAGGAATGGCGATGTCTTTCTTCTAGGTGGGTCGACCTATCGAGTCTCGAGCGTTATTGGAACTAGGGTCAACGTATCATCTGCTACAGGTTACAGGCCTACGATCCCATCATGGACTGGAGAGGCCATGAGTCGCTCCGTCGAGCTCAGCCATGAGGTACTGGAATTGTTAGGGCTTATCGCAGTACAATACCGAACAGGGGCTAATATCACACCTTTCCTGATAGACGTGCTGGGGCTCAATCGTCCAGTAGCGAACGCACTGACGCAGTTCCTCGATGAACATTCAGCAACCACATTCCAAGTACCATCCGAGGACATGATTCTCGTCGAGCAGGTTGAGGCACCTCTTCCGACCTATGTTGTGACCACTTGCCGGGGGCGTGCATTCAACCTTGCATTGGGGTATCTATTCGCCGGATTGGCCGCTAGGGACAACATATCTATCCACGAACTTTCTTTCGATGAAAACGGCTTCATGGCCAAATTGAGCCACGAAGTGGAGATTTCTGCTATTCCTGACGTGTTCCGAGGCAGTGGAAGCGAAGAGACACTGAATCAGTATCTCCTCGAGTCTCAACTATTTGCTAAGAGATTTAGAGAGGTCTCATCCAGAAGCATGCTTAACCCTAGGAGAATTGGGGCTGAAGAGGTCAGTCCCAAACAATTCCAGCAGAAGGCCGAGCAGATAATGAATAGACACAGGAAGATGGATGATTCGGTTATTGTCAGGGAGGCGATGAACGAGATATTAAGCATAGATCTCGACATACTCCAACTTCGGGATTTCATTGGGCGAATGAACAGTGAGAACGTCAGAATAGTGCATCGCAGGGTCAAGATGCCTTCTCCGCTGGGGATGACTTTGTTCATGTCCTCGTTCGAGGATTTATTGTCTCTCAGAACCCGCGCCTACTTAATCAAGGACGTAGATCCAGAGATTCTCCGAAGATTGTTAGGTGCGCGTTCTCTAGCTACGGATCTTGATGAGCAGAGGCTTCGAGAGTACTACCAATCTAAAGTGGCTATCCCGACTAACGCAAATGAACTGCTTAGACTGATGGACATGGGGGGTGGCCTTGAGCGCCAACTCACCCATCCACTATACAGCGAGAAACTCAAAGAAATTAATCACGATACCCTACGCGGATGGGTACACGAACTTGCAGAAAGAGAATTGATTACTAAGGTTCGCGGAACCGGACACGAGAAAATCGACGGCAAGTGGTTTTCTATGAGGATGACCGAAGTCCATGGTACTCTAGGGTGCCTAGCCATAGCTGGGGCAGCAGAGATGGATGATCTTAGGGAACTATACACAGGTGGTCTGAGTTACGAGGTTGGTGAGTCTTTCACAAGAGGGGAACCTTCGACATGGAGTAAAAGGAACCTATCTGATCCCATGGATTGCCTGAGGCTAAAACTTCTCGACATGCTTGGTTCTGAAGGACCACAGACTGCCGAACTTCTCAGTTCCAGATTGCCATTCCCCCCTGCTCAGGTCGATGCAGTTCTACAGGAACTAGAGATGCGAAACTTGGTCTCAATCGGTTTCTTTACCCAGACAGACGAGGGAGAATTCATTCTCAGGGTCGATGAGTACAGGATTACTGGCGGCCAGGTCAACGTAATCGACTATCGAACACTGCAGACCATGATTCTCAACAAATCCTTCTCGATCTTCGAAGAACCCGCCGACGCAATTCGAAACCTCGCTCTGGTCCAGAGAAGAGAAGAGTTGCTTCACAGGGTAGCTAACTACAGATTCAGGGACTGGAAAGACATCAAGCACGACTCGGATGTTTACAACGGAAGGCTGCTACACAACCGCGTCGGCTATACGATGATAGATCAGATTCCCATGCTTTTGGGTCTCAGAAGTGAGCCTTGGCTCGGTCCGCTTGAGGAGGAGCTTCTGGAGAAGATTTCCGATGAAGGGATCACCCGAACCGAACTCTTCTCCGGTTACCCTAGGGGTAAGGAGAACTTTCATGTACAGAGGAGCCTCAAGTCGGCACTCTCCAACCTAGAGCGTCAATTAGCCGTGGTAAAGCAGTATGTCGACGTTCCCAACAGGAAGCGTTCGATGGCAATATTCAGACGCTTGCACGGACGAATAGAACCACTCCCTTTCCATGATGCATTGTCCCAATTAATCGCGAGGATTGGTCCAGTCAGAATTCACACCCTCCGGTTCTTCGTAGCACGACCAGTTGAGGACCTCGCAGACGCACTTAGGGAGCTTGAGCGCAAGGGTGCGATTACGCGCATCGTCACACTACAGCCAGATCCCACAGACTATTACTCATCCCCCGAAGATGCGGAAATCCTGCTCTCGCCCCTTCCAGAAGACAGAAAGATGAGGATTCTTTCTCAGTCTGACCCATTCAGCAGCCGATTCATCCATGAGATTCGATTGTTACTGAAGCGGGGCTGGTTTTATCCTGTCTTCAAAGGAGTGGATCCGATTGGGAGGGTCCTGATGTTTGTTGTCAATGATTATCTCGAAATAAAGGACATCAACATCCCACATTCCTACTTGGATGACTTCAAAACTACCTTCGCCGATCTTCTAGAGAACTACCGGGACCGTCTGGTGGATGTCTCAGTTCTCCACGCATTCAACGGAATACCCGTGCACGACTGCGACGAAAATATACAGAAGATTCTCTCTGAATTGGGCTTCACCTCGATGGGAGATGGTGAGAGGTATATTCGTGGGGGGGTGGTCGCGCCTAGATCGAGGCAAGAGATCAACCGAATACTGTTCTATCATCACTCGCTGCATCAGAATAGCAGATGGGAGAACGAGTCTATAGCGCTCGATAACACAATCGAGTTGAGGGACGACTTCGCCCTCAGGGGTCGCTGCGAGATGTTCAGAGTCAACCTCAGCTCAATGGTTGCCGCCCACCAGTTGCATCAGGGTTCCAATCTCAGAGGGCACCTAGTTTGGGCCAGATATCCTCATTTTCAGAGGCTGCTATCTATCAAAAACGTCCCAACAGATCCAGAGGATGAGGAGATTCTACAATTCTTCAGAGAGACTAACGACCCTGACATGTATATGGAGAGAAATGCCATGAAGAGGTCCGAATTCCGCAGACTGGTTTCCCCATTAATGAGGAGTGGCTATTTGATTCAGGACTACCGGGGAGGATTCAAGACCGTAGAACCTCTTCAAAAAGTAGATCTTTGGCAGATAAAGAGGGAATACCTCAGAGACTTGGTACAGAACTACCCAGTAATCACCCTGAAGCAATTAGAGCGATTGGCTGGGTCTTCATTTTCCCCTGAGGAGATTAGTGATGTGATGCACGAGTTTGAGGGGGATGGGACACTCATCAAGGGCTTCCTAGTAGACGATCTACAAGACATATGCTGGGGCCGCATGGATATGTTAGAAGGATTGGATGACCTGAACCGCACGAGGGACTTTGTGATACCGCCCTCTGATCCGCTAATCCACTATTTCGGAAGTCTACTTAGGGAGAGATTCGGCTTTGGCTCAGCTTATTTGGTATTTCACAAGGAGGAACCGATAGCCGCATTCAAGGCTAATACTAGGAATAACAAAATCGAGATAACCGACTTCGTTGGAGACTCGGATTTGGAGAAGGAAGCTATCCGAGTAATGAAGGAGTTCGCTTGGGAGCATGACATGCCCTTGTCTGGAAAGCTCTACGAGAGAATCAGATCACGAATGCTTTGATTGTTCTGGTTGCGAGCCTATTGCCACCATGAATGGCCTGAGCACCCTCATTATGTGGCGATGCAACTCTGGAAGCAAATCAAACAGAGCTATAGCCATTAGAAACATCGCGAAAAGACTAGCAAATTTCGCGGCGTAGCTATGCGCGAAGTCAAACATTCCAATCCCGAATATCGACCAATTAGAGTATGTATCAGTTAACCAAACTATTCCAGCGTTTCTGAACACGTTGAGAACGTGTATGGTCGGTAGTGCGATTAGAAGCGCCCTAACTCTTCTCTTCCAGTGAACTGAACTTAATGCAACAATAGCACCTATGAAGACGGCCATTGACTGTAGGGCAGAACAGGCCAGAATGAATGATACTACAGTTTCTCCGTCGCCCCCATTCATCGGGACATAGAAACCAGCCTCTCCCAGAGGTTCACTTAATATCCACCTGTTCCCATCCCATTCTGAGACTGGAATAGCTCGGGAATCACCGTATCTCTCAATCACCATGGTACCAACCTCATAGCCCCCTAGTCCTGAGAACTCGAGCATCCAATCAGCGCTAAGCGCGGTGAAGTAAACGAATCCCATGTTGAGATTAGGTATGCCGTAGACAGCGTAGTATGGTACCATGGACCAGACTACGAATCCCCTTAGCCAAATCAGCGAGTCAGAAGAAGCGTCTTCAGTCTTGAATTCCCAGTATGACATCCCGATTCCAGCGGGAAGGGCCCCGGCAGTCATCAGAATGAGGACTGGGTCCGATATCTCCACGTAGTGGTCCGAGTAGAGGTAGAAGAACAGCCCAATCAGGGGCCATCCAGCGATAGACGCACTCCTTGAAAGTGAATCAGAACTCTTGTGAAAGCCTATTCCAAGAAATAGAACTCCCAGAGCCCCGATTACGAGTTGCAAGGTCACATCGGCAACGCCGATGTAAGTGGACAGGGCGTCAAGCAAGGCTTCAATGGGGTCCTCCACGTCAGTTTCCTATCATCAACTCGTAAATAGGATGTCCTCTCCCGCCCCAGTGTAGTCATGGGATTCAACTTCCGTAATTTTGCCGAGTCATACGTAGATTCCTTAGTGCAGACACTAGATGGAATGCCTCTCGATTCATTAGAGGAATTCTGGAGGCTTGTTGAGGCTACTAGGGATTCAGGTGGCACGATACACTTCATCGGCAACGGTGGAAGTGCCGGAACACCCTCGCACAGTGCTGGGGACTGGTCTAAGGAACTTTCTTTGAGAACTATCTCTCACATGGATAACGTTCCATCTCTAACTGCTTGGGCAAACGACACCGACTACCAGAATGTGTTCGTTGGACAGCTCTCCACGTTCTTGAGAGAGGACGATCTAGTGGTCGGCTACAGCGGCTCGGGAAGCTCCCCCAATGTTCTCAACGGCATCGTATTCGCAAAGGAGAATGGATGCAGAACCGTTGCCGTCACTGGTGACTACAAAGGTGCGGGGGGCGGCAAGATAGCCGGACTGGTTGATGTCGCAATTGTAGTTCCATCGCAGTCGATGGAACGAATAGAGGACTTACAACTAATCATCAACCACATCATCAAAGAGGCCGTTAAGTCGAATCATGGGCTGTGAGCGTATGCTACTCCCTTGTAGAGACGACTCAACCCTCGAATCACCTCTGGAACTTGTGGATCTTCCATTTTTCGGCGAATGGAAGGGGAAGATTGCATACATCGATAGAGATGGGGTGCTGAACCAAGCATCAGAGGATTACATCAATTCACCGAGAGAGCTTGTATTACTTCCTGAGGTAGCCCAAGCTGTTGGAGAGTTGAGGAGAGCAGGCTACAGAATCTGTGTGATTACCAACCAGTCACCAGTAGGTAGGGGGATATGGGGGCATGATACTCTAGCAGAGATTCACAGTAGGCTACGCAGTCTACTCCAAAGAGACGACAGTGATGCGCTGTTAGACCTCATTCTCTACAGTCCGTATGCCCCTTGGGAGGGGTCGTGGGCTCGTAAGCCAAATCCTGGAATGCTCGAGGCTGGTCGCCAACTTATTGATACAGCTCACGTTAATCCGGGATCTAAACCCTCTCTGTTTTTTGGCCATGAGTGGCAGGACCGACCAGATGAGTCGGGATCAGTTCTTGTAGGCGATCGCTCCTCAGATTTGTGCGCTGCCGAAGCACATGGAGTCAGAGGAGTGCGATGCGACCCTTCTATTGGCTTGTCTGGAGTTATTGAGACAATACTGGGTGATGGGAATGAATAAGATTCTGAAATCAGTATCAATCAGAATTGGACTAGATGACACGGATCACCCAGAGATTGGCTGCACCACCGAAAAATTTGATAATTTGATTCGTACCATTGAGTCGGAACTTGATGTACACGTGAGGGAGAGGAGATTAGTCCGTCTATGGCCGTTCGCCGAAAGGCGAACAAGAGGAAACGGTGCACTGGGAGCAGTAGTAGAAATTCCAGAGCAGAATTACGATACTTTGGAGGAAATCTGCCGCAATTGGTTCTCAGAATTACTTTCACTAGTCGAGCATTATCCCTCGGCCAAATTCAAGCCATCCCCGTGCGTAGTCATCTCACGCACCCCTACAACAGATGAGTGGTACTGGTCGTCGGTAAGAGGGCACGTAGATGCAACTGAGAGATATGAAGAAGTGCACAGAAGTGGTTGTTTGGTGCTTTCTTCGGAATCAATTTGGGGCGTAGTTGGGGCTAGTGCGGCAGTCTCGTGGACTCCAGATTATTTCTCTTCTTGGGAGCTTATTGCATGGCGATTCTCTTCAAATATCGGAACTCCTCGAAAGGTAGACATCGCCGCAGTAAATGAGCTCGAGAAACTTCATCCAGAGACTTTCCTAAATAGGGATCCAACCAAGGGAAAGGGTTTGATTGCACCTAGAACTCCTTGCCCGGTATTGTATGGAATCAGAGGCTCAAGCCAAGATGCGGTAACAGATGCCCACGAGTGGTTGCAGAAACGACACGATGTTGAGGATTGTTTGAGATATGCAACCCATCTTACAAACCAACTCAGCGATGATCATATCGAGTCACAGAAGAGCGGAACCGTGATATCAAGTCCAGATGAAATTCGTGGAGGTCACTCGCACGTTTTCGCATTCACAGGCAGAGAACCCGTCAAACTGGTTGCTTTCCACGAGGGGGGTCCAGTGAATAGGCTATTGAGGTCATTGCAGCCGGGAGACATAGTTAGTTGGGCTGGACTTAATTCGCCCGACGGCTCAATACACTTAGAGAAACTCTGCCTTGAAATGCAGACCCCTAGGATTGTTGGTAGACCACTTTGCTGCTCTAAGACAATGAGGAGCGCAGGTAGAGGGCAAGGACTCCGATGCTCTACTTGTGGTAAGATCGAGCCAAAGTACTGGCTGAGCCAGAGTGCAAACGAGTCCTGTGGCGCGGTACAAGGTGCTTGGGTTGAACCATCTCCCTCTAATCGCAGGCATCTAGCTCGCCCGTTATCACTCCGACTGCACGGAGTTAAGGTAATACCGGAAACCCCAGTCAAACTCTCATGACTCAAGTTTCGGAGTTTGTGGCCACCGTGCTTCTGCTCACGTCTTCTTTCATACTTGTTTGGGCCATCTACCGATTGAGGGAACGCCGGGCATCTATTGCCAAGCTCGAATCGTTTGGGGATTACAGTGGAACGGCGAAGGACCCAGATTCACTTATGGAACCAAATGAGGAGGCTCTCGAACAGCTTGAGAATCTTCTAAGATAGATCCTCTGTCATAATAAATATTGAGGATTTGCACTCTGAGTTGCAAGAAGGATAATCATATTCATCTGCTGCGGCAACCGTGGCGAGAGCGGCGAAGACGAGTAAGGCAAAGGCGGCCGAGAAGATACCCCGTAGGCCAACACCTGAGTTCAATGAGTCAAATTCTACCATGATTCAGGCGATTAAAGAAGATGGATTCCTCAATGTGGCGATGAGAGATGTTAATCAATTTGGCCCACATGCCATGATACTACTGCTCTTCGGAGTCGCAACCTTGACCGCCCTTGCCCTACTATTACCCACACTATGAGCAGACTTCACGAGCCATCCCGACGGCCCTATCTACAATTTCTCCACACGATCCAAGATGGGATCTCGGGTCAAAATAGTCTTCCAAACTATCCGCTTGAATCAAATCGGTAATCGCCCTCATTCCCTTGCAAACTTCCTCCAAGTGGATTCTTCTATCAACTGCGTCCATTGAGGCCTTCCTCAGAGTCTCGTGAGCCTCGTCCCTAGGCATTCCTCTATCCACTAACTCTAGCATTATCTTCTCTGCCATGATTAGTCCATTCTGACTCTCAATGTTCCTTAGCATCCTTTCTGAGTCGACCATCATGCCAGAAAGGACCCTATTGGTCTTTGAGATGATATCGTCAAGCAAAATCATTGAGTGCGAAAGAGTAAATCTCTCACTCGACGAGTTTGCAAGGTCACGTTCGTGCCATAACAGAGCGTTCTCATAAGATGGGATAATCATTGAGCGTACTATTCGAGCCAATCCACACGCATTCTCAGCCATGATTGGATTCCTCTTGTGGGCCATTGTTGAAGATCCGACTTGCTTCTCTGTATCGAATTCCTCGGAAACTTCTGCTATCTCAGTCCTCTGCAGATTCCTTACTTCTTGGAGAATTTTCTCTACGCTTGTTGCGACATTCGCCATCCACCCTACCCACTCTATGTAACGATCCCTCCCAACAACCTGCGTTGTGGCAACCGGAATTCCAAGACCAAGCTCTTCAAGGATGAGTTCCTGTAGTTGTAGCGCGCTTTCCCCTTGGGCGGCACCAGTTCCGACTGCACCTAGGAATTTGCCAGTAGTACATCTAGGGGTAATCTCGTCAAGACGCTCCATGTGTCTTCTGAATTCATCTACCCAAACTGCTACCTTCAGCCCGAAAGTTATGGGTACTGCGGCTTGTCCGTGAGTCCTTCCCAGCATTACTGTGTCTTTCTCCCTCTCTGCAATTTCGCACATGGTTATGACAAGCGTAGATACCGAGGTTCTTTGCAGTATGATACTGTCCTTAATCTGGAGTGCGACCGCAGAGTCGACAATGTCATTACTGGTCGCTCCAAGATGGATGCACCATCCAGCATCCCCTGCAGCCTCTGCCATGGCTTTGGTCAGGGCCATAATATCGTGTTTTGTCTCAGCCTCCAGTTCCTCAACTCTATCGGCCGTGACAATACCTGGATCGGATATGTCGGCTATCGCGTCGTAGTCTTCGGGTGAAACCCGCCCCATCTTGCTTTGGGCCCATATTAGGGCCCTTTCAACTTCTAGAAGTCTAGCATGCCTGCCTTCGCGCGACCAGATATCCTTGGCCTCATCGCGTCCATACCTGTAATCCAAGGGGGATATCGGCATTGCCTTCAGACCCGCCGACCATGGACTCCTGTTTGAGGCTAGCGTTTGCCTTCCAAATTACAATATTTCAATTTCAGGGCCCCTCTGCTGCGTTCCCATTGGCCTTCTCCCTGAAAAATTATGGCCTTGTCAAGGTGAGGCCCATTCGTAACAATAGTTTCGAACTCACCACCTTCACCATCTAGGTTAAATCTATGGCTATCAGCCAATGCTTCAAGCCTTTCAAGCGAACTATCATCTAAAGTTGAACCAAGCCAACTCTCATCCATTCCCTCGCACGAAACCGAAGTGAAAACCACATCAAAGCCATGGTCTAATAGGGACTTCATGTGCTCGGAGGGACCTTTGTGCCACAAGGGGCAGAAAGAGCGAATTCCCAGCCTCTCACACATCATCTCTATGTTGGTTTTCTGATAATCTGATCGCAGCGCACCCACAACAAGGCCATCGAGCACCATCTTCTCATGATGAAGTTCCAAATTTTCTGGTTGCTCGAATGAATCTGGCCACATTACTCTGAAGGAATCATCAACAGAGTGATGTCCTGAGACAGCTTTTTCCAAGTCATAGATTTCTGACACTTCTTCACCTTCCGTTATAACAGGCAGCCAAGGGACCCCCATAGAAGCAGCCTGTAGGCCTGCAATTGACGTGTTCTGTAGTTGAAACATCAACGAGTCGCTACCTCTAACTCCCATAGTAACTAGCGCAACCACCTCCCAGCCTTGCAGAGTCGCCCACCAA
>Ga0315334_10002201_pt1 | contig 12149 bp, 10 predicted proteins | sample M150034915metaG_FD_205555 | JGI IMG/M metagenome (GOLD analysis project Ga0315334, IMG submission 205555) | Ammonia-oxidizing marine archaeal communities from Monterey Bay, California, United States - M1 500m 34915 | ecosystem: Environmental > Aquatic > Marine > Intertidal zone | place: USA... | reverse complement strand
CCCCCTCACCAAGAACAGGACTGACCAGAAAAACGACGGTGAAGATCATCAAAAGCAAATGATGTCTCATGTCAGCTGCCCCTGTTTTGCTTCAGTTGGAAATGGAGTGAGGTGCGGATCGTATTATTCTACAGCCTTTTTGGGAGGATTTGAGAATGACACGCGTTCGACGACGGTTTACTTCGCAAGAACAGCATCGTGGCAACTTTGGGTGGCACGCCAACGGTCCATCGAGACGGAACACGCTTGCGCTTAATCCTGTCCCAAACGTAGCCCCAAGCGACAGACCGGGGTAGTCATTCAGCCGCGGGTTTTCGGGCAGCTTCACGAAGTTCCTGAATGTTGATGGCGTGTTCGGAACGCTCGAGAGTGGCACCGTCGGGTTATAGCGATACCGGCTGTTCGATTTGAGCGGGCGGAACGTACGGGTGATAACCCAACATCCGCACTCGTTTGCCCGATCGAATCTCGTATTCAATCCCGCGCCATACCGTTCGTTTCATCGTGCAGGCCGAGGTGAGTGCCACTGCGTACACCAGGGTCGTCAGCGGTACAGCGACGGCGATTTTGGCTAGATCGAACATCGATGTCCAGGAAGCATCCTGTCCACGGCCACGGACGATTCGTCGTGCCGCGACTTCCATGGGAATCAGCAGCCCCAGAATTCCAATGCCATATCCGATCACGCCTGCGCCGGCATAGAATCGCACCGCTGCGTCCCGTTGCCAGACGGCTGCGACGAACAATCCGATCGCGAACAAGGGCACGACGGTGGTAACAACGCCGTGCCCAACGACCGCCGGCCACGCTGGATGGTGCAGGCGAGCTGTCAGTAATTGACGCTTCACCCAGTGAAAGAACCCGCCGAGCGTACAGTCTTCACGATTGGTCATCAGCAGGGAAGGTACAAAGGCGACCCGCAATCGCTTTGATTTCAGATAGGAAAAAAGTGGGGTGTCTTCGCAGAAGGAATGCTGCCACTTGTTCAGCAAATCATCATCATCACGCAGTAACCTTGTTTTCACCGCCAGGGTTCCGCCCCAGGGAATGCGATACGAAAACATCTGGACAACTGCGGCGGCATTCCAGGTATAACGAATCAATGCCGTCAGGGAAGGAGTGGCAGGCATGTACCAACGATTGCCTGTGGCAGCTCCCACTTGGTCGTCCTGCAAGGCGGTCGCCAGTTCCCGCAACCAGGTGGGATGAGGGACGGCATCAGCGTCCAATTGTGCGATAAACTGAATCCCAGGATCCAGAGTTTCTACCACCTGTAGCAAGCTACTGCACTTCAGACTGCACGTTTCCAGAGGAGTCGCCAGAAAGTGTACGACCAAGCGATCGGTGAACCTGCGCACCGCTTCGTCACTCGCTCCGGCACAACGCTGCACAAACGCATCCAAAGTGTCGCGTGCTTCATCTTCCGGATGGTCAATGATGACATGCAGTTGAAAGTTTGGATAATCTTGCCGCGACAGTCCGGCCAGGCAGTCGGACAGGAAAGGATCCGAGCCGCGTAAACAGAGGATGATGGCAGCCGGTGGGGCCGCCGCGTCAGCGAGCAGGGGTCGTTTCCAGCGCCAAAGCGCGCAGGTAAACCAAACGACCAGCACGCCCTGGCCGATCACCAGTCCGGCCAAAACATACAAAGTTATCAAGGAAGCAGTATCCAACGGGCAAATCCAGCGATTGCGGTGGAGGTGAATCGGGCCGGCGTCAGTCGTGCCTATGTCATCGGTAAAGGTGTAACCCAGCCTGATCAGAAGCGTAAGCGAATCAACGACAGCAGACAATCATCCTGGATCCCAGTCATTCCTCCTGTTGCGGATCCGGATTCAAAGCGAGAGCCACGGCGGATGCGAATTCCGTTCGTTCACCGGCGGCGTCGCCATTGTTTTTGGATTCCAACGGTGTATTTGGGGCCGGTGATGTCGCGCGTTCAAATGCGACCGCCAACAGCTTTTCAATCTCCGTCTTGGATTGGCCTTGCGACAAGCGGGATGCAAGTTGTTCGCTCGTCAGCGTTACCACTTTGGTCACGTTGGCGGCGATGCCTGGGCGAACTTTGATGATCCGTGTCGCGTTGTGATCGATCGACCATTGGCCGCCACCAGGGCCGCTGACATTCAAGCCGACTGTCGTCAACGGATCACTCGTTGCCTCGGTTGCCGCGAAATGTTGCCGGGCCATCGCCATGAGCTCACTCGCGTCGAATGGAATCGTTGGTTTCGGCAAACGGCGTCTTCCCCAGCGATCTTCTTCGCCGTAAGCCCAGAAGCGATGCAGCATGGGCTTGTCGATGGTGGGGCAGGGCAGATGTCCTGCGAATCGTTTCAGATTGGTAGTATCGAAGCAGGGATCGCTCTGTTCGTACTGCTTGTACATTTTCATGCTGTCATGAGCGTTACGTGTCAGCAGATCCCCCGCACCATCACTGCTGATGGGCTGACCGCAGAATTCGACTCCATACGAATCAAAGTATTCGTACCCCGCTTCCATGATTTCCCTGGGAGTTAATGGCTTTTCAGGAGCCAGATGGAACGTGTGTCCATGAGCCTGATCGTTAAGGAGCAATTCGACAATTGCGGCACTTGTCCAATCCGCCGTTATAATGTTGCGCGGTTCGTCGCCCGTCATTTTCAACTGAACCGGCGTGTGGCGTCGACCGTCCGCGTCCGGTGTCGTATTGCGGTTCACGACCGACATCATGTGCAAATACATGTAGAGCCCATGATAGGTATTCGTGAAACCTGTGACCGAATCGCCGGCAATGACTGCGGGCCGGTAAACCGTCAAGCAATCAATGTGCGTGGCCGACCGGACCAGTGTCTCCGACTGCAGCTTGCTCTGTTCGTAATCGTTGCGAAAGTCCTGACCACAATCAAGCTCATCTTCCTGAATGGTCCCCGCGCGCAGGCCGCACACGTAGGCCGTGGAAACGTAGTGAAGTTCGCGGATGTCAGCGACTTCGCACAACTGCAGCATGTTCTCCGTGCCGCCGACATTCGTACGCCATGGTTCGCCATTCTTCACGCTATGGAAAGTCAATGTCGCCGCACTATGGAGAACGCTCGAGCAATTGTCGGCGATCCACTGACGCTGTGTGTCGTTCAGCCCCAGAAACTCGGCACAGATATCGCCTTCGAACACCACGGGGCGAGGAAGCAAAGAATTGGACTCCGACTCCCATTGCTGCAAGATCTGTTCGATCCGTTCACGCACGTGCAGGTGTTTGGTTGGCCGAACGACCACGACAACCTTGCGGCCTTTGGCCAGCAGGTCACGCAGCAGGTAACGACCAAGAAGCCCTGTGGCTCCGGTTAGTAGGATGTAGTCGTTCACGATAAGGACTCAGGTTGATGACTCACGTTGCACATGTCGCCCCGCGCGGATTTTCCAGCGGAGCGAAAGGACACCTTGCGGGGCCGGTGGGTGCGCCGCTAACGGGCCCCTCTTGAATAATCAGCTTAACCTGCCGTGGAGGCACAGGCAATGTTGGTAGCATAGGCAGTATGGGTCGGCTTCCCACCAAGGACATCGTGATTTTATCGGGATTCGCAGTTTTGGGGATAATTGAAGAGCTTGCCTAGTGGGCCCAGGAGCACTGCTGGGAGGATGATCAGGTCTGCCAAAACGGCTGCGAAAAGCATGGCAAACATCAACCACGCAAACCGCGCTATGGGCACGAAATCGCTGAAGCCGTAGACAAGTAGCCCCAGTCCACAGATCAGGGAGGTCTGTGTCATCGCGGAGGCGCAGCGCGAATACGCGTATTCGACAGCCTCTGATCGGCTACGCCCGTCCTGCAGCCCGCGGCAAAACCAAGTGATGAAGTGAAGCGTGTCGTCCACCGCGATTCCTAATGCCACGCCGGCCGTCATAATCGACCCGATATCGAGTGGAATGCCAGCGAGGCCCATGCCACCCAAGACCAGAACACACGGAAACAGGTTGGGGATCATACTGACCACGCCGGCGAAAGTTCTGGCCAACACGATGCGCATCCGATCCGAGCGACGGGAGGCTTGCCGCAGGTGACCGCGAGCAAAGCCAATCATCAATAGGATCATCATGACGGTGATGATCCCAAAGGCGGTGACAAAGCTGTTGATCAGGTCGACTAGCATTTGGTCCTGAACTTTTTGGACCAACGGAACGCCTCCACAGAAGACGGCTGATACGTCCTTTAACCCCAACGCATCCGCGCCCTTCACAACGGGGCCGACGGCCGTTTCGATCTCGTTCAGCAAATTTACATGGTTGTGGCGTTTCCCAGCGTAGGCTCGCACGCTAATCCGCCAAAGTTCTTCGGTACCGTTGTGACGGAGCATGGCTGCTTCCACCAGTGCGTCAGCATTTGCTTCCAGCTTTCTATTCAACACAACTTGTTTGGCTATCTGTCGCACCGTCTCGCCGGAGGGGGGAATACGCGGCAAAAAGTTCAGTGGGGAAACCACAACGCCCACGTCATCCAATTCAGCGACCTTGCCGTGAACTTGTGCAACCAGTCGCAAGCGATCAATGAACTTCCCACGGCTGCCCGTCGCGGGCTGTGGCGCGAGGGGCACCCGCAAGACGATTTCCACTGGGATCAGTGGACCGATGCGATCTTCGACCCACTCATAGTCCTGCAGGATCGCGGCATCGGCGGGCAATAGGCTATGGACGCCTGCGGACGAACGAATTCTCGTAATGCCCCATCCACTGAAAATGAGCACGGCGATAGCCAACACGTGAATGACATACTTGCCCTTACCAACGATGGTCAGTAGCCACCGCCAAGAATTTGTTTGCGGGTTGCTCGCTGCGGCAGCCTTCCGCTTCCTCTTCCAAAGAGCGATCTGTTCCAGCTGACACGGTAGCAAGGTAAACAAGACGACGTTGGCGATCAGCAAGCTGGCGCTGGCGCAAATCCCGAACTTTCTTACCGGCGTCAAAAAGCTGATTGCCAGCGAACTGAGTCCCACGGCGGTTGTCGAGGCCGCCAGAACGCAGGGCGCCAATGCATCCTTGACGGCTCGAAGGGGCGCTCCGTCCGAGCCCAACTCATGGCTGGCGTCACGATAGTAATTTATGATATGGACACCTGCCGATACCGTGAGCACGTACACCAACGACGGCACCATTAGCATGATGCTGTCCATCTGTAATCCGCTGTAAGTCACCAGAGCTAAACTAAGCTGTTGACAGAACAACGCATTAATAAATAGACAAGCAGCAAGGATGACATCGCGGAACAGAACCAGCATCAGCACGAAACAGAGCGCCTGCGATGCAACGCTCATTTCCATCAGAAGGTGGCTGCTGGCGCGGTCGATTTCTTCGGCATCGCGAGTTGTGCCGGCAAAGCGGATCTGATCACGTTCTAAACCGGGGACGCGATCAACACTGGCGTAGAGATGAGCAAACCACAGGGAGCGGTTCTTCAAGCCATCCGGAGTCATCAAGGCAAGCAGGCATGTTTGGTCGTTCTCTGGTCCCAGCAGCCAGCCTTGCAAACGCGTCTTGGCGGCAGCCTCGGGCATATTCAGTGGTTCCGCCATCAGTTGATCCAGCGCATCACGGCCACTGATGAGCTTGCGGAAGACGGTTGCTTCACCGCCGCTGGGAAGCTGGATCGGCTGGGATAATTCCGCCTTCAGCCGTTGCAGTCGTTTGTCCTCTAAAGTGCATCCTTCCCAGCTGATCAGCAGCAGATCATCCGAGACAAAATGCTCGGCAAACCATTGCAGTTTTTGCGTTTCCTCGAAAGACTCCGGCAGCCATTCCTCCACGCTCGTACCCGAGTTGCGCAGTGCTTCTCGCGCACCGACGACCACCCACGGCGCCGCCAGCACAAAGCAAGCAAAGACGATCAGGCGAAATCGGAAGTAAGGCGATTGGGCCATGGAACGAAGTGTGAGAGGGGATAGGATGGGGGCGTATGGCGCTGACTCCCTGTGCGCAACTGGAGAATTGCTTCAACCTACAATATGCCATTCTTGCTCGCAATATCGTGGCAAACGTGTGTCTCTTGCTCGCCAAACTCGTACCATATTAGCCATCTGCTTCTGGTCGGGTGGCCAAAATCAAGGTGTGAGATGAAACCGTTATATTTATTCGAATTCTGTGATCAGGCCTGGATTCCCAGCGGGGCACGCGAATGCCTGTTCGAGGCCATGGACGCTTGCAACTCCGGCTTGCGGTCCTTCAATGCGCAAGTTGCTGATGTCGTGTTGGAATTGGCCGTGCGACACGACTTGGACAAGATTGTTGAACTGGGTGCCGGGCGAGCTCCGATCACGTCGCACCTGGCAAAGGACGAGCGGACGCGCGGGATGACTCTGGTCCCCACAGATGTTGCGCCCAACGACGATATCTTTCAGCAGCTTGGTGCTGAATATGGTGAACGCGTGCAGCCGGAGTTTTCGCCCGTCGACATCACGCAACCGCACGATGTTTTGGAAGCGGGAGTCTTGGTGATGGCGGGAATGATGCATCACGTTCCATTCGAATTGCGCCCTGCTATTTTGAAAACGCTCAGTAATACCCGTTCCGCGATGGCACTGTTCGAACCGCTGAAACGTACACCGCTGTCCATGCTGTTGGCATCTCTGGCTTTCTGGCCCGCACTCGCCCTGCCGCTCACACGATTCAAAAATCCCGGCAAGTGGCGTAGATTCCTGTGGTGCTGGTTCGTGCCCATTGTACCCTGGATGTTTGCCTGGGATGGCGTGACGAGCTGCTTACGACAGTGGACTGCGGCCGAATGGCAGGCGGAGTTTGACCGCCTGGAGGACATCGCAGGGAGTGTGCAAATCGAGTCCGGTTTCAATTCGCTCAAGATCCTCTGGTTGGGCAAAGGAATCACGCAGCGCTTTGAACCCGCGACGTGCGACGGAATTCGTTAAGCTCTGGCCACGGTTTCCAACGCTTGCCATATCCCCATCGAAAGTACAACCGATGGGGCCAGTCGCAGATTCGAGCCGTCTTCAAAAGAATACTTCCAATGCGAATGGCTGTCGGCACGCCACCGCACGTTGTGACCGGCGCAGTTTCCGGGGCAGATCGCTGGGGTAGTTTTCTAAGCACCAATGGATTGAGGAAAAGCTGTCCATCGACGGGGACCAATCCGCAGGGGGCATACAGTTTCGCGATATCACCACTGTATTTCTTGTTACTGCGCAAGTGAGTGGCGACTGCCGGCGCAACGTACCAAAACGGAGCGTGCACGATGAAGTTTCCACCTGGACGGATAGCTCGAGCCAGTTTGTTGACAAGTTCCGGGGGCGATGGGACATGTTCCAGGACGTCCAGGCAGACGACCGCGTCGTAGGTGTCGTCAACGACATCTTCCGCGCTGTTCAGGATGCGAACATCCGCATTGAAATCGCGAAACAAGCGGGCGGCGAAACTTCCTCCATCGGCCGAGACATCATGATAGTCCACCTGATGTCCTGCTTGCGTGAGATACAAGCTGTCGAAGCCCAGTCCATCGCCGAATGTCAAGATGCGTTGAGGTTTCCCGTCCTTGGCTGCCAGATAGTTCGCAATCCAGCGTCGCATTTCGTTCTTGTCGGGTGACCGATTCCAAACCGTCGTCTCGTACAGAAAGGAATTCGTTTCGCGATAGAAATCAAGGAGTTCCGCGGACCATTCGTACGGCCGTATGCCTTTGCGTTTCAACTCCGCCGCGACGGAACAACCAAGGTTTTGATGTTCACGCCAAAGTTGTTCTGCCACATCCTCTTCTGCAACGCCGGAAATGGTCGAGATCAAGTTGACCAGATACCGCGTATCACGAAGCGGTTCCGTCAACGGATCGGGCACAGTGATAGGGGCGGATTGGGAAGTTGCCATGACAGGTTCTCAACGTCGGTCGATCCCTACCATGATAGTTGGCCGCAGTCGACGTGCAAACTGGCGGCCCTTGCGGGCATGTCACGACGAGTTTTCAGGTTTGCGCATTGAATCCAGGGGCTCGGCGGCTACGATGGACAGCTTCTGTTTGACGATTCCAACCAAACGCACCGATGCCTAAAATCGACGTTACGGCGCTCACCGAAGCTCAGGCAACGCTGCTCATGCCACTGTGGGCGCGTGCGCAGGAAAGTCATCATCCGGCCGCGTTGCTGCATGATGAAAAAGCCGTGTCGATGGTGGCGGATTTGGATTTTCCATTTCATCGATTCGAAGCAGAATCGGTGCGGGCGGTGGACTATTGCCTGAGAGCGTCCGTGTTCGACCGGCTGGTCGCCGAATACCTGGTTGACCACCCGGACGCCATGATCGTGGAACTCGGTGTGGGCCTGGACACCCGCAGTGATCGTATTTGCAACGGACGAGCGGATTGGATCGGACTCGATTTGCCTGAGGTCATTCGGTTGCGTAACCAATTCATACCAGACAGGGATCGGCGTCGAACGATCGGCAAGTCGTTGCTGGATCCAGACTGGTTTGACGAAGTGCGACAGCATTGCGGCGACAACGTGCTATTTACGCTCGAAGGAGTCTTGTACTTTTTTGATGAAACCGAAATTCGTACACTGTTTACCCAAATGGCCGATCACTTTCCGCGCTGTGGCGTTGTCTTCGATGCGCAGTCTCCGTGGTTCCTGATGGTTTCGAATCTTCGCCACCCGCTGCCAGATTCGAAGCTTCGATTCAGCTTGGCAAACGTGCGTCGGGTCGAACGCTGGGATTCTCGCTTCCACCTGAAGCAGTATGTTGGATTCGGGGATTCCCCGTATTATGACGATGGAATGTCACGGTTGTCGCTCTTCCGTAGGTGGGGGCGGAGACTGTTTCCACCTTCGCGTCATCTGTTCAAAATCGTTCATGTTGGTTGGTAGAGCATTCCATGGTCATCACGGCTTGCGTCGCGCTCGGGCTCTGTGCCATTCTGTCCGTCAGTCAAATCGGCGTTGTGCTGGCGTTTGTGCGAAGGTTTGGTTCCGCTAGGCCAACGGACAGTGCGCCGCAGACAAGGCCGCGTGCGGCCGTCATTTTGGCGCTGCGTGGACCGGATCCCTATTTGTCGGATTGTTTAACTCGTTTGCTCAAGCAAGACTACGAAGACTACTCGATCTTTGTCGTCGTCGATCATGCCAAAGATCCCGTCCTACGCGATGTGGAAGCGTTGCGTGCAAACGATGCATCCGAACGCTTGAATATCTGCGTACTGGAGTCCCCACACACTACCTGCAGTCTGAAATGCAGTTCGTTGATCAAGGCGCTGGAACAAATCGACGAGACGTATGAGGTAGCTGCCTTTCTGGATGGAGATGTGCTGCCACATGCTACTTGGCTGGCGGAGTTGGTGAGTCCGCTCGCAGACGAATCCGTGGGTGTCGCGACCGGAAACCGATGGTACGTGCCCAGCGGCCGTCGGTGGGGATCCTGGATCCGCTATTGCTGGAATGCGGGGGCTGTTGTCCAAGTCTGGCTGAACAGGATCACCTGGGCGGGCAGTATGGCGATGCGGATATCGACGATTCGCAGGGTGGAGTTGCTGCCGGCCTGGCAGCGAGCTCTTTCGGTGGATGCTACCGTTCACCGAAAAATGCACGAACACGGATTGCGCGTTCACTTCGCACCAACGGTGATGATGGTGAATCGGGAGGAAATCACTACAGGAAGCTTCGTGCGCTGGGTACAGCGACAGTTACTTGCCGCGAAGTCGTGTGGTTCCGGCTGGCGATTGGTTGGCCTACACGCCTTGAATCTGGCCGTCACGCAGGGACTTTCTATCGCGATGGTTGCCACGGGAGTGATCGCTGGCAACCTGCCAGTGGCCGTCATCGCGGGCAGTGGGATTGCGGCCTATTGGGGAACTTCTCTGCTCGCGATTTTGATGATTGAGCTTGCGATTCGCCAAACGGTGGCTCTCCACGGGGAATCGATCCGTTGGCAAGGAAGGGGCGACTGGTTGCGGGTATCCGCGGCGATGCTGCTGACCCAAGTGGTGTATCCCTTTGCTCTCGCGACAGCTCTCTTCAAACGGACGGTCTCGTGGCGCGGGATTGAATATCGGATCCAGGGTGTCCGCGACGTCGAGATGGTTGCCTACCACCCCTATGTTTCGCCCAGCAGTCCGGACCCTACTGAATCCGTTATCTGATAGCCTCTTACTCAGCACGATGTCACGCGTCTGCAAGTTCGCTGTTGGGGCGTCATCCGCCATTCAACACCGTTGGTGCAGGAGCGGTGGCCCACGCCGGAACCTCCCGAGTGTCCTCTGGCTTGAATGAGGGCCAGTGGACAAATGAGGGCCAGTGGACAAGCGCATTGGGCGCCCAACGCGCGGCCCGGTCCCAACGATGAACGGACCTTTTCCTTATCGCTCAACGCGCGACATTGGGTACTGCAGTTCCCTTAAGCACTGGAATCGGCGCAGCGCCCGCTGGCGGAGTTTTTGCAATGCTGCACGAATTTGTCCAGCAGCATTTGCGCGACCGCTGCAGAGATGGCTCGCGGATCGTAGTGAAGGGTGATCGAAAGTCGATCCGCGTAATGGTTTGCGGCAAACGTCACGCAATTGTAGGGGCAGATTGGGGCGAGTACGTTGATGTGATCCAGGACAACGTTGCCGGCCATCAGGCGTTGATCCTGTTTGGGTAATCGGCAACGCAGCAAAGGCTTGCCCAGATTCGTGAAAATGCATGTGGTGGTGCATTTGTTATTGCGAGCAGCTTTACGCAATCCGCCAGGAAGAAGCTTCGAAATCTTCAGACCGAAAATGAATGTCAATCCAAGTTGATTGTCACGGATCAATTGCATTTCGTCGTGGATGCTTTGTAACAGCTTCTGCGGTCGGTCGCATTGCTGTCCTTGACGATCCAGAAAAACGGAGCTGACAACATTCGCTGCGGGTAACAAGCGATCAGCCTTGCTCCGCAGGTTCATCGGCACCATCATGCGCAGCCATTCGATTTCCGAACCGCTTGCGGAAGACGGCGAATCTGGTCCCAGGCTTTCACGCCGCAAGTCGGCCATGGCCAGGAAGATGTCTCTCGCCAAGAGGTCGTTGAGGGTCGCTTGTTGCCGTTTGGCGGCGTTCCGCATCGCCTGCGTTTCATCAGCATCAAAACGGTGAGAAACGATCGCTGGGTACGGCTCGGGCGGCGGAGCGTCGTGGGAATGAACCTCATGGGGAAGGAGCGGCGTTGGCGCACGCCGAAGAAACTGCCAGGCGCCCTGCAGGCCGATCAATTGTTTGCGAAAGATCTTGAAAAACCCTGTGACGGACAATCCATAGTCGCCGCGGTGGGCCAGTCGCTGCGGCTCCAAGTCCGCTAGCCGAACGCGATCCGACGACTCGCCTGTCTCCAGTGCGTACGAGATAAGTAGATCATTAATGAAGCCAAAGATGCCAGCTCCATCGCAACAGGCATGATGGAACTGGAGCGTTAACGCGGATGTCGTTTCGTCCGGCGATTCAACGATCGCCAATCGCAAGCCGATTTCTTCCGTGAGGTCCAGATGGGTTGCTGTTGGCATGGGGCCGCCGGTTGAGCCGGTGGACCATGTGATGCGCGGTTGCGGATCCTCGTCAGGCACCCAATTCAGTCGTCGTCCCCGTTGCTCGATGCGCGACCGTAGCAGGACGTGACGTTCCAAGGTTGTCTGTAATGCGTTCTGCAGCGCGTGACGCATCAGTCGCCCAGAAAACTGCAGCCGTATGAAGCAACTACACGGATACGCGGGCCGGTCTTGCCAATACAGAAGTTCTTCGAACGTGGTAAGAGGGAAGGAACGGGTCATGTCGATCGCGTCTCGCCAAGTCTCGATCCGTTGATGATCCGCTGCAACGTCTCACGGCACGAATACTTGAATTGGTAACCCGGTTCGTTTGCCAGTCTTCGGGGACTCACGACCCGGGGATAGCGAGCAGGTGAGCAAACTGAACCAAGAGCATAGGCCTGCGTGAAACGCATTCCCTGGGCAGCCAGCATGTCGATATTGGTCGTCTCTAGCTGTGATGGTTCATGGTAACATTTAATGTCACCTGTGCCGACATCGTCTGAAAGAATGAATATGATGTTCGGTTTGTCGGCGCCCCAGGCGAGGAGCGGAAACATATACAGAAGAAGTAATATGATTAGTTTTCTCATAAATCCATTGTCCTAAATTCGCACTCAACGGTCGAGATGACGATGTCGGCCGGTCTG
>Ga0315334_10002199_pt1 | contig 12154 bp, 8 predicted proteins | sample M150034915metaG_FD_205555 | JGI IMG/M metagenome (GOLD analysis project Ga0315334, IMG submission 205555) | Ammonia-oxidizing marine archaeal communities from Monterey Bay, California, United States - M1 500m 34915 | ecosystem: Environmental > Aquatic > Marine > Intertidal zone | place: USA... | reverse complement strand
ACTACAATGGAGGAGTCCGGTCATCCTGCACCCATAGGCGTCGGATTGAATCCGCTGAAATGGACTTGGCGCACCCCTGTCACGCGCACCCCTGCCGAGGAGGACGACAGCGATTTCTCCGACGACGAGGACACTCGACCCGTCAGCGAAAAAGATTTGAAATGGCGCAAAAACGCGTCGGGTCTTACGTTCATGCGCGAACGCTACCTGAGAGAAAAACGAAGCAATCCTGACTTCTTGAAAGTTGGATTGCAAGCCTCTAACGAACAAATGCTGCAGGTTCTTTTCAAGCTGCATGTTCCTGACTTTGCCCCTGCTCATTTCAAGGCTGCCCTCCTGCAGAAAGTTCAAACAGCAGCGAAAGAACACTTGTGCGAATTGAATCCCGAGTGCACGCCCGAGTCGGTACTGGGTACTAATTTGTGGGGATACGACAAGGAAGAATTAGAGCGCGTGGTGGCAAAAACGAACAAACAATCAACTGCCGAAGAAATGAAGACTTCCATTCAACAGACCGACGCGTACCAGAATCATGAAAAAGCGAACGAATCTGATTTTTGTTACTTTGACAAGGATTCACAGGGTCAGCAAAAATGGTATGATCAGTGGCATGCCAAAGAGGCAAAAAAACAGGACTCGCAAGAGGAGGGCCAGCCGCCCTTGGACTCGGAATACTACGATGCTAACGCTGACGCTCGTCACGGCTACGTCGAAGACGAACGATCCATAGAACCAATTGGTCCGCCTCGCGATAATGTCCGAAGCAAACAATCGACGCGAGGACAGCGTCAACGTCCAGTTCTTCCCCGCCCTCCCCGCCAACCAATCCAACCAAACCCAGCAGCTCGCCCCCCGAGCGCGGACAATCTAGTATGGCGTCGATCAGCCTCAAAGTATGATAGATTCACGGCATACCTACGCTGGGCATTTTATCGGTTTGGGTACGATCCAAAGTTGGGTTATCCTAGATCCGCGGCCAAAGCTCTCGTTTCCAATTGGAGGAACTTATACCTCTTTGCTCCAGGCGTCAACGAGTTTGTTCTAGACTGGCACACAGTTCGCAACTTTCGAACGTGGGAAATCAAGAAGCTGAAAGGCGCAGTGTTTACGCGCTTCGAGCATGACAATCCAACACTGAAAGTCAATCACTGGGCCCGATTGATGGGCAGAGATGCCAAAAACGGATGGTACGTGTACATTCGTGATCGCGCGACCCGCCGAAAAATCTACGTCGTGTCTGGGCCAGCCGCATCGAGTCAAGAAAGAGACCGAGACTTGCGTGTTCCGACTCCTTTCCACGAGAACCACGATCATATCCACATTCCAACTGCAGAGGCAAAAGGTTGGAATCAAGCGGCTAACTTGAGAGACTGGGAACGTGTCGAGGCCCTTCGGGATTCATGGAATCGAACAACGCAGTTTGAATTTTTCTGTGTCTACTTGGACACCGAAGGAAAAGAACATAACCCCGCTGCGTGGGCCGAAATGTATTGGAATGACAACGTAAGAAACGGAACGGTTGCTATTGCCGGATCCCTACTTACGTCGTTAGCAATGATTGCGGTAAACAGAGCGGCTGGCAACGAGGTACGCTTTTGGGAAGCGCTGCATTTCAACCGAAGATTTCTCTTCATCATGTCTACGCTCAAATCCGTCACGTATTTGGCTGCCACTGTAGTTCGTGTTGGCAAAGTCGGACTTGCATTCCTTGAAACTTTGGGAATACACAGCAGCTCAATAATCTACCGAATGAGACAAGGTGCGACGTTTGTTATGACTGGAGGTATGTTTGCAGCTGCCCCTTGTAACGTGCCTGAGAGTCCTTCTATTCAACACGACAACCAAGCCGAAGAAGTTCATCACTACCAAGCGTGGAAACTACTCCAGTACACCGGCTTTCAAAAAAAAGAGTATCTCCGTACTATCGAGCCGGCATTCACGTCGGAAGTCTCTTCGCTGTATATGTTTAACCTGCTCAACAGTCGAAGTTTTCCTCGTGTTTTCGGTTTCGAGGATGCAGGTCTTCAGACGCCAACGCAAGAATGGGCGCCATTTTACTGGAATAAATTAGCTGAACTCAACCCTGAACTTGATCTAACAGCCTTAGCTAACGACAGCAAAGAAGCCGCTTGGGATTTCTACTTGTTCAACAGAATCAAAAGCGATATGCAACAGTGCTACAAATTTGCAGCTCACTTCAAGACTCACAAGGCTATGACGAAACACTGGTTGAAGATAGAAGTATCTTCCTTATTTGGCGACTGGGGTACCATCAACGTTATTAACCCCGTAAATTTACTTCGTTTTCTTGGAGAGCTCGCGCTTCAGTCTGCCATTGGAGTTGCCGACCAAATCCGAACTCTCATGGATTATTTGAGTGGTCGTCCACTCGACAATCTACAAACGTTGCTCGTGAACTCCCTATTGGACCCCATAAACCCCGCAGAGGCGACGCAAACGAATTACCTCTTAACTCTTCTGAAGAAACTTCCTGAGTTCGTGCGTGAATATGCTGCCTGGGGAATAAGCGTTACACTTGAGGGTTTAGTGAATGTTTTATTGGCTTGCAGCGGGTTCTTAACAACGGTTGTGAACACGCTCAACCAGTATTCGACTGCTGAAGAGGGCACTGCTGCCGATACGACGGAAGCGCCACCCGACGTTCAAACAAGCGTTCAAATAACAGAACAAGCAGCGAGAGCTAATATGAAAAAACTGCTCGAAGACATCCAAAACGCACTTCCCGATGGCAACCTGAGACAAACGTTTCAAAACGTTTTTGACTATACAGAGCCTGATGCCGCTTTGTTGGGCGAACTCACGTCGGCCGAACTATCCACTTATCACGTTACGAGACTGCTCCATAACGCGACGATCAATCCTAGCGATGATGGACTTCCAAATTGGGCACTCACTGCAACCCAAATAACTGCCGGGTCGAACGGAACGATTCACATTGGAGACGTCAATATCAATGTTGGCGACGACCTAGGTGGCGTTCCTGGATTCCTCGACGAGTGGGTTAATACCGTGAGAAGCATGCTGCCACAAGTGTCTCAAGGAAATATGACGGTGGACAAAATATTCGATATCATGAAGGATTCAGAACAAATGAAGGGAACGCCCAAGCAAATCCAGAAGCACACTGCAGCTTGCGAACAATTTCGAAAGCAAATATATTCAGAACAAACATCATCGACAGTTCATTCAACTGAAGCTACGGAGGCATATAAAGCGGGAGGCTATCTTGATTTTTTAAAATCCAAAACGGAACGTACTGAGCCTCTTCCACTTGATTATAAAGCTGAGGACTTAGGATTTAAGCTGTCGCTACTGGTCAACGGAATGAACGCTACTATTGCTCACTGTCCTCCTCTAATAAAGGCTCAAAAGCCGCTGAGCTCCGACGGCGACCACCACCACCGCGACGGCCACCGCCACCAGAACTTCGTTTGGGCGGACTTCGTTTCGGCGGCTTCTTCTTCTTCTTCGCACGTCGCCGTGGTGCCTGCTGCGGAGGATCTGCCTGAAGCGGAGGATCGTGAAGACTCGGCATAGCATTTACAGTCCGATGATTGGGCAGTTCCTGTTCCTCCCGAGCCTCTACTTGTGCGTTATCCATGAAATCGTTGTACATCTTAGTAAATCTGTTATCGTCTTGGAAAACGAGTCGCCACGCGTCGTAGTGCTTCTCGTGCGTGTCCGTTGGTTTAGCAAACTGGGACTTTACGGCACCGTATGCTACTCCCAAGGGAACTAGCCAAGCCATGAGTGTAGTCAGATACATCCGGCTCTCTCCACCGGTGACGTAAGAAGCCACATCAGACCAGAGCGACGAGGACTTTCTCCCACCCCACCATGCCTTTACAGCTACCATGAAGGCCTCTGCACCCGACGTGCCGACAGATCCAACAGTCAGCGCACCGGTGATCGCAAAATTCAGCCAGCCGGCCACTTTGTGCGTCCAAGCCTCTTGCAATGTTAACCCGAAGAGATCCAAACTATTAAAAAACAACGCGGTCCAACTCGGTGATGTCGCCGCATCGTAGAAGATAGTCGCCCTTCCCAGCAGGTGAGCAGCGTGGTGCCACGGATTCATGGCGCATATGGCTATAGCCAACGCGTTATCCTGCGGCAACATTTTCATGTTGTACGTCATGTAAGCAGCAAAAGTAGTGAAGACAGATAGAAAAAGGAGTTTGTCTTTTCGAGCACTGATCCACCCATCTGCACCATTCGGTAAAATCGAAAAATAATCCAATCGATCATTTGTTGTCGCGAGCGTCAACGCTGCGTAGAAAACGGTGTTCTTCAAATGATGGCCAATTCCGTTGAGGCCTCCTACCGTTGCCACAACCGCAGCATTTGTCTTTGTGCAAATATCAGTCCAGGTAGATTTATCTCCTCCGCACTCTTTGATTTGCTGAGCCAAATCGGCAAGCGGTCCAGTTGGTTTGGTTTGAGCCTCCCATATACCTTTCCAATCGTTTAGTACAATTGGTAATACTGTTGGTAATTCACTTTCGTTTATCCCTGCAGATGCAGCCTGCGCTTTAAGTAGCTTTGCAACGTTGTCCGACACAACCCCTGGGGTCGCGCGGGTCATATCTTGGTGTAACTCCCATAGAAAGTTACATTGAGCTTTTGCACCTGCGTCGACACCCACCTCCGTGGCAATGATCGATGGCATCGAAGTACGTTCAAACCCAAAGCCTGGTCGCCGAAAAAAATCGGCTCCGCTGTGCAAGTTCTTAATCGTTCGACTTGCTTCAGCATTCAAAATTATGTCTTTGTTGTCGTCGATAATTTTCCAATTTGGCACGGTGTTTGATTGCACGATCACATTCGCCATGTCGTCAACTTTTAATTGCGGCGTGTCCGGTCCCGGGCGGAGGTGCGTCGCAATATGACTGTCACCTAAATATCCAGCGATTGGTTTTTGAACGTATTTCGCCACAGCCCACTGATTCAAGGAAGCAGTGTGTAAAATGTCCTTGACTAGCTCCGCCTTCCTATTTGACCAAGTCGAACGGCTCGAATCCATTAACGACTGACGAACCATGTACCAAAACACCATGTGCGTGCGCATCAACGTATCGCGCATTTCGGGCGTTCCCGCTGCCGCGCCAATATGTTCCCTCCACGCGACCCCGTCAGAAGGCGCCTTCGTTATTTTCTGAGGAAACATCACCCCTTGCAGCGCAAACCCTGTATTTTGATCCGCAGGAGAAACAATATGAATGTCCCACGCCTCGGTATCGTCTTCGAATAACGCGGTCCAATCAGCGTTATTGTTGAAAACTGTGTCGTCGTAAAAAGTATCAACTCGGTTTCGTACCACGATGAAAACGTCGTTCAACTGCTCTCGTTGGTAAATGTGCTTAACGACGTCGGGCCTTGGACTGCGATCTACGATCCTGTTTACTGTCCTTTCCATCGGTACGTCCGGATGCAATCCGTCCCATGGCTCGTAGGCATCCACAAATTCAACGCGCATGAACGTAGCGCGAGGGCACACGAAAAGCACGCACGGAGCTTCTCCGTCATTGGAAACGTAAGCTGGTGTTTCTGCCCACAGGTCCATGGTTGGAGTTTTGGTAATAAGCTTGCCGTCCGCCTTGATGGACGAAAACCATACTATGTACCATCGCTTCTCCGTTATCGGCGGACCTCCTGCCTCGTCAGGGACCGCCCAGTTCATACTCACCAAACCTACGCGCCCCGGTCCGTCGTCGTCGTTTGCTGATGACAACCACTTCTTCGTGGCCAACGATGCATCTGAAGTAGCTGCCTTGTGTATCGTTTTCGATAACCGAGACGCGAGGTGCGCTTTGGCCGAATCTTTATACGTAGCCTGCTTTTCTGCGTCCTCACTGTTCTTTATGAAGCCACGATAAAGGTTGAGACGTGTGGTCTCGGCTTCTTTTCGTGGGCTGGAGCCTTCGCTCAGGATGGTTTTTTTTGCTCTGTCTTGAGCCGCGTCGGGTCGTGTCCAACGGTCGGCGTGATAACAGATCATTCCAACGAACATGGCTCCGCCGTAGATGCAGGCCGCCCACCCCAACGCCGCACCTAAAGCCCCTCCCGCAAGCGGGAATCCACCGGCGTAAGCAGCAGTTGTCAATGCGGAAGTCATGACGGGGAGCTTTTCAGCGAGCATGAGATTTCGAGCTATACCTGACGCCTTTGATGCGTTGCGGCACACCCAATACATGTCTCCAATTTTCCCCATTGCCAATGCTCCTGCACCCTTAGGGTCTGCGTACGCTTTCTTCAACTCTGACCACACGCCAGCCACCGGTTCGTAGTACACGTCTGGCAGCGCCTCCGAACTTCGCAGCATTGGGGCACGCGCCTTATTCATTTGTAAAACTTGCCGAAAGCGAGCGCTCATCGTTTGCCATTTCGAATACTTTTGCATACCCCAGAAAAGATTCGGCTGAAGAATCATCCACGCACTCCACGACTCATCCATGTCTTCGACCTCACAGAACGTGTCGATCTCGTCTACGAGCGAATACAGGTACGCGTATACTTGGTTTTCTTCTTCGTTGGCTTGTGAACGTCCGTACAGCATGAACCCGTTTCGGTGATTTGGAACAAAGTATGGATCAGCTTTCAATTCCGCCCCTCCTTGGAGTAAAGAACCTTTGAACTGCTCAAAGTACGCGTCGAAGTTTGCTGCAAGGCTTGCGTAGCGACCGTCCGACACCAGAGCGGGAGAGATCAGGCCCTGCCGAAGTTGTTCCTCGATATCCCACAGCATAGTTGCTTTAACCAACCCAGGGTTCTCCAAAAAGAATGACATCATGGCGTCCATCTTTTGGTTGTAATTGAGATCGTACACGAAATCTTCCATGGTACGAACCTCGTCGTAGTCTCGCGCAAGTCGTTCGTAATAGTCGCGTTCTGCTTGTTTCCTCAAGTTTTCTTCAATTTGTTTTCTCAACCGTTCCTTCTCACTCGACAGGTTTGTTGGAACCTTCCCACGACGCATGTTCCCAAGCTGATTTCTTGGAGCCTTTCTAGGACTATCCCTTCGCATGGTTTGCTTGTTGCGTGCCCCAATACTCGCCATCTTCAACGACCTCTCCATCTCGGCCGCGATGGCCGAAACGTCCAGCTCCGACTCGTGCGTCTGGCGCCGTGACGGGTAGCTCATCTCTTGCGGTCAACATGGGTAAGAACAAGTTTTATATAACTGATTGGTGAAGTGGATGGGAATTATGTAGAACCCGCGATGCCGCTGGTGCGTGAGATAGAGTACCAAGGATATGTCTTTCGGTCAAAAGCGGAGGCCAAGTGGGCGTTTTTCTTGGATGCTCTCGAGATCGAGTATTTCTACGAGCCCGACACCTTCACGCTTACAACTGCTGCCGGGAAGGGTGTCAACTACCTCCCTGACTTCCTCTTGTCCGAGCAGAACGTCTTCGTTGAGGTGAAACTTGAGCCGAAGCCGAAGCCAGAGGAGTGCTGGAAGTGCTGGGCTTTGGCGGTGGAGACAGGAATGGACGTTCTCCTTTTGTTCGAACCCATTGGGAAAATCGATTACAACGGGTTCCGGTATAAAGGTGGCACGGGAGAGGTCGAACCGCTGCAGCGCCTAACGACCTGCCCCTTCTGCAACACGTTCGGATTCACAAAGTTAGGCCTCGTGGGTGACCTGCCCTGTGAGTGCAGCAACCGCTGCGCCGACTTAGCGAATGATCGGGCCAGTCGTATAAAAACGGCTATCGATAAGACGAGAAAGGAGAGGTTCGGGGCGTAGCATCATGATCACGTTGGGCGAGACGTCCCTAAGAATAGGAGACTGGGCGAAGCTCGTGCCCACGATGGTGGATCAGAACGGTACCGAATACAGACCGGTCTCGAAGGCCTACTACGCCTTGCTGTTGGACGATGCCAGGTTCGATTCTGTCAACATGAGAGCGTTCGATTTTAAACTTCGGCAAGCTTCTGGCTTAGTCTGGCCTGAGGCCCCGACAGGCGAGCTCGTCTTTAAACATCCCGATATCGACGAAGTCCTCGCAACGGCAACAGCCCACTACGTGCATCTCGACACAGTACGCAAGAGGAGCACGGGGGTAATCTACGTGGACGAGTGGGAGTGGAAGCACAACCTTTTTATCGACGAAACGCTAAATTTGTAAAAATCAATCACGCGAACTTTCTACCATAAAGTAAATACGAGTGATGCATCGAGTTGGAATGGCATTTGTGGACGTCGATCGCGTTCACCGCGCACCACCAGGTACCGACCGCAATCTCAAGGAGAGCCCACATGTAGAATGATCTATTCAAATTGATTCGATTCGTGTCCGAAAAGTGTTCGTTGTCAGCGTGCACAGCGAGCACGACCGCAAAGTAAAAAATGAACTGTAAACAAAAATGAATTTCGATGATAGCCAGCGGGACGTCCGTGTCATCGGTGTCGAGGTAGAAAAACAACAACAGCCAAGTGGTCACAATGCCCCCCCTGACAATCAGCGCCAGCTTCAAACGCCGCAGCACGAGCGTGACCCGACCCAATCTACTCGTGAATCCAATGAAAGGACTGTTGCAGATAGACACCTGCCATATTGCTCCCACGTGCGCAACGACATAGGCGACGATTGCAACTGTGTGGAGCAAATCGTCGTAAATTAAAGCAGGCGCTTCCTGGCAGCCCACGGCGGCAGTATCGCGGCCAAGAATCAAAAAAACCCAGCCACCGCAGAGCCAGGCTGCTATGATATAGATCGACGTGGGCAGCTCCCTCGCCTTTTGCCGCTCGTTCAACATGTTCGGTCAATCCATTCGTTAGAACGCGTTATCGTTTAAATAGCAGCGTTAGGGCAGAGCGCCCGAATCGCGCGAGTTCACGAATCGACCGATCACACTTTGGCTTTTTTATTTTGAGAGCCCCCGGTGGGAATCGTGGGAATCGTGGGAATCGTGGGAATCAGGGGAATCGTGGGTTTGTTGGATCCGTCGATCCGAGTACTCACTCCGCCACACGCTGTCAGGTTTTTCCATCTTGACAACGTGATCGCGTTCGATCGCCGCCAGGACCCTCTTGGCCTCGGGCACGTCGATGCCTAGCCTGTTGAGGGCATTGGCGTACACGCCGCGATTCACACACGGCTTCTTACCTCCGCCTCCACAATGCCGCACGAACCTCTTGGTGAGAAAGTCGATCGGAGGCTTCGACACTATGGAGTGCAGGGTCGCGTTGCTCCTCATCATGTACTTCGCGCAGGTCTGCTCAAGGGAGATCTCGGTTCTATACTTCTTGTCGCAGAACCCGTTCTCGATCACCTTCTCCCACTGCTTCATCGCAGAGTAGCCGTCTGCATCATTCCTGACGATAAACTCCCCTGCGCCGAAGCCATCTTTCGAGTAGAACCCGGCGACGAGCTTGTTCGGCTTGATGTCCTTCTTGTTGAGGAAGTCGAACAGGTTCATGTCAAACTCTTCGAAGAAGGCGTCGGGGTCCAAGAGCACTATCCAGTCGTACTGCGGGTTCGTCTTCAGCACCTCGGCCACGATCCACGTCCGCCACCAGCTCACGTGGTACGCAGTCCCGCCGGGCTTGAGCTCCTGCGGCACGCTCGGTCGCACCAGCATAAAGTCCATCCCGTGCTCCTTTGTGTAGAGGTAGTTGATGATCGCCGTGTGTCCCCAGAAACCGAAGGGATACTTGAACTTGTCCTGCCTCGACACGCACTCCGTCCTCACCGTCTCCCACGCGGGCGCGTTGAAGTCTCTCGTCTCGTACTGAAGGAGCAGCACGCGGTCAGTCTCTGGGTGCCACGTGGAGAAGAGCCTGCTGCGGAACTTCGTTCTGTCGGCAGGCACGTACGAGGCCAGCCGCAGGAGCAAGCCGAAGGCCATGAGCGCTCCGACGCTCTGAGGCATGCTGAACCGCATGCCCGCAGCGAGCTGCAACCCCGGTTCACCAGAAGTTATAAATACAATTGCTTTAGACCGTTCCGTTGGAGCCAACAGCGCACACAATGGGCGACACCCCATCAAGCACGACCTCCTCCGACGACGACGCTGTGGTCGTGCCTGAGATGGACCCCTCTATCCCGCAGTCCGTTTTCCGACGGATCGTGAAGAGCGAGTTTCCCGTCACTGACGAGGGCAAGCCCGCGCTGCATGTGAGCAGAGACGCCGTGGCAATTTTGCTGGCCGAGACTGAGGACATGATCGTCGAGCGCTTCACGAAGGTGAACGAGGTTGCTCAGCTTCAGAACAGGCAGACCATCTACGCGAGCGACTCGCAGTACGTTGAGGGCATCAACCGGCCTAGACCGTTCACCGTAGTGGAGGACGACGAGGTGGCGGACGACGCCGAGTACGAAGGCGGCGAAGATGCGTAGCGCAGATATAAAACGAAACGAAAGAAGCTTGTGCGGTTGCGACGACTGCGGCCTAAAACGATGGGGCTCACAGCATCTATCAACAAGCTGGTGTTCCCGACGGACGACATCGGCGGCGCCGTTCAGGGCATGTCCCACTCGCAGTCCCTCCATCCTACCGAGCGCTACAACATCCCGTACCTCGAAATCGACGAGTCGAGAGACGCCCCGCGCGCCGTGCTGCTGTACTCACACGGCAACGCCGAGAACCTCTTCCTCGTCGAGCAGCGACTGAGGCACCTGTCCCAGGCGCTCAGTGTCGTCGTTGTCGCGTACGAGTACGCCGGGTACGGGCTTCACCAGCTCATCGACGAGAGCAAGCCTTCCGAAAAGAACGTCTACGAGGACGCTGTGGTGATGGGCCGAGTCGCGTGCGAGCTGGCGAGGGCGAAGGAGGTGCCGTTCATCATCTACGGCCGGAGCCTCGGCTCAGCCCCCGCAATTTACACCGCCACAAAGTTTCAAAAAGAGGCGCACGGGCTCATCGTCGAGTCGGGCTTTCGTAGCTGCACTCGAGTCGTCAGCAACGTTCTCCACTCGTTCTACGACGTGTTCGACAACGAGAAGGTGCTAAAGGAGCAGATCAAGGTCAGGACGATCTTCATCCACGGTCAGCAGGACCGCGTCGTTCCCTTTGCGCACGGGAAGTACCTCTTCGAAGAGTGCAGGAGCCCAAAGGAGCACTTCTGGATCCCCGACGGGCACCACAATGATTTAAACTCGACGTATTTACAGGAGCTGCTGATCAAGCTTGACCACTTCGTGGCCAGGGTCTCAAAACGATACGAAACAAAAAATAAGCAATAAACTCAAACAATTATTCTGATGACCCTCCCCCTGAGCTTGGCCTTGACCTTGGCCTTGACCTTGGGCTCGGGCTCGGGCCGGTAGATCCTCTTGAAGAGCGTCGTATCGATGCGCATCCCTCTGATCATGACCGTCATGGGTGCCCTCTTGAGGTAGTATTTCAATTGGGCCCGCTCCAACCTCTTCGCGAGACACTTAGCATCTTCGATTCTTGTGATTTTGAATGTCGGCATTCTGAACGTGCGCGGCACTGCTTGAACCTATAAAAGTAAACGCAATCCTCTATTCACAGAAAGGTGCCTGAGAAATGCGAAAGCTCTCGTCGCTCTCGTCGCTCGTGTTGGCCGTTGTGGCCGTCCTACAGACTGATGCTGTCCACTTTGCGCCGGGAACTGATAACGAAAAAGCCGTGCCACCTCGCTGGAAGAGCGGCACCACTCAGGACTGCGCGTGCAAACTCGGTGTCGACGGAAACGATGGCAAAGGACAAAGACTCTTCTCGCTCAAAGTAGACTCGCCGGACGGCCAACCCGACTACAGCGATCCGAAGCACATGCTCTGGTCAGAATTTCACCCGCGCTTCCTCGATCACCACGGGCCAAAGATAATCAACGGTCATAAGAATTACCAGCCCTTCAACGATAAAAATTGCATGCTCGTACGCGGCTCCGGCAACGAAGAAAATCACATCTGGAATCCGTCGTGGATTTGCTCAGAGGCGCGAGGCTACACCGAGGAGAACGTTGGTAACCTTCCCAAATTCATCCCCCTTAATGGAGTTGGACGTGTTGGAACCTTTGAAGGCACCAGCGACGGCAGAGACATCTTGTACGACCAGATGTACTGCGGCGGCTTAAACTGCCCCAAATCGACGGAAGACCCGTCGGATTTGAATTACGCACCCCAGGCCGAAGCCACTTGGGCGAATGATGACACAGTGATCG
>Ga0315334_10002197_pt1 | contig 12160 bp, 20 predicted proteins | sample M150034915metaG_FD_205555 | JGI IMG/M metagenome (GOLD analysis project Ga0315334, IMG submission 205555) | Ammonia-oxidizing marine archaeal communities from Monterey Bay, California, United States - M1 500m 34915 | ecosystem: Environmental > Aquatic > Marine > Intertidal zone | place: USA... | reverse complement strand
GTGGAAATAATATAAGAGAAATTGATTGGGATAATATGATTGGTGAAATGGAATCAAGTGACTGTGGTGAAAATTCAGTAAGGTCAGAATTATATGAAGAGGTCTGGGATGCTGGTCCTCCATATATTCAACCAATACATCAATGGTATAGCTGGAATGTTTATTTGCCAAAAGATTTTCCTATACAAGAGAGTGGTAAATTAACACTTGGACAATTCCATAATGGAGAATGTCCACACGTATCATTTACGAGTAGAGGTGGTGAAGAGGAATTATTTTTTCAAACTGAAAAATTATGGCAAGGCGATTGTAAAGATGTAGTTCGTATACCAATGATAAAGATGGAAGAATTACGAGGCAAATGGTCTCATTTTGTCTTAGAAATATTTTGGGAAAGCATAATTCAAAATCCTAATTCAAGAAATGGTTTTGCAAAAATGTGGATTGATGATAAATTGGTCTTAAATTATAAAGGTCAAACGTTAACAACACAAAAAGAAGATTTAAACTATATGAGAGTAGGTGTATATCAATGTTGTAATACAGGAGATATATTACCTGCTATGGCGATGTACACAACACCGGAAAAAAATATGAATAAGATTTGAAATCAATAGAATTAGAATTAAGCTCTGCTTGTAATGCATATTGTCCTATGTGTAAAAGGACAATATTGGCTGATAGGGGATATCCCATCAAGCCAAGACATTATAGCATATCGGATATTAAAAAATATTTTGACCCAATAGATATGAAAGGATTTTGGGTAAACTTATCCGGAGTCCTTGGAGACCCTATTGCTTGTCCAGATTTATATGATATATCTGAATATTTTATGAAAAAAGAGATAGAATATATGGTTGTATCTACTAATGCTGGACTTAAGACAATGACATTTTGGAAAAGATATGGAGAACTATCAAATAAATATGAAGATAGAATAGATGTTCACTTTGCAATAGATGGTTTAACTAGAAATGATTATAGAGTCGGGGTTAATTTAAAAAAAGTTTGGAATAATGTTAATGCATATTTAGATGCCGGAGGTAAAGCGGTTTGGCAATATATTATATTTGATTATAATAAACACGAAATTGAAGAAGCCAGGAAATTATCTAAAGAAAAGGGAATGCCATTTATAACACGTACTGCTTGGAAAAATGATACTGACTCATCAGAAAAAATAAAAATAGAAAACATAGCATTGAATAAGGATTATGGCTAGAGGTTGGAAAGTTAGAAATTACGGTATTATATGTAAGCATTTAGATGCAGAAGAATTTTTCTTTGGTGCTGACCATAAGGTATATCCATGTTGTTATCTTTATGATGATGAAGTATCTGACGCTACTGATATGGGACCTATTAAAGAAAAATATGGAGATGATTTTAACTCTTTAAAAGTACATACAATAAAAGAAATATTAAATCACGAATGGTTTAATGGAGTATTAGAAAAATCAATAGATGATAAAAATCATGAATTGCATTGTTCAATGTGTTGGTTAGCATGTGGAGATAAAGGAGAAAGAAGTACTAAAAAATATATTAAATAACGTATGTACTTTCCTTATTTTTTATGATATAATATACCTATATGAAATTTAATGAACACAAAAATTTGAAAGACGTTGCAGAATATGTAGAAAAAACCTATTCTGGTCATTATACATCTGCTAACGGAATACAAAGTATGGACCTAATCTCGTCTTCTGGACGTGGATTAGATTTTTGTCTTGGTAACGTAATGAAATACGCATCAAGATATGGTAAGAAAAATGGAGCTAATAAAGATGATTTAATGAAAATAATTCATTATACTTTATTAGCAATAAATGAACATGATATAAAGGAGAAAATGGATGAATCTAAATCCACAGACAATTGAAGTTTTAAATAACTATCAAACTATTAATAGTAACGTTGCATTGGGTGAACCTGGATTTGTTCGAACAATGTCAGTGTCTAAAACATTAATGGCAAAAACAAATATACCTGACCAATTTCCATATGAATTTGGAATATATGACTTGGGTGAGTTTTTAGCTTGTATTAATATGTTTGACAATCCAACTCTCGCTTTTGATGAGAATAAAAAACATTTAATTATTACTGATGGTGTTACAACATTTAAGTATTTTTTCTCTGACAAAGACATTCTAACAATCCCTACAAAGGATATTGACTTAGAATGTGATGATGTTAAATTCACTCTTACTCATGACCAACTAACACAATTACGTAAAGCTTCAGCTACTCTTAGAACAAATCAATTAAGTGTACGAATGAGTAATACTGGTTCACAATTTATTGAGGCTGTAGTGGTTGATAAGACTAATCCAACTTCAAATCAATTCACATTAAACGTCCCGAGTTGTAGTATAAATACTACTGCGGAGTTTGATTTTGTTTTTGATATGAATAATTTTAAATTCATCAATTCAGATTCGTATGAATTTGGTATTGATAAGAAGCTTATTGCTTCTGTACTGGCCGGCGATACAAGATATTGGATCGCCCTTGATAAAACAACAACATATAAGGAATAATATGGCAAAGAAAACTGAAGAAGTGATTGACGAAAAAGTTGAAACTGAACAAGCTGTACCGGAAGCTCCTGCTCCCGAGGCTGGTTTACAACTAAGTGACATCGCTGCCACAGTTCAAATCATTGACGTAGTGACCAAACGCGGTGCTTTTAATGGTGATGAACTTGGCGATGTTGGTGCTGTGCGTAATCGCCTACAAGCATTTGTAGTTGCATCTAAACCAAAACCAGAAGAATAGTTTAACAATTATATTATGAGGTTCATTTGAAAGAAGAGTTTTTATTCGTAGAAAAATATAGACCACCAACCATTGCTGAGTGTGTTCTTTCTAAATCATTAAAAGATACTTTCCAAAGTATTATTGATGGTGGAGAATTACCTAACATGATGTTTACTGGTTCTGCTGGCGTAGGTAAAACTACGGTGGCTAGAGCATTATGTAATGAATTAAGTTTAGATTATATAATAATCAATGGGTCAGAAGATGGGAATATTGATACTCTTCGTGGTAAGATTAAACAATTCGCAAGTACTATATCATTACAAGGTGGATTTAAAGTGGTCATTCTTGATGAAGCAGACTACTTAAATCCCCAATCTACTCAACCAGCATTGCGTGGATTCATTGAAGAGTTCTCTTCGAATTGTAGATTTATATTAACATGTAATTTTAAAAATCGTATTATAGACCCTATCCATTCGCGGTGTTCTATATACGAGTTTAACTTAGGAAGCAAAGAAAAAATGGCTACGCAATTTATGCAAAGGCTTCAATTTATTCTTGATTCCGAAGAAATTAAATATGACAATCAGGTTCTTGCTGAACTGATTATGAAATATATTCCAGACTGGAGACGTGTCATTAATGAATGTCAAAGGTATGGGATGAGTGGCACCATTGATACCGGAGTTCTTGTTACTCTATCTGAGTCAAGTATTAAAGGATTAATGAGCGATCTTAAAGCTAAAAACTTTAAGAAAATGCGTAAATGGGTTACTGATAATATTGATGTTGAATCATCAAAATTATTTAGAATGGTTTATGATAATATGATTGAGTATGTAATGCCTTCAAGCATTCCACAATTAGTACTCATCCTTGCAGACTATTCCTATAAGGATAGTTTTGTTGCTGATCATGAATTAAACGTAGTGGCATGTATGACTGAAATAATGTCACAAACTAAATTTAAATAGGAGACTTATGTTAGAAGAATTATCAAATTATGCAACAATAATTATGGCTTTAGCTATGGTAAATATTGTATGGCAATTGGAAAAAGCCAGTAGATTATTTAGAGATATGAGGCTCATTTTAGCCGAGAATCTTGGCGTAAAATATAATGAACGAGAATGAAAAAACACAATTTAGAAAAGATTTAAAAGAATTTCTTCATGATGGTGTAGTTAATGTTTGCTTTAAAAAGAAAGATGGTACTGAACGTATTATGAATTGTACATTAGCATCTGAATTTATACCAGAAGATATGACACCAAAAGGATTATCTGTTAAGGCCAGAAGTAAAGATGTCTTAGCTGTATTTGACACAGATAATAATGGGTGGAGGTCTTTCCTACTTGAAAATGTTAAATATATAAAAACGTTATGAAATTATTAATGTTTATTGTAGGTATAACCTTTGCAGTATGGTTATGGATTACATACCTAAACTTAGACAAAATTATTAAAGGATATTTTATTACATGAATCCATTTGAAATTATAAAATCAATATCCTCTACAAAGAAGGATGTACTTGAAAATGAAAAAGACTATAATGCCTTTATGGTAAATCGTGGTCTATCTTATTTTCCAGATACTGTCCTATATGCTAATGAAATGAATCAATACCACCACCTGGATAACAGATTACAATTCGATTTTCTTATAAATATTGTTAGGAAGCGGAATCGTTTCTCCAAGTGGAATAAATCTATTGAATCTGAAAATATCAATGCTATAAAAAGATATTACGGTTATAGCAATGAAAAAGCTCGTGATGTACTTCCGCTTTTAAGTAATGAAAACCTTAATACAATAAAAAGGAAAATATTTCATGGCGGAAAACAGGGACAAACTGGTTGATTGGAAACCAGATATGATGTTAGAAATTATATTATCAGAACCAGACGATTTTCTCAAGATTAGAGAAACCTTAACTAGAATGGGCGTAGCGTCTAAGCGAGATTCTCAACTATTTCAATCATGTCATATCCTTCATAAACAAGGAAGATACTTTATAACTCATTTTAAAGAATTATTTTTGTTAGATGGTAAACCATCTAACCTAACAGAAAATGACCTCCAAAGACGAAACACAATTGTAACATTAATGTCTGATTGGGGATTACTAGAAACTGTTAAACCAGTAGGAGAAACAGCTCCACTAAATCAAATTAAAATTATATCACATAAGGAAAAGGGAGACTGGGAACTTTGTCCCAAATATAATATTGGAATCAAATAATGAAATGGTGGTAAAATTATATATAAATAAACTTGTAGGATGCCGAAAGGGCCTACATTAACCGTGGCATGGAGCCACATTTTTAACCTTGCTATTTAATAGGAGGACATTATGTCAAACTTAGCATTTAACTTTCCGAGGGATACATTCCTTGGATTCGATCATCTTTTTAATAACCTAGCGCAAATAAATCCAGAAACAGCCAGAGGTGTAGGATACCCGCCGTATAATGTTATCAAAAGAGATGACGGTCACTTTTTAATTGAAATCGCTGTTGCAGGATTTAAAAAAGATGATATTGATTTAACACTTGAGAAAAGTGTTTTAACTATTACCGGTAAACATAAGGGTAGTAGCGATACAAGAGATTACGCCCATCGTGGTATTTCTCAAAGAGCGTTTGAGCGTTCATTCACATTAAGCGAGACCATTAAGGTTGTTGGAGCTGATATTGTTGATGGATTGCTTGTTGTTATTTTGGAGAACGATATTCCAGAAGAGGACAGACCTCAAACAATTAATTTAGGTGACCTGCCTAAACACGCTAAAAAGCTGTTGTTAGGCTAATAAATACTAAGGAGCACTATGGCATATTCAAACGCAGTTTTAGACCACTATAATAATCCACGTAATGTGGGTAAGATGGACTTGGGCGACCCGAATGTCGGGACTGGTATGGTAGGTGCTCCTTCTTGTGGCGACGTTATGAAGCTACAAATTAGAGTAGAGAAAGATATTATACAGGACGCAGTATTTAAATGTTATGGTTGTGGTTCTGCAATAGCATCTTCTTCTATCATTACTGAAATGCTCAAGGGTATGTCCCTTGATGAAGCACATGAAATTAAAAACGTAGAGGTGGTTGAACAACTTAACTTACCTCCAGTAAAAATTCATTGCTCGGTTTTAGCTGAAGATTCAATTAAGGCTGCAATACAAGATTATAAATCAAAACAATAAATTATGAATAAAATTAGATTAATCCGGCTTACGTCGGGCGAAGAAATATTAGTGACAATAGTCAAAGAAAACGATAAAAGAAAATTCGTTAAATCTCCAATCCTTTTAATACCAGACCCAGGCGCACATGGTAAAATAGGCTTTGTGCCTTATTTGCCTTATTGCGAAATTGATGAGTTAATGATTAAAGAAGAACACATCATGTTTGTCGTTGAGCCTGAAGCTCAATTAGAAGAAAATTATAACTCAATGGTTAGAGGAACTATAAAACTTCAAGTACCACCACAACAAGAAATATTTACATAAATCTATTTACATTTGGTATGATTTATGGTATAATATATCATGAATAATACTTTCTACACCAACGCTTTTCGTCACGGAAAAGTAATCAAATATACTGGGTATGAAAACGGAAAGAAGGTGAGCTTCACCATTCCATTCAAACCCACTCTACACGTCACATCTAAAAAAACCAAAACTAAATGGAAATCTCTTGATGGTAAGTCTGTCGACCCTATGATATTTGGTAGTATGAAAGATGCTACAGAATTTATAAAAAAATATAAAGATGTTGATAACTTTGGTGTGTATGGTAATACTAATTATGTTGCTCAATATCTTAATGAGACATTCCCTGGAAATATTCATTGGAATCGTAATATAATTAATGTAACCTCTCTTGATATCGAGGTAAAATTTGGTGAAGGATTTCCTGACCCAGCTATTGCTGACCAAGAAGTAACAGCAATCACAATGAAAAATAATATAGACGATGTTTATTATACATTTGGTTGTGGTGATTATGATATAGAAAAATCTTTAATGGAAAAATATGAAGTTCGTTATATTAAATGTCAAACTGAAAGAGAACTACTTCATAAATTTTTAGTTCATTGGGGCATTAGTTCTCCTGATATTATTACTGGTTGGAACGTAGAATTTTTTGATATTCCATATCTTGTAAATCGTATAGCAAAAGTCAATGGTGGGAATAAAGAGAAAATGTTATCTCCTTGGAGAATGATAGACAAGAGAGAAATACAACAACCATTTTCTACTCAAACACGCGAAAAATATGAATTAAAAGGTATTACAATTCTTGATTATTATGCATTATTTAAAAAGTTTGCATTTACTTATGGACCACAAGAATCTTATAAGCTAGATCACATTGCTAATGTAGTACTTGGCGAGAAAAAGCTTGACTTTGGTGAAGCCTCAGACCTTAACGAATTACATGATACAAATTATCAGAAATTTATTGATTATAATATTAAAGATGTAGAGCTGATTGATAGAATGGAGGATAAGCTTGGTCTTATTACCCTATCATTAACTATGGCTTATAAAGGTGGAGTTAATTATGATGCAGTTCTTGGGACTGTGGCGATATGGGATTCCTTAATCTATAGGCATTTGTATGAAAAACATATAGCAATACCACAAAATGAAGATTCATTTAAAGGTGCATATGCTGGTGGATATGTTAAAGAACCTCAAATAGGAATGCATGATTGGGTGTGTTCATTTGACTTGAACTCTCTGTACCCTTCAATTATTATGCAATATAATATGTCACCTGAGACTATTCTTAATGATGATAAATCAGGCGTTGATGTTGAATCTGTTCTTCGTGGTGAAGTAAAAAATACTAAACCAAATACATCACTTGCTGTAAATGGCGTTCGATTTGATACAACCAAACAAGGTATTCTTTCACAAATAATCCAAGAAATTTATAACGAACGTGTTGAGCATAAAAATAAACAATTAAAAGCTGAACAAGAATTAGAACTATCTGGTAGTAAATCAGAACAATATAATATTGAAAAACGTATAGCGATTTCATCTAACCAACAATTAGCTCTTAAGATTCTTCTTAATAGTTTATATGGAGCGATGGGTAATAAATGGTTTAGATATTTTGATATGAGAATAGCCGAAGGTATTACACTTACCGGCCAAGCAACTATTCAATGGGCAGAAAAATACTTAAATGAATATCTTAATAAGACATTAGAAACTGATAAAGACTATGTGGTTGCTATTGATACTGACTCAGTATATGTTTGTCTTAATGAATTTATTAAACGTTTTAAACCAGCAAACCCTGTCAACTTTTTAGACAAATTATGTTCCACTGCATTGGAAGATGCTCTTAAAAATTCTTTTAATGAATTATATAATACTCTTGGTGGTATAGAAAACAAAATGGTTATGGGACGAGAAGTAATCGCAGACCGAGGTATATGGACAGCAAAGAAAAGATATATATTAAACGTGCATGATAATGAAGGCGTACGTTATACAAATCCTCATTTAAAAATTATGGGCATTGAAGCTATTAAATCAAGTACTCCCGCAATATGTAGACAAGCATTAAAAGATATGTTTAGAAGAATTATTGAAACAGATGAGATAACAGTTCAAGGTGATATAAAAAACTTTAAGAAAGTATTCTCTCAAGCATCAGCCGAGGAAGTATCATTCCCTCGCTCTGTCCAGAATATTCGTAAATGGATTGATAAAGAAACAATATATAAAAAAGGTACACCTATTCATGTACGAGGAGCACTCTTACATAATGCTTTAATTGATGATAAAAATCTTCGTAATAAAGTAGAAAAAATACATGGTGGTGATAAGATTAAGTTTACGTATTTGATTAAACCAAATCCCATAAAGGAAAATGTCATTGGATTTATTGACTTTCTTCCAAAACAATTTAAACTTGAGGACTATATAGATTATAATCTTCAATTCGAAAAAACATTTATTAGTGCAATAAAACCTGTCTTAACTGCAGTTGGATGGGAAAGTGAGAAAAGAATAACTTTAGATTCTTTTTTCACCTAACTATTTACATTTAATATAAAATATGATATAATATAACAAAAGGAATAATTATGAGTGCAGACTGGGTAAATGATATTAATAGAATGCAAACTAAATTCGGTGTACGTGATTGGATATCTAAAGCAACACCATTTGAACTCCAAGAATATCTAAAATTTAGATTAAAATTTATTAAGGAGGAGTACGATGAAACGCGAGAAGCACTCATTGACGAAGATGCAGAAGAGATTGTTGATGGTCTTATTGATATTTGTGTTGTTGCTATTGGAACTTTAGATGCAATGGGTATTAATGCACATACTGCATGGGATGAAATATTTGAAGCTAATATGGCAAAAGAGGTTGGTGTAAAAGAAGAACGACCAAACCCTTTAGGACTTCCAGATTTAATTAAACCAGAAGGTTGGGTAAATCCAAGCCATGAAGGTAATCATGGTATTATACCAAAAAGTTTTGAACCAAAATACCCTGTAGAAACCTTTGAACAAACAAAACTTAAAGAAAATATGATGAAAGCAAATGTTGCTAGGACTGAAATTAGTGGTAAAGTAAATACAAGATGGACTCCTAATGCTATAGAGATATATAATGAGTAAAAAACAATCTTGGAATGACTGGATATTTTCTAAAACACATACTTACGACTTATGGTTGCAAAGGTATAAAGGTAAAGGAGTACACGACCTTACTCTTAATGAACATACTAAATTTAGAAAAGAATATGATGGTTGGAAAAGAGGAAACATAGAGAAAGTAACTTGAATTATTCACTTACAATATTTAAATCAATATATGATAATAAGACGCATAAGCGTTTAAACTTTAGTTCTTATAAGACTTTTGAAAAAATGTTTTTTGATTTAGCACAAGAGACTCGTAAGGATAAAAGATCAGCACCTCTTATTTCTCCAGCTATATATCAAGACAAAACAACCAGAGCAAATGAGAATGTTTTAGGCTGGGCTAATTGGTGTGCTGTAGATATAGATGACCATAATTTTTCTGATCCAATTGAAAAAGATATCCTTGAACATTATGGTAAATGGAATCATATATGCTATTCAACAGCGTCATCCACTATAAAGAAACCAAAGTTTAGAATGGTTTTCCCATTATCTAAACCTGTTCATAAAGATTCAATTAAACATTTTTGGTATGCTCTTAATAAAGAGTTAGGAGATGTTGGTGACCCTCAAACAAAAGATTTAAGCCGTATGTATTATGTCCCTGGAAAATATGAAGGTGCACATAATTTTATATTTAATAATTTTCATGGTGTTGATATGGACCCACTTGAAATTATAAGTAAGCACGATTATGTAGAACGTTCTGGTTCTTTAATAGATAATTTACCTAAAGCTATTCGTGAACAACTACTTGCTCATCGTAAGAATGAAATGACAAATACAAATGTGACATGGAGTAATTATAGAGATTGTCCATTTGTTAATAACAAGTTAGTTAAAGAATACAATGAAATAACTGACACAGGCTGGTATGCAAAGATGTATGCCATTATGGTTTCAATTGCAGGTAATGCGATACGTCAAAAATATCCTATAACTGCTCAAGAAATCACAACATTATGTAAGGAAATTGACTTTGAAAATGGGAATTGGTATAAGTCAAGACCATTTAATAAAGAGGCGGATCGTGCAATCGAATACATCCATAGAAATATTTACACTTAAGGAGTAATAAATGAAAGAATCATTAAAAGTTTTACAAGCTGCTGCAGAACTTCAACAACAAAAATCAAACGATTATCAAAATCCTAATTCTAGGATTCGTCAATCAGATTATTACCCACGCGGTTGTTCTACTATATTAGATACAATGTACGCAAAGGTATTACGTATGCAATCAGTAATTGAAGCTATGGAAGTTGACCCTAATTATAATCCAAACTTTGAATCACTTGAAGATTCGTGTATTGATATTATAAATTATTGTTCATTTTTTGTAAGTTATTCACGTGGTAAAATGGAAGGACAAAGTCCTGACCGTGACTTTTTAAATAGGATTAAAAATGCTGATACGACCGTATAAAGTATCTGATGTAAGAGACTATTTTATTGGTGCCAAACAAGGTGGTGGCTATGGTCAAACAATAGATAAGACCGGTGTTAAGTGTATTGAATTAATTGGTGCATCATTTCATGCAGATGAAGAAGCAATATTTGGTTCATTAAATTATGAATATATTGCAAAAGAAATAGAATGGTATGAGTCAATGTCATTAAACATTAATGATATATATGGTGAGTCACGTCCACCACCAGAAGCATGGAAATATGCTGCTGACCATCTTGGTAATATTAATTCCAACTATGGTAAATTAATATTTTCACGTGAGTATTATCTTCAATACTGGCATGTCGTAGAAGAATTAGATAATAATCCTAATTCTAGAAGAGCTATGATGATTTATAATCGTCCATCTATTTGGGAACATTATAATAAAAATGGTATGTCAGATTTTATTTGTACTAATGCAGTATCTTATTATATAAGAAATGGTAAATTAGATTGTTGTGTTCAAATGCGTTCTAATGATGTTGTGTTTGGTTATAAGAATGATAGGGCATGGCAACAATATATTTTAAATAAAATGGCAGAAGAATTAGGAGTAATCCCTGGTAAAATAATTTGGCAGGTAATGAATCTCCACGTATATGAAAGACACTTTGATTTAATTAAACCTATAAACATGTCATGAAAATTGGTGTAATTCTTGGTAGAGGAGTAGAAGGCGTTGGTGTTACAAAGAACGTTGTAGAATTCCAAAAGCTTTTTCCTGGAGTAGAAATATTTGCAACAATGGATAAATTGTGGCCTCGTAGAGAGTCTATGAATTTTCCAGTTACTTATTTTAAAGGAGCTGATTGGGATATGGTTAGTAAACCAACTAAAAAGTTCCCTAATTTAATTGCTTGTAACGATGTAGTCCATAGGATTAATCAACTTGATGCATGCATTATTTGGAGCATACCTTCAAAATCACATTCTGAAGAATGTATTGATAACTTTATTCGTATGGCAGCTAACATTAATGTTCGTAAAGGGCTTGTTCAAGTTGACCATAAAATGGCATCCATCACTCGTAATGCAAGACTTGCAGATGTTTGTAATAATGTAGATGTTTTAATGTGTCATTCAGTTGAGAATGATTTCGCAAGGTGGACACAAAAAAATAATATAAAGACACCATTAACAGGTATGGGTGTTGGATTTAATTTTAATAAGGATTATTGGAAACCAATTGAAGAACAAGATGCACGATATGTTCGTTGGGTTGGTCGTACTGCAATGTGGAAAGGGCCTG